>OODD01000718.1_pt1 | contig 16242 bp, 12 predicted proteins | sample 1671311 | NCBI WGS metagenome assembly OODD01 (sample SAMN06348143, study PRJEB24527) | human gut metagenome | biome: human gut; feature: ankylosing spondylitis patient; material: feces | host: Homo sapiens | place: China | collected 2015-10 | reverse complement strand
AGTAATCGGGGTTCTTTTCCATCGCAAAGGCGGTGGCGGCGGGCTGATAATCGGTCAGCACGAACGCGCCGTTGGACAGCACCGTTTCGGGGCTGGTGCCAAAGGTGTCAGCGCAGGTGTTGTAGAAGGCCTCGTTCACCGGGTAGAAGGTGGGGAAGTACATCAGGCTCAGGAAGTAGCTGACAGGAACGTTCAGCTGCACCTCCAGGGTCTTGTCATCCACTGCGGTCACGCCCAGGTCGGTAACAGGCTTTTCACCGGCAATGATCTCAGCGGCGTTGACCACCTGACCAATGTCGGACAGCATGTAGGAATACTCGGAAGCGGTGGCGGGGTCTACGGCGCGCTGCCAGCCAAACACAAAGTCGGCGGCGGTCACGGCCTCACCGTTGGACCACTTTGCATCGCGCAGGTGGAAGGTGTAGGTCTTGCCGTCCTCGCTGATGTCATAAGTCTCCGCCATGGCGGGAACTGCTGCACCGTCAGCATCCATCTGCATCAGGCCATCGGTGTAATCCGCGATGACCTCAAAGGAGGTGCCGTCGGTGGCTACCTGGGGGTCCAGAGACTGGACCTCGGTCTCCAGCATGATGTTCAGGGTGCCGCCCTGTGCGGTGCCAGCCGCAGCAGAGGAAGCGCCGCTGGCTGCAGAAGATGCAGCCGTGGAGCTGGAAGAGCCGCCGCAGGCTGTCAGAGCCAGCGCGACAGAGGTGACACCGGCAGCTGCCAGGAAGCTGCGGCGCGAAATACGACGATCGAATTTCATATATGTTTTCCCCTCTCTTTAATGCTCTACACTGATAAAGCATCAGTTTCTGAAAATGCACAAGGGGCTCTGCTCCCCCTCTGGAGCTTCTGCACACCCTTGTGCCATGGCCGCATTATACATCCATCTGCCGGCAAAGAAAAGACTTTTTGCCGAATTTGTTCTTCCAAAAGGCCCGTTTCTCCCCTTTGTCCAACATCCTGCCGAAAACGGAAACTAATTTTTGTATAGTTTTTCTCCTGCATTGTATTTGTACTAAGGACAGCTTTCGCATTAAAGCTATTACTTGTATTTCCATAGAGAACATTATACTCAATTCACTTTATTTTATTAAGAGTTGAAATCTGTTCAGCTTATATCAGTTCTCTTTGTCATTGCTTCGCGGCGACACCTCTCCCAGCAGGAGAGGCAAGACAGGCAGCCGCACAAACCCTGGCTCCCCTGCCCGGAGATCTGACACGATGCGTCCGAGAGGTTCACAGACAAAAAAGGAGCCCGCTGTGCGAACACAACGGGCTCCTCCTGGTTCTGATCTTACTTCGCGTACTCGATGGCGCGGCTCTCGCGGATGACGTTGACCTTGATCTGGCCGGGATAATCGAGGGTATCCTCGATCTTTTTAGCGATCTGGCGGGCCAGCAGGATGACCTGATCATCGCTGATGACATCGGGCTTGACCATGATGCGGACTTCGCGGCCGGCCTGAACGGCAAAGGCCTGCTCCACGCCCTCAAAGCTGGAAGAGATCTCCTCCAGATTTTCCAGACGCTTGACGTAGCTTTCCACATTCTCGCGGCGGGCACCCGGGCGTGCAGCGCTGATGGCGTCGGCAGCCTGAATGATGAAGGCCAGCGGGGTCTTGGGCTCCACGTCGCCGTGGTGGGCCTCAATGGCATGGATGATCTGGGTATTTTCCTTGTATTTGCGGCAGATATCCACACCGATCTGCACATGGCTGCCCTCGATCTCGTGGTCCAGTGCCTTGCCGATATCATGCAGCAGACCGGCACGGCGTGCCATGGTCACGTTCACACCCATTTCGCCTGCCAGCAGACCGGCCACCCATGCCACCTCCATGCTGTGGGTCAGGGCGTTCTGGCCAAAGCTGGTGCGGTACTTCAGCCGGCCGATCAGCTTGATGAGGTCGGGGTGCAGGCCATGGATGCCCAGCTCCATCACGGCACGCTCGCCCTCGCGCTTCATCTGCAGCTCCAGATCGTGGCGGCACTTTTCCACCGTCTCCTCGATGCGGGCGGGGTGGATGCGGCCATCGCCGATCAGGCGTTCCAGCGTCATGCGGGCAACCTCGCGGCGGGTCTGGTCGAAGGAGGACAGGGTGATGGCCTCCGGGGTATCGTCGATGATCAGATCCACACCGGTAGCCGTTTCCAGCGCACGGATGTTGCGGCCCTCGCGGCCGATGATGCGGCCCTTCATTTCGTCGCTGGGCAGCGGCACCACGCTGACGGTGGTCTCGCTGCAGTGGTCGGCAGCGCAGCGGCTGACGGCCTGACCGATCAGATTGCGTGCAATGTTGTCGCAGTTCTCCTTCAGGTCGGTCTCATAGGCGGCAACGCGCACTGCCTTTTCGTGGGTCAGCTCCTCGTCCACCTTGTGCAGCAGCACTTCGCGGGCATCCTCCTGGCTCAGACCGGCCAGCGTTTCCAGCCGCTCCATCTCCTTGGCACGCAGGGCGTCGATCTCCGCCAGACGCTCTTCGGCCTCAGCGGAACGCTTTTTCAGCTCTTCTTCCTTGCGTTCCAGCGCCTCGGTCTTGCGGTCGAGGGCGGTCTCCTTCTGGTCGATGCGGTTCTCCTGACGGCTGATCTCCGCACGGCGCTGTTTGATCTCCTTATCGGCTTCTGCCTTCTGGGCATCCACCTCGGCCTTCAGCTTGAAGGCCTCGTCCTTTGCTTCCAGAACCGCTTCCTTGCGCTTCTGTTCTGCGGTCTTGATTGCTTCGTTCACCAGACGGGTGGCCTCGGCTTCTGCGCTGCCGATCTGGGCTTCGGCGGTCTTTTTACGGTTGTTGTAACCAATAAAATAGCCTGCACCGATGCCCGCAGCAAGCGCGACGATCAAGATCACGATCCAGATGATCGTGGACATCGCATTTCACTCTCCTTTGTTAAAATTCAAAATTCTGAATCATAAGCAGGAGACGCTGTAAGGCAGGTGTAGGCTGCAAACATTTTTTATAAGTGAGCTTTCAATGCAAAAAGTGGCAACAAGACCACACGCACGGCAAATGCCGCACGGACAGGCTGCAAGCTTTTCTATCTACGGTTCTATCTTATATAAAAACAGGCAGGCTCTGCCTGTAAGGGACACGGGTCATGGGAACGACCTGCACACAGCGTCTTTTATTCCATACTACTATTTATAGTACGAAACATTTGCCCGCTTGTCAAGAGGAAAAGCCTGTCCCGCGTGCAATATTTTGTACAGAAAAACAAAAATGCCCGGCCCGGGCAGCGCCGCCCGGGCCGGGTCGTGATTTTTATTCAGCCTGCGCCCGGCTCCACGGTAGTTGCTGTGCTTTCCAGCGGAATTTTCCAGACGATGTTCTTTCCCGGGGCGAGCTCATACTTCACAGTGATCACATCTCCGACCTCATAGGACTTTGCATCCCAATATACACCATCTTCAAAACGGTTTATGTAGCCCTTATACTGGTTATCCCAACCGTAAAAATCAGACGGTGTCAGATCCTTGCAGTAGTATTCGCCTGTGGCCTTGTGGTAAACCGACATTTTGAACTTGTTCTTGTCGTTCTTCGTAAAGGTCGGTGCACCCTCGCCGCTTACCGTCAGAGAAAAATGCGGACCATCGACCAAGCTGACATCCATCGTATAGGTCACGCCGTCGATCGTTTCGGTCTTTTTGGTCACCACGATATCGCCGTTGCTGCCATCCACCGGTACCCAGCAGGCGCTCAGTGCACCGGCGCAGGCCATGACCGCTGCGGCAACCGCACCGGTTTTCAGGAATGTTCTGCGGGAGACATTACGGGGGGGGGTATGTTTCATCGTCGGTTCCTCCTTCGTGCGCCGTAAAAGCGCCGTTTCTACAGGAAAATGTCTTTCGTGATTCAAAAATAACAGAAACCGGCATGAAATTCAAGATTTCCATGCCGGTTTCTCACGATATACAACAAAAAATATTATTCCAGATACATCCTGCGCAGCCGCATCAGGCGCGCCGGGGTCAGGCCGTATTCGGCTTCCAGATAATTTTCTGCGCTGCCGTATTTTGCGCGGATGGTGTGCAGCACAAAGGGGGCTGCTTCCGGGCTGACGCCCGCCGCACTGCGGTGGAAGTTCTCGCGGCGGGGGTCTCTGGCGATCTCATCGGCGTGGGCTGCCAGGCGTGCTTCGATCTCCGCCTTGCGGCAGAGGTTCGTGCGCTCATAGTCCGCGCAGATGGTCTCATCCGATGCGCCCAGTGCCAGCAGGATGAGCATGGCCGCCACGCCGGTGCGGTCCTTTCCTGCCGAGCAGTGGAACAGGATGGGGGTCTCGCCCGCTTCCAGTGCGCGGAACAGCTCCTTGAAAGCCTTATTGCCAAACAGCATCCGCTCGTACATGGTCTCCACAAAAAAGCTGCCGTCCGGGTTCTCCTTGCGGCCCTTCATCAGGGCGGCGATGTCATCCGGCGCAAAGGAGATCTCGCGGCCATCCTCGGCACACAGGCCGCAGATCTGCACCAGCCGTGCGCCGTCCGGCACATAGTCCGGCTCTCTGCGGGCCTCTTCCGTGCTGCGCAGATCAAGGATCAGGCGCAGGCCCAGCGCGTCCAGCTTCGCGCGGTCGGCCTCCCCGGTGAGCTTGCAGGTAGGGATGCCGCGCCAGATCTGACCCCACTTCACATGCTTGCCCTCGTCGGCTTCATAGCCGCCCAGCTCCCGGAAGTTGGTGCCGCCGGCAAAGTCCAGCTGGGTGCCGGGCACCGGGTGGGCCGGTGCAGCCTTTGCCGCAGCGCTGGACAGCACCGGGAAGTTGTAGAACGGCTTTGCGGGCCGTCCACGGCGGGGCGGCAGGCTGGCCGAACCGCCCAGCATCTCCATCAGGTAGCCGCGCAGCAGGTCGATGTAGGCAGAGGAATGATCCCGCCGCTGCACCAGAGAGACGCACAGCGGGGGCAGGTCTTCCAGCAGCACATCCCGCACGCGGTCCAGCTCCCGCCGGGCACCCGGCTCGTAGCGGGTCAGGCAGGTGCACAGCTGCTCCTGCACAAGGTAATAGGCCTGATAGAAGCTGGGGCCGATCTCCGCATTCGGCGCAAAGCCCGCCCGGGCGCAGGCCGACCACAGCGGGCTGAACAGATCCTGCCGCAGGCTGGGCAGCAGCACCCGCTGACCCCGCAGCTCTGCCAGCGGGATGCTCTCCTTATCCCAGAACGCGTGCCCCCGGGGCACCAGCAGACAGGCGGGGTCTGCCCGCAGGGTGGTGCGGGCCAGCACCGGCGCAGCGCAGCCCAGATCGATGACCAGACCTGCGTCCAGCTCCCCCTGCTCCACATCGTCCGCCACCGCATCGTTGTCCATCATGCGGAAGCGCATCTCCACATGGGGGTACTGCTGGCGGAACTTGTCCAGCTGGGTCTCCAGCCCGGGCAGGTAGTCCGGCACCAGCGACACGCTGATGCCGATGCGCACCGGCTGTACCGACTGGATCTCGGCCCGCAGGGATGCCTGCATCTGCTGGAACTGCTCCACCACCGGCGCGGCATGGCGCTGCAGGCTCATGCCGCGGTCGGTAAGGGTGAGCTTGTGGTGGGCGCTGAGGAACAGCGGCCCGCACAGCTCGGCTTCCAGCGCAGAGATGCTCTGCCGCAGTGCCTGCCGTGACAAAAACAGCCGCTGTGCCGCGCGGCTGTAATTCATTTCATCGCACAATACCAGAAAGTAGTGCAGCTGGCGGATATCCATGGTTTCCTCCCTGAGAAAAGTATCGTATAAAGAATACCGCCTTTTTACGCGATTGTAAAGCCGTTGGCAGCAAAAAACTGCCGCACGGCATTGCACCGTGCGGCAGTCAGAGCGCGGAACGATCAGATCAGGCTCAGAGCTTCCTCGTCGCCCACCAGCGTGAAGTCCGGATGCATCTGCAGGATGCTTGCGGGCACCTCCGGAGTGACGGGGCCAAAGAATGCCTTCTTGATGATCTCGGCCTTGCCCTTGCCGTTGGCCACCATGAGCACCTTGCGTGCCTGCATGATGGTCTTGATGCCCATGGTATAGGCCTGCTTGGGCACCAGATCCACGTTGCCGTCAAAGAAGCGCTTGTTGGCCTCGATGGTCTCGGCGGTCAGGTCCACACAGTGGGTCTCCAGCTCAAAGGCTTCGCCCGGCTCATTGAAGCCGATATGACCATTGGGGCCGATGCCCAGCAGCTGCAGGTCGATGCCGCCCAGCTTGTGGATGATACCGTTGTAACGGGCACACTCGGCGGCAGTGTCCAGATTGGTGCCGTCCGGCAGGTTGGTCTTGGCCGGGTCGATATTCACCTTGCTGAACAGGTTCTCATTCATGAAATACCAGTAGCTCTGGGGATGCTCCTTGGGCAGGCCGCGGTACTCGTCCAGATTGACAGTAGTGACCTCGGAGAAATCCAAATCGCCTTTGTTGTACCAGTCCACCAGCTGTGCATACGCGCCCACGGGGGTGCCGCCGGTCGCCAGACCCAGCACGCAGTTGGGCTTCATAATGACCTGTGCCGAAATGATATTGGCTGCCTTGCGGGACATATCCGCATAATCTTTTGCACGAATGATCTTCATCACAAACGACCTCACTTATCATCTTTTTTGCCGCTCTGCACGGGCTGCGCAGAGCACTTCTGCATTTAGTTTATCACATTTCACAGACAAGCGCCAGTCATCCCGGCCATCTTTTCGGCGTGTTTGCACAAAAAGATGCAAAGTTCCACCCTTTGGGCCGGCATTTCCGGTCACGAACGCGCAAAAACGCCGCCGGGCGTTTCCACACCGGCGGCGCTGCATGTTGAAAGATCAGTTCCCGCTGCACAGGCCGCAGGCGGCACAGGCGGCGGGGGTGGCGGCACAGCCGCCAAGGGCGGTCTCGCGCAGCTCGGCAGGCAGGCGCTTGCCCACGGCGTACATAGCGTCCAGCATCTGGTCGAAGGGGATCAGCTGGCGGATGCCGCTCAGGGACAGTTCCGCTGCAATGAGGGCGTTGGCCACACCGGCAGCGTTGCGGTTCTGGCAGGGGTACTCCACCAGCCCGCCTACGGGGTCGCACACAAGGCCCAGCATGTTCATCAGCACGGTGGAAGCCGCGTCCAGACACTGCTGCGGGTCGCCGCCCATCAGCTCCACGGCGGCAGAAGCAGCCATGGCGGACGCAATGCCCACCTCGGCCTGACAGCCGCCCACGGCACCGGCCACGGTGGCGTTGCGCATGGCAAGATAGCCCACGGCACCGGCGTTGAACAGGGCATCCACGATGCGCTGGTCGGAGATGCGGTAGCACTCCTGCAGCGCCAGCATCATGCCCGGCACCACGCCTGCAGAACCTGCGGTGGGTGCAGCCACGATCAGGCCCATGGAAGCATTCACTTCCAGCACGGCCATGGCGTAGGTCATTGCCTTCTGCAGCACATCGCCGCAGATGTTTTTCTTCTTATTATAATGTGTTTCCAGCTTTTTGGCCTCGCCGCCAATGAGCCCGCCCATGGATTTGATGGGCTTTTTCAGCGGCTGGGTGGCAGAAGCGCGCATGATCTCCCATGCCTTTGCCATGCGGTGATCCACAGCATCCCGGGGCACTTCGCCCAGAATGCATTCCCGCTGGCGCATCACTTCCGAAATGGGCAGTTGGTTTTCCTCACACAGGTCCAGCAGCTCCTTGGCGGACTTGAAATCCATGTTCATCGCTCGTCCCTCCTTACGGCTGCACGACCATTACATCGTTGATGTTCGGGTTTGCCAGCAGCAGCTGATCCACACCCTCGGGCAGGCGCTCATCCGACTCCACGATGGTGTAAGCCGTGTGTCCCTTTCCCTCGCGGAACAGGCGCATGAATGCGATATTCACGCCGCGGTCGCTGAGGATCTTTGAGATATGCGCCACCACGCCGGGCTTGTCCTTCTGCACCACGATGAGGGCATTGTACTCGCCGGTAAAGTCCACCTCCACGCCGTTGATCCGCACGATGCGCACCTTGCCGCCGCCCAGCGATTCACCGCGCACGGTCATTACCTGACCGGCCGCATTCTCCATGCGGATATCCACCGTGTTGGGGTGGATATCGGTCTCCGCCTCATTGGGGGTGAAGCTGTAGCCAAGGCCGCGGTCGGTGGCAATGGCAAAGGAATCCCGGATGCGGGTATCATCGGCCGAAAAGCCCATGATGCCGCCCAGCAGGGCACGGTCGGTGCCGTGGCCGTGGTAGGTCTTGGCAAAGGAACCGTAGAGGGTAAAGTCCGCCCGCTTCAGCGGCGGGGCGATCATCTTCTGTGCCAGAAAGGCGATGATCTCCGCGCCTGCGGTGTGGGAGCTGGAAGGGCCGATCATGTTCGGGCCCAGAACATCAAAAACACTGATAAATGCCATGGGGTGTCACTCCTGTCAGGTCAAGAACCGCGCGCCGCGCATCAGACGCTTGCGCTGCTCTTGTTGATGAACTTCTGGTAGATGGTCTCCACGATAACGCCGATGGCGTTGTCGCCGGAGACGTTGCAGGCAGTGCCGAAGGAATCCTGCGTGATGTACAGAGCCACCATGATGGCGCAGATGGGGCCATTGGGGTCACCGGCCTCAGCGCCAAAGATCATGTACAGGAAGGGCAGAGCGGTCATGATGGAGCCGCCGGGAGCACCGGGAGAAGCCACCATGGCAACGCCCAGCGTCATGATGAAGGGTACCACGGTAGCAAGGCTGATGGGCAGCTGGTTCATCAGGCAGACGGCAGTTGCGCAGGCGGTAATGGTGATCATGGAGCCTGCCATGTGGATGTTGGCGCACAGAGGCACCACGAAGTTGCGGATCTGCTCGCTCACGCCGTCAGCCGCAGCGCACTGCAGGTTGACCGGGATGGTGGCTGCAGAGGACTGAGTGCCCAGAGCGGTGGTGTAGCCGGGGATCTGGTTGCGGATCATCTTGAAGGGGCTCTTGTGGCTCACAGCGCCTGCAACGCAGAACTGCAGGAAGATGCAGACCAGATGCATGATGATGACCACCAGGAACACCTTCCACAGGATGCCCAGAATGGCGTAGGTCTTGCCGGACTTGGTCATGTCGATGAAGGTACCGCAGACGTACAGGGGCAGCAGCGGGATGATGACGCTGTGCAGCACCTGATCAATGATGCCGGAGAAGTCCTTCATGCTATTATAAAGTGTATCACCGATGGTCTTGCCGCGCAAGGTGGACATGCACAGGCCCAGCACGAAGGCCAGCACCACGGCAGACAGGGTGTCCAGCAGCGGAGGGATGGAGATGGAGATGTAGCTGGCCAGAGAGTTGTCAGCTGTGGCGGCGATCTGTTCCAGAGCGCCTTCGCTCATGAAGCTGGGGAACAGGCTTGCGGACACCAGATAGGATGCCGAGCCTGCGATCAGGGTGGAGCCGTAGGCCAGAGCTACCGTGATGAGCAGCAGCTTGCCTGCGCCGCTCTTCAGGTCGGCAATGCCCATGGTGACGTAGGCCACGATCATCAGCGGGATGATGAACTTCAGGAACGAGCTGAAGATGCTGGATGCCGTGACGACGACCCGGCAGAACCACACCGGGAAGAACTGGCCGATGATGATGCCCAGCACGATGGCGATGAGCAGCTTCGGCAGCAGTCCGAGCTTGAATTTTTTCTTTTCCATAAGAATAAAATCCTCCTTTTCCTATTCTGACCTTTGTGCGGCACCTGACAGCGCTCTCTCCGCCGCAGCCCGCACGGCCAGCCTTTCACGAAACGTCAAATTTTCACTTGACGTGTTGACACATTTAGTTTAACATAGACATATGCATGATTCAAATTCATAAAAATAAAGTTATAGTTTAAAAATCTTAATAGCAAAGGAGCTTTGCCATGGAAGTGCGCCAGCTGAACACCCTGATCCGTGCCGCCCAGTTCCAGAGCTTTTCCAAGGCAGCGGAAAGTCTGGGCTATTCCCAGTCTGCCGTTACCGTGCAGATCAAGGCGCTGGAAGAAGAGCTTGGCGTGCGCCTGTTCGACCGCATGGGCAAGCGGGTGATCCTGACCGCACAGGGCCAGTGCTTTCTGGAATACGCCAACAGCATTCTGGACACCATCCACAACGCCCGCCGCGCCCTGAGCGAGGACGCCGAGCTGGAGGGCTGCCTGCATATCGGCACACTGGAATCCCTCTGCTTTTTCCGTCTGCCCGGCCTGATGCATCAGTTCCGGCTGGAGCACCCCAAGGTCAGCCTGCGGATCACTACCGGCTCCCCGGAAGAGCTCATTGAAAAAATGGAGCGCGGTCAGGTGGACCTGATCTGCATTCTGGACGAGCCCCGCTACTCCAACAGCTGGCACAAATGCAACGAGATCCCGGAAGAAGTGGTGTTTGCGGCGTCGCCGGACATCGATCTGGGCCACCCCGGGCCCTACCGGGTGGCAGAGCTTCTGGACAAGCCCTTTTTCCTCACCGAACGCAATGCCAACTACCGCCGCACCTTTGACCGGTTTCTGGCTTCCCGCCAGATCGAGCTGACCCCCAGCCTTGAGATCAGCGATACCTCCTTTATCATCAAGATGCTGGAGCGCTCCTCCGGCATTTCCCTGCTGCCGCGCTTCGCTGTGGCCGAGCCTGCGTCCAGAGGAGATCTGCGCATTCTGGAGGTGTCGGACTTCCGGCTGACCATGTACCGCCAGATGTTCTACCACAAGGATAAATGCTGCACCCGGGAAATGGACGCCTTCATCCAGCTGGCCTCCGGGCCGGACCTACCTCTTTTATAATACAGAAAGCCTTTATAAAACAGAAAGCAGCAGACCCCCGGGCGGTTCACCGCCCGGGGGTCTGCTGTGCTGAGGAGATTCTAGGAATTTGCAAAGCATTGCGCAGACTGTGTGCAGGCACAGCCCCGCAGATGAGGATGATCAGGCAAAGAAGGAGATGACCAGTGCCACCAGGAAGCCGACACCGCCCACCAGAGTTTCCATGATGGTCCAGGTCTTGAGGGTGGTTTTTTCATCCATGCCCACCAGGCTCTTCACCAGCCAGAAGCCGGAGTCGTTGAAGTGAGAGCACACGGTGGAGCCGCCGGCGATGGCAGCGGTGACGCAGGCCAGATACAGCGGGCTCAGCTCGCTGATGCCGGGCATTGCGGAGATGATACCGGCTGCCATGGTCATAGCCACGGTAGAGGAACCAACAGAGATGCGCACCAGAGCAGCCACGATGAAGGCCACCAGAACCAGCGGCAGGCTTGCGTTTGCCACGGCGTTGCCGATGACGTCGCCCAGACCGGAGTTCTGCAGCATGTAGCGCAGCACGCCGCCGCAGGCGGTGACCAGCAGGATCATGCCGGTGGGCTCAAGGGACTTGGTCATGATCTTTTCCAGCTGGGCATTGTTATAGCCGTGACGGGTGCCCAGCAGATACATGGCAGCGATGGTAGCCAGCAGCAGAGCCATGAAGGGCTCGCCGAGGAAGGCCAGAACGGGCTGGATGCCAGCCAGAGCGGGCACCACCTTTGCCACAGAGTTTGCGATGATGAGGACCAGCGGGATCAGGATGATGCCCACGATGGTGCCGAACTTGGGCAGCTTGCTCTCATCGATGTCCGCCTGCTGTGCAACGTGCTCGGGCACCTCGATCATATACTTCTTGCCGCAGATGGAGCCCCAGATGGGACCGGCAGCGATCATGGCGAAGATGCCGCAGAAGATGCCGATGAGGATGACCCAGCCCAGATCAACGCCCAGCATGCTGGCCACCAGAACGGGGCCCGGCGTGGGAGGGATGAAGGCGTGGCCGACCGCCAGACCGGCCAGCAGGGGGATGACGTAGTACAGCACGGAGCGCTTGGTGCGCTTTGCCAGAGAGAAGGCCAGCGGGATGAGGATGATAAGTCCTGCGTCAAAGAACACCGGCATGGCCACCACCAGACCCGTGATGCCCAGTGCCCACGCGGCCTTTTCGTCACCGAACTTCCGCACCATGGTCACAGCCAGCGTCTGTGCGCCGCCGGATTCTTCCAGAATGGCGCCGAACATGGAGCCCAGACCCACAAGAAGGGCGATGCCCTTTAAGGTGTTGCCGATGCCCTCGTTCACCGAGCCGATGATGTCGGACAGGGGCATACCGGCCATCAGGCCGATGCCCACCGCACCGATCAGGATGGAGATCATGGCATGCACTTTGAACTTGATGATAAGGATGAGCAAAAGGATGAGGCCCGCCACTGCGGCGAACACGAGCCGTGCGGCGTCCGGGGTTGCAACAGCTGTCATAAACATATCCTCCATTTTTGATGTTATGTTTGCTTTGGGTCTTATTTCGGCGCCGTCCCCGCAGACGGACGCCGGATTCCGATGGATTTTTATAGACGAAGCAATATCCGCTTTTTTATTTTTGGCGTAACTTTCACCAGACCGTTCAGCAAAGCATCGCTGAGCAGTTGATTTTTGAGTTTGTGTCCAGCCTCCGCAGGAGCGTCTCTTACTCCATGTAGGCGCCCTTCATGGGGCTGACGGCGTGCTGAGAGTAGAGCTTCAGCAGGCCCTTGGTGTACTTGGGAGCCTTGGGCTTCCAGTTGGCACGGCGCTGGGCAAGGATGGCCTCCATCTCTTCGGGGGTCTTTTCCTCACCGTTCACGCCCACGATGGCAAGCTGACGGTTCGGCACATCGATGCGGATGAGGTCGCCCTCTTCCACCAGAGCGATGGGGCCGCCCACTGCAGCCTCCGGGCTGACATGGCCGATGACCGGGCCGCGGCTTGCGCCGGAGAAGCGGCCATCGGTGATGAGGGCTACGCTGGAAGCCAGCTTGGGGTCGGCGCAGATGGCCTCGCCGGTGTAGAACATCTCGGGCATGCCGCTGCCGCGGGGGCCTTCGTAACGGATGAAGATGGCGTCGCCGGGCTGGACCTGCTTGTTCAGAACAGCGCTGATGCACTCTTCCTCGCTGTCAAAGGGCTTTGCGCGCAGGGTGGCGTGGAACATGTTCTTGGGGCAGGCAGTGTGCTTGATGACGCTGCCCTCCGGGGCCAGATTGCCCTTCAGGATAGCGATGCTGCCATCGGTGCCCTTGGCGTTGTCAAAGCTGTGGATGATATCCTCGCGGGTGACCTTGATGCCCAGACCCTTGGTCTTTTCCTGCAGGATCTCGTCGCAGTGCTCGTAGAAGCCGTTCTTCTTCAGCTCCTCCAGATTCTCACCCAGCGTCTTGCCGGTGACGGTCATCACGTCCAGATGCAGCATGGACTTGATCTCTTCCATCACGCGGGGCACGCCGCCTGCATAGTAGAAGTACTGTGCGGGCCAGTCGCCGGAGGGACGGATGTTCAGCAGATAGTGTGCGCCGCGGTGCATCCGGTCAAAGGTGTCGGCGTCGATCTCAAAGCCAAACTCGTGGGCAATGGCGGGCAGGTGCATGGTGGCATTGGTGGAGCCGGAGATGGCGGCGTGCACCATGATGGCGTTTTCAAAGCTCTTCATGGTGACGATGTCCTTGGCCTTGATGCCCTCGGCCACCAGCTTCATCACCTGAACGCCGGCATCGTAGGCTGCCTGCTTCAGCTCCGGGGCGGTGGCAGGCATCAGGGCGGTGCCAGGCAGCATCAGGCCCAGTGCCTCGGCCATGATCTGCATGGTAGAAGCGGTGCCCATGAAGGAGCAGGCACCGCAGCTGGGGCAGGCGTTGTGCTTGTAGTAGTCCAGCTGTTCGTTGGGGATGACGCCGGTCTTTTCCCATGCGTCGAACTTGCCGATCTGTTCCAGCGTCAGCAGGTCGTTGATGGCGCAGGCGGGGTCGTTGACCACGTACTTCTTGGGCAGGGTGTGGGCCTCCATCACGCCGCCGGTGACCACGATGGCGCTCATATCCTTCAGGCGGCCAATGCTCATCAGCATGGCGGGCATGGACTTATCGCAGCTGGCGATGAACACGCCGCCGTCGTACACGGTGGCGTTGGCCTGAGCCTCCACCAGATTCACGATGGCGTCACGGTGGGGCAGCGAGTAGTTGATGCCGTCGTGGCCCTGTGCGATGCCGTCGCACATATCGGTTGCAAAATAGCGTGCAGCCTTGCCGCCGTGGGTGTTGACTGCCTGTACAGCCTCCTTCACGAACTGATCCAGATGGGCGCTGCCGGGGTGGCTGTCGCCAAAGGTGCTCTCCACCATGATCTGGGGCTTGGAAAGGTCGTCCACCTTCCAGCCCATGCCGATCTTCAGCGGATCGTTTTCCGGTGCCAGTTTACGCACTGCCTGAGAACGCAGTTCCATGATCGTACCTCCAAAATACTCTTTTTTCTGCTTTGCAAATCGTCCTTTTGACTGTCGGACATCTTACATGTTCATTTTAATCGACTCCCGCCTCGTTTGCAAGTTGTCGCAGTCAGAACCCACTTTATGACAATAACCAGCCCAGTTTTTCGTGCATACTGCTCTGAAATCTTGGATACATCATACAATTCAAACCATTTTCCAACTTTTCTGTGTCATTCGTCTTGGAAAGTCATCAGACAACTTCAGGCATAAAAAGTCCCCGCACAGACCTTGCACTGTGCGGGGACGTAAAATGCGGCGGCGTCAGTCTTCCCATTCGCCGTCGTAAAGCTTTCGGATGCAGTCGCGGTTGAAGTTCAGGTGCATCACCATGGCAGACCGGGCGCCAATGGGGTCATGCCGGGCAATGGCTTCGGTGATCATGCGGTGGGTCAGGATGGTCTCCTCCGTCAGCTTTTTGTGGGTGACGTTCACGAACATCATGACCGCCGTATCGATAATGGGGATCAGCTGTTCCACCACCATGTTCTTGCTGCTCTCTGCGATGCAGGTATGGAATGCGATGTCGTCCTCAATGTACAGATCACCGCTGTGGATCTTGTTCTCCACCCGGTCGCACAGGCGCTGGATGCGCTCGATGTCCTCGTCGGAAGCGTTCAGCGCTGCCATCTCGGCCATGCCCGGTTCCAGCAGCAGGCGCACATTCACCAGATCCAGCGCCAGCGCGTTCTTGTCCTGCACGCTGCGCAGATTCAGCGGGTCCGAAAGGCCCTTGGCGGTCGTGACCACATAGGTGCCGGAGCCCCGCCGCACCTCCACGATGCCCTTGCTGGACAGCAGCTTCACCGCTTCGCGCACGGTGCTGCGGCCCACGCCGAACTTTTCGCCCAGTTCAAATTCATTGGGCAGCTTGGTGCCCGGTTCCAGCGGCGTGTCCAGAATATAATGGTAGATCTCATCCTCCACCTGCTCGGCCAGAAGCTTGTTTTTCAGATGGGAAAATTCGCTCATGGGTGCTCCCTCCCCTTTTTTGAGCTTATTATAAGGCAGCCGTGCAGGCAAAAGCAAGGGCCGTCCACTTTTTTGTTCCTGCGTGGCAGACCCGGCAGGCAGAAACACCACTGCCCCTGCCCGCCGGGAGATAGGAGAAGTCCGGCAGACGAGGGCAGCAGTGCTGTATCAGGATAGAGAGATCGCTTAGTTTTTGCCCTTGGGCAGCAGACCGGCGCGTTCCAAAGCCGGACGCAGGGCAAGGTACAGGATCACCACGCACACGGTGGAAGCCACACTGTTCACAAAGGTGACGCCGCCTGCAATTTTGGTCAGCGCCTGTGCCACAGTGTATTCCTGACCAAAGATGTACACATTGCGGAAGTAGCCAAGGAAGGGGTCGGTCAGCACGTTCAGCAGCAGGCCGGAACCGGCAGAGACGATCACCTTTGCCAGATAGCCGGAGCTGTGCCTGTCCAGCTCGCGCAGCTTGAAGACCTTGTGCGCCACAGCACCGCAGGTGATGCCGATGATGAACTTCAGCACAAAGGTGGTGACGGCGTAGCCCGGGTCACCGGCCAGGATATCGGCCAGCGCCAGACCAATGGCACCGGCCAGACCGCCGGATACACCATCCAGCAGCAGGGCGGTCAGGGCGGTGAAGGTGTTGCCCAGATGGAACGACGAACCGCCGTAGAACGGCACACGGAAGAACAGATAGGCCACAAGGCTCAAAGCGGCCATGACGCCGGTGAGGGCCAGCTCCTCGGTGGTGAAGGTGCGCTTGTACAGCACACTGCCAATGACGATGGCGATGACAACGACTGCCAGCAGCAGCCACATTGCAGTAGTAGACATGATTTACTTTCCCTCCAATTTTCCGTTCCCGCGGAGCCAAAGCCCTAAAACCTACATGGAAATCAACTTTTGCAGTTTAACCCAGAGCGAAAGCCTTCACCCCTTGGGGACAGATTTCCCCGTAAAACCTACAATCCTACTTGACATTTGGGTGTCCGGCGGGTATGCTCCTATTATACGCAGAACTGACC
>OODD01000700.1_pt1 | contig 16561 bp, 13 predicted proteins | sample 1671311 | NCBI WGS metagenome assembly OODD01 (sample SAMN06348143, study PRJEB24527) | human gut metagenome | biome: human gut; feature: ankylosing spondylitis patient; material: feces | host: Homo sapiens | place: China | collected 2015-10 | reverse complement strand
TTGCCTTATGGAACCTTCTCACGTTCCTTAGCTACCTACATCATATTCTATTTTCGGGTCTTTGACACCTCTTTCCTCTAAAAATACCCTGTAAGCCGCATAAATGCTTATATTTTTTTGTCAATTTCGTCGTTTTTATATATAGGCTTTTTGGTCTTTCTACGGTATAATAGTAAGGGGTGATAAAAATTGAAAGTAAATACATCAAAATCAAAAAATGCAGAGTCTTTTTATATAAAGCAATCCTACATTGATGCCAATGGAAAATCCACTTCCAGGACTATTCGAAAACTTGGCACATTAAAAGAATTGCTGGTTGAACACGGTCCTACTAGAGATGACGTTATGGCCTGGGCAAAAGAACAGGCCCGGATTGAAACAGAAAAATTCGAGCTGGAAAAGGAAAATCATTGTATCCCGATTACATTTCATCCAAATCGAAAAATCCCACATGGGGAACGCAGAAAGTTTGAAGGAGGTTACCTCTTCCTCCAGTCCCTCTACTACGAGCTTGGATTAAACAAAATCTGCAGAAAAATCAGGGACAAACGTCATTACTCCTATGACCTAAATGCAATTTTATCTGACCTCATTTATACAAGGATTTTAGAACCTGGAAGTAAACGTTCTTCCTTTGAAAGCTCCAAAAACTTTTTAGAACCGCCTGCATACCAACTTCATGACGTGTACAGAGCTTTAAGCGTGCTCTCAGAAGAATGCGATCTGATACAGTCAGAGGTCTATCGCAATTCACAAACAGTACTAAAACGCAATGATGGTATTCTTTACTATGATTGCACGAATTATTACTTTGAAATCGAACAGGAAGACGGGAGCAAAAAATACGGAAAAAGCAAAGAAAATCGGCCAAATCCGATTGTACAAATGGGGCTCTTTACAGACGGGGATGGTATCCCTCTGGCATTCCACATATTTCCTGGAAACCAAAACGAACAGACATCTTTAAAACCTCTGGAAAAGAAAGTGATTGAGGAATTCGGGTGTGAAGAGTTTGTTTTCTGTTCCGACGCAGGACTTGCTTCTGAAAACAACCGGATTCTGAATCATACGAAAAAGAGAGCTTTCATTGTAACTCAATCGATTAAAAAACTGCCTCAGGAATATCGGGAACTAGCATTAAATCGCAAGAACTTCCGGCGTCTCTCTGACCACAAGACAGTTAGTTTAGATGAGCTGACAGAGGAAGACAGAAACGAAGTTTTTTACAAAGAAGAGCCCTATAGTTCAAAAAAAATGGAGCAGCGTCTGCTGATTACCTATTCGCCCAAATATGCTGCTTATCAAAAAGAAATCCGTGATAAGCAAATCGAACGAGCAAAAGCAATGCTAGCAAATGGGAAGCATAAAAAGAATCGGAAAAATCCTAATGATCCGGCAAGATTTATTGATAAAGCTGCCGTCACAAAGGATGGAGAAATCGCAAATATCCTATATTTTTTGGATGAGGAAAAGATCGCGGAGGAATCACAGTATGATGGTCTCTATGCCGTATGTACAGACCTTTTTGATGATGAACCAGAATCCATCTTAAGGGTTAGTGAAAGCAGATGGCAGATAGAAGCCTGCTTTCGAATTATGAAAACAGATTTTGCTGCAAGACCTGTGTTTGTGCAGCGTGAGGACCGGATACAAGCACATTTTCTTGTATGTTTTTTAGCTCTTTTAATCTACCGATTACTGGAGAAAAAACTTGGAAAGAAATATACGTGCGATGAGATTTTATCAACCTTAAAAGAGTATGAATTCGCTGATATACAAGGGCAAGGATTTATACCGATTTATGAATCAACCAAGCTAACAGATGACTTGCACAAAGTAGTCGGCTTTGAAACAGACTATGAATTTATCACAAAACGAAAAATGAAAGAAATTCAAAAACTAAGCAAACAGCCACCCGAAAAATAAGGAAAAACACATTTCTTAATTCTCATCAAAAAAAGACTATATTGTAAAACGAAAAAGCACCGCCGGAAAAGCTATATAGAATAAGCCTTTCTGCGATGTTTTTCCAAATATCACTGTCAAAGACGGGAAAATAGTCTCACAGGCTCTTTCTGTATTGCTCCGGGGTCATGCCCTCGACTTTCTTAAATACTTTTGAAAAATAGGTGCTGTTTTCATAGCCGAGCAGATCGGAGACCTGATAGACCATCTTTCCCTCCGCAAGCAACTGTTTTGCCCGTCGGATTTTCTGGCGATTTACATACGGGATAAAGTTCTCGTTCATCACGCGCTTGAAAAAGGAACTCAGATACGGCTCCGACACGCCTATATAGCGCGCAACATCGGTAAGCTGAATCGGAGAGCTTAAATTCTGTTCAATGTAATTGAGCGCCATCTCAATGATGTCGGACTCTGATTTTTTCTGTCTCGTAAAATACGTCCCGGCAAATTGTTTCGTAAACTCTTTCCACCAGATGCGAAGATCTTCAAGGTTTGCCATGTTCACAATCTTCCGATAATGGCGTCTGCTGTCTGCGACCTCAAGTTCATCGATCGACCCGCCAAGCTGGGCGGACTTATCCGAAAACCGGCTCAGAATCTCAATCATCAGCCGTTTGATGTACGACACTGGATAATTTTCTGCCGTCTCGATCTCATCAAAAAGCTCGGAGATGTTTTTGTCCATCTCTTCGAGTGACATTTTCTGGATTGCGCGCTCAAGGCGCTCCATATATTCCGCTCCGCCGAGAGTCTGATGTTTTTCAAACGTAAATGGAGTCTCGAGGTCAACGATCTCTTCCCGATTTCCATAAAATCCATACGCCTCGATGCTGTCCGCAAGACGGGTAAAAAATCCGGTCTCATGATCCCGGTCGCTGTACGGCGTAATTCCGATATAACACCGGTTTGTGATGAAAAGTTCAATCTGTCGTTTAAGCGATTCAACCTCCGCTTTCTCCGTCCCCTCACGGATCAAAACAAGGAGTTTGCCCTCCCACATCAGGGCGAGTGTATGCCTCCCGAGTCCCTGATAATACTGGGTGGCGACCGTCTCGATCAGCTTCATGTCCGTCATCTCTTCCGCATATTTCCACACCATATAGAAACTCAGACAGCATCCGCTCTGGAATTCTTCAGGTATGTTGCGAACCCGCTTTCGCATCTCATAGCCGGTCTGGGCAGCGGATTTCTGTTCTGGTACAGATTTCTCCTCAACTTCCATCTCAGGAAACGAGTCTCTCAGATGTTTGAGAGAGGCGAGAAGCTCCTCCTTCGAGAGTCCGAATTTTCGGATGTAGTCGACTGCCCCAAGTTTCATCGCCTCCTTCACGGTGTCAAAATCATCGTAACAGCTGACAACAATCGTCTTCACCGAGAGATGACGACTGCGGATGATTTTTAAGAGTTCCAGACCGCTGATCTCCGGAATATTCAAATCCAGAAACATCAGATCCGGATGACCACTCTCAATCTGTTGCAGAGCCTCCCTGCCGTCGCACGCATCCTCAAGAAGTGCGATTCCAAGCTCCTCCCACGGAAGCAGGGAACGCATTCCAACTCTCGCGAGAAGCTCATCCTCAACAATCAGCGCTTTCATTTTCATCCCCCTTTTCCTCAATCGCCGGAATCCGTAGCGAGACTCGGAATCCGCTCTCGATCTCTGTGTCGATCGCAAGGCCGTAGCCCGCTCCGAACAACCCGGTCAGTCTCTTGTGAATATTAGGAAGACCGATTCCGGTCAGTCCCCGTTTTCCCGGCTCTTCGCGGTTTAAATCAAGCGTTTTTCCCCGGAGTCCCTCGCCATTATCAATCAGCGTCAGCACAATATCTGTACCCTGCATTTCCCCGCGAAGCGCAATTACACCGCACTCCACATGAGACATTCCGTGAATAAACGAATTCTCGACAAGCGGCTGGAGACAGAAACGCGGAATCTGGTACTTTCGGATATTTTCCGGAATTGAGAAAAAGAACTGAACCTTGTTTCCAAAGCGGATTTGCATGATTTTTACATAGGCATTCAGGATGCGCACTGCATTTCCAATGCTCTCCATCTCCTCATCGCTCTTATACGTCTCGCTCAGAAGAACGCCAAGCTCCGACAGCACATCTGCGACCTCCTCATCGTGATTCATCGAAGCCTTCCAGCGGATCGCATTCAGCGTATTAAACAGAAAATGAGGATTGATCTGTGCCTTGAGCGCATCGAATCTCGCCTTCTCCTTCATCACCGCTTCCCGTCTCACGTCCTCCATCAGCTTTGCGATTCTGCTCTGTGCGCGGATCATCCCGTTCTCAAGAGCCTGCGTCTCAAGGAAACGATTTTCCTCGAGTGTCAGCTTCTTCGGATCGTTCTGCTCAATCCAGTCAACCTGTCGCGCAAAGAAGAGAATCGGGTTTGTGATGTACCGGCTGATCATCAACATGATTGTGACAAGAGCAATGCCTGCACCTGCCATAAACAGAATCACGACCAGCTGAATCTGCTCACTCTGTGCAAAAATTTCATGATAATCTCCGACGTAAACGACCTGATTGTTGCTCGAAGTCAGATCTGATGAGAGCACATAGGCATTGCCGATTTTCCCCTGCTTTTCACCGGATTTTCTCCAAACCTCGATCGTTTTCTCCGCGATCTCCGGCGAGAGTTCCTCGGGACCGGATGTGACAATTCTGCCGTTCTGGTCACACATGAAGACCGTTCCGCCTCGATAAACCGAATCGGACGAATTCTTCGCCTTTCCGAAAAAGACATCTCTCGGAATCCGCACAAGCGCATAGCCGAGCGCATTTCCACGATAGCGCACGAGTGCGCGCCCAAAGCTCACATATCTTCGATTATCCTTGTAATCAAAGTACGGCGTCATCGCACTGTCCCAGTACGGAATCTGACCACTCTTTTGCATGTTTTGATACCAGGCAGTCTCCTGATATTTTTCCGGAATCTCAGCGATCCTTGTGGAACTGATCTTTTTTCCGTCGTTCATAAAAATCATCAGCTCCGCCTCAATGCTTCCAAGGGTCGAGACATTCGTATTGAGGATCATCCCCTCGATCTGTCCGACCGCGCGATTTTTCGCATACTCATTTTTCGCATTATAATAATTCTTCAAAAACCGGCTGTTCTCCATGTAGGTAATCATCGTACTGCTCGCATAATTTGAAAGCAGAATCGCACTGTCAATCTCCTGCACATTCTGCGCAAACATCATCTGCATCGCTTCCTCAATCCCGGAGTCCGTCTTTTTCTTCAACAAAAAACAAAGGACAGTCAGAGCGAGAAAGAGGGGCAGCAGAATGTAAAGCGTCACACTCTGAACCATACTGCGCCAGATGCTCGGCGCAACCTTCCTCTCTCTCATCTCTAACTGTCTCCTGAAACGTCAATCTATTCGGTCTACTTATTCTGTCTGTAAATCCACTGGTCTGCTCAATCGTTTTTCTTTGCCACCCCGATCAAAAGCTCTGACTGAAAACATCTATCCTCGGATGGGATGTTCTCTTGCAAAAATCTCATCCCTTAACGGCTCCGGCAGACAGACCACCTACGAGGTTGTCCTGAACGAAGACGAAGAAGACGATAACCGGAATCAGGCTCAGGATAACAGATGCCATCAGCGGTCCCCAGTCGGTCGAGTACTCTCCGATGTAATCGCGAATACCAACCTGAACGGTCTTTTTCAACGTGGAATTGATGAACGTATTTGCATACATGAACTCATCCCAGGACATCAGGAAGCAATACAGCGTCGTCGCGGAGATACCCGGTTTTGCCATCGGGAAAATCACCTTGATAAACGACTGAAATCTGCTACATCCGTCAATCAGCGCCGACTCCTCGATCTCCCACGGAATCTGGAGGAAAAACGTACACATATTCCAGACCGCAAACGGAAGAACGAACGAGCAGTTGATGATGATCAGACCGGTATGCGTATCAACCAGTCCCATATTTTTCATGATAACATAGTAGGGAATGGAAAGCAACACGCCCGGAAACATTTTCGTGAACAGGATACTCAGCTTCATTTTCTCCGCTCCGACAATGTTGTAACGGCAGAATCCATATGCCGCCATGACTGCTAAAATCATCGAGATCACAGTCACGACAACGGAAATATACGCGCTGTTTAAAAAGTAGCGCACGAAATTCGACTGAAACAAAACTCGCTTAAAATTGTCAAATGTAACGTATTTCGGTATGATCTGATTCATATCATAAATCTGCTCCGGCGACTTTACAGAGGTCATCAGAACCCAGATAAATGGCAATACCGAGCACAGGGCAATCAATGATGCCATCACATACAGAAACGTCCACTCACCCTTTGTCCGCTTCATCTCTCTACCTCCTGCCTTCCCGATCTGAGGAAATCATCTTTACATAGATCACAGTCAGAATCGCAATCACGATGAAAATCACAACGGAAGTCGCCGCTGCATATCCAAACTTGTGGTCCACAAACGCCTGACGGTATGCATATGTATACATAATTTCAGTACTGTCAAGCGGACCTCCCTTTGTCAGAAGCCAGATTGCATTGAAGTTGTTAAAGATGGAAATCAGATTCAAAATAACCGCAACTGCCATCGGCTCCTTGATGTTTGGAAGCGTGATGTAGAGGAAGCGTTTCAGCTTTCCTGCTCCGTCAATCGCTCCGCTCTCATACATATCGTAAGATACGCCCTGAAGGGCTGCAAGAATAAAGATCATCAGAAACGGCGTGCTCTTCCACACATTTGCGACGATAACCGCCGGCATCGCGCTCGTGACATTTCCGAGGAAAGAATATCCCTCCTTCAGGATTCCGAGGCGAATCAGAATTGCATTGAAGACACCAATTTTCGTATCGTAGAGTGCGCTGAATGTCAGTGCACTGATCGCTGCCGGGATCGCCCACGGCAGAAGTGCCATTGTACGGAATACACCGCGTCCCTTGAGCTTCTCATTGAGGATCAGCGCTACTCCCATCGCAAGTGCAAGCTGGATCACGATGTTCACAAGTGTCCACACAACTGAGTTCATCACCGCATTGCGATACTTGGAATTTGCAAACACAACGAGATAGTTCTTGAGTCCGGCGAATGTCCCGAAATTCGGGGCATTCGCCTTTGTCATATCATAGTTCAGCAAGCTGATCCAGATTCCCTGCAAAAGCGGGTAAACGCTGAGAAGCAGGATTGCGAGGATTGCCGGTGCAATCAGCAGATAACCGTGAATATTTCTCTGAAACGAGTACTCATCGGGTCTTCGTTTCTTTGTCTTCTCTCTCATAAAAGCGCCTCTATCATTCTTAACCGTTCTAGTAGTTTTCGTTGACAAAGTCATTCAGTTCTGCTTCCAGCTCATTCAGTGCTTCCTCAGAAGTCTTCTGATCGAAGAACACTTTCTTGAACGCATCTACAACCTTCTGATCAACAGAAGCGGCATTCTTTACGCGCGGTCTCGGAACGGTGTAAGCAGACTCGTCGATGAAGACCTGATACTCCGGATTCATCTCCAGAATCGGGGTGTAATCTACATCGCTTCTTCCAGGAATTCTTCCCTGCTCCGTCATGACATAGTCACATTCCTTGCTCGTCAGGTAGTCAACAAATGCCCATGCAAGATCCGGATTTGCGGTGTTTGCATTGATTGCCATATTGTATCCACCAAGGCAGACAGCCTGTACGCTTCCCTTCGGCATCGGAGCCAGACCAAATTCCATATCCGGGTTGCCCTTCTGGATATTCACATAAGCCCAGTCACCGCAGACAAAGAAGAGACAGTCATCAGAAACGAACGTCGTGTATGCGGTTGCCCAGTCGGTTGCATCCTTCATGCCCTCTGGGAATGCGTGATACTTCGTGTGAAGACCAGTCCAGAATGAGAATGCTTCTTTACCAGACTCGTTGTTGACGGTTACGACCGGCTTCTCTCCGGTTGTATCGATCACATCGTTTCCATTCTCAAAGAAGATGTTGAAGAGTGCGTATCCATCAAGACGGGTGGAAATTCCGGAATATCCCTTCTCTGTTGCAAGTTTGATATCCTCCTCAAGCTCATCCCAGGTCGTCGGTGCGCTGTCCTTTCCGATCTCGGTCAGGATTCTCTTATTGTAATAGAGTCCGGTGTTGTTGTAATACCACGGAACGGAATAGTAATTTCCCTCATAGAGTCCTGACTCGAGCGGTCCCTGAAGATACTTGTTGTCCGATGCTTCGATCTTGTCATCGAGTGGCATGATCAGTCCCATTGCTGCCAGATCAATCGGCCAGCCGGAGTTGTCGAGTGCCACGACATCCGGTCCGGAACCTGCCATTGCGGTCGTCGTGAACTTGCTGATCAGCTCCTGACCTGCCAGTCCCTCAATCGTGACCTTCGTGCCCGGGTTCTGCTCCTCAAATGCCTTCGCCGCTCTCATGATCGCCGGATCGTCCATTCCCGTGAACGTACTGTTTACCATCACGGTAATCTCTCCGGATACGCTTCCGTCTGATGCCTCAGCCGACTCTGATCCGCCGTTCTCTGCGGACGACTTCGCTACTTCCTGTTTCGTCTCCGGTGCTACCGCCGATTTTCCTGCGCTTGCTCCCACACAACCGGTCAGTGCGCTCACTGCCGTCAGAGTTGCCATTGCCAGTGCCAGATGTTTTTTCATACCAACTTCCTCCTGTCATTTTCGCTCCCGGAATCTGAACTCTCTCATCTCAGATTTTATTTCTTCCAAATCTGATTTATCTGTTTCAGATCGTATTCGTTTCAGATTCCGGGAACTTTTTGTTTCCACCGTTTTTCTATGTGCCTATTATAGAAAAATCTTTCGACAAAAGGAATGGCGGTTTTTTTTCAATTTTTGCTCGCTTTTATGAATTATTTTCTGTATGTAATTTTTTCACCAGTTTTCTGCGTTTTGTGATTAAAATTTAGCCGATCAGCATCTCGGTCAGCACAGCCTTCCAGCTCTCCGGAAGCTCAAGACCCGTAAGAGATGCCAGAATTTCTTCTTTCGTGTAGTCTCCTGCAAAGTACTGGTAGACATTTTTCTTCTTCACGATGCTTCCCTGAACCTGATCAAGGAATTCAAAGACTCTTTCGTTCAACCTCTCACGCGATTCTTTTACAGTGCAATTGTCTGCTCCCGGAAGCGTCACACTCACACTTCTTCCTGCCTCCAAAAGCTCTGTCGTCAGTGTCAGCGTTCTCGTCTCGGAATCATACTCGCTCTCTATCGCCTCACTCGAAGCAGTCAGCTCTATCCTTGCAAATCCACGCAGACGAAGAACATAGCGGCGTTTCTTAGGCACAACCGAGAGATCTCCCGACGGACGAACTTCAAGTGTCACTGCCTCATCCTTCCAGCTTAAGGAAATCTCTGTTCTTAAGCACACACCATTCTCATAGTCAAATCCTTCTCCGCCATCCTCAAACAGCGTGTAGGTGTTATCCTGTCCCGGGAAAACAAGAATCTCAAGCGTCTCCGGATTATCGATGCAATTATCCCCGGTATCCGGTGCCATCGGAACAATCGCGCCCGCCTTTGCGAGAACGCCCTGACGGTCAATCGGTCTGCTGATCGTCGTGTAATGTCCCTTCGGACCTCCGTGGCGAACTGCGCCATTGTCAAAATCATACCAGTTTCCAGCCGGAATCCATGATTTCTCCGTCGTGTATCCGGTCTCGTGATCGGTCGGATGAACCATCGGCTGAACGAGAAGTTCCGTTCCGAAGAAATACTCATTTCGGCAGACGTAACTTCCCTCCTCCATCGGATAGTAGTAGTAGGCCGGAACAACAACCGGAACCATCTTTTCATGGCACTGTGCGTTCATCGTATAGATGTACGGCAGAAGGCGATGACGCAGACGCAGTGATTCTCTTGCAAGATCATCATACGGCTTCGGATAACGCCACGGCTCTTTTCCGCAGAACGGGTTGCTGTTGCTGTGAAGGCGGTTGATCGGGGAGAAGACACCAAACTGAATCCAGCGCACATACAGCTCATTATCCTTGATTCCGTTCATGTGACCGCCGATGTCATGGCTCCACCAGGTGTAACCGACGTTCGATGCTGTCGCCGTAAAGTATGGCTGATACTGAAGTGCATTCCACGTCACATGCGTATCGCCCGAAAATCCGATCGGGTAGCGATGACTGCCGAGACCACTGTAACGCGACAGCATAACTCCGCGCTTTCCGGTTCTCGTCAGATCAAAGTGATGATAGTGGTTCAGCATCCAGATCGGGTCCATTCCCTCGACTGCCGAGATCTTACCCTGTTGCCAGTCCATCCACCAGAAATCAACTCCGTTCTCCTCGTTCGGATGATGCAGGAAATGGAAGTAGGCGCGGATAAATTCCTGATTTGTAAAATCAAAGCGAACCGGATACTCCGACTCCGGATCAACGCCCATCGCCTTTGCCATCTCCGGATATGCCTCCTCAAACGCGCGCACACCGTCCGCCGGATGAAGATTCAGCGTCACGCGGTAGCCGTGCTCATGAAGCCATGCCATAAAGCCCTCCGGATCCGGGAAGCATTCGTTGTTCCAGGTATAGCCCGTCCAACCCTTTCCGAATTTCTCCGGAATGTCGACAAGATGCCAGTCCATATCCATGACAACGACAGAGAACGGCACATGCTCTCTCTCAAAACGCTCAAGAAGCTCGCGATATGTCTCCTCGGTGTACTTCCAGTAACGGCTCCACCAGTTTCCGAGCACATATTTCGGAAGCATCGGCACAGCACCCGACAGGCGGTAAAAATCATGAATCGCATGGAAATAATCACGCCCGTATCCGAGGAAATACACATCGACACAGCCTTTCTTTCTCGGCGTTACCCAGCCGTCCTCCTCCATGATCAGGGACTCGCTGTCATCAAAGAACGTACGTCCGCTCGTATCGCAAAGACCCATGCCGAGATCGACATCTCCATCTTCGCGATTCGTCTTTCCCCCCGTCGTGCGCATGCGCTCAAGCGGACCGGAGCCCACATACCACTCACCGTCACAGCGGTCAAGCGTTCTCGCCGTTCCTTTCAAATTATGCTCTCTCGCCGGATCACCATAGTCAGTTCTTCCGTAATACCATCTTCCGCCGTAGTTCGTGAACGCATACTTCACATCAATATAGAGATGGTTCGGACTGAACTCCTTTTTATCATACACAAGATGAAAATACTCGGTATCTATCTCAAGACAATTCTCCTGATCCCTTACCGTAAATTTCGGAGTCTCAAAATCACGGTTCCACACGATCTGAGTCGGGCGATCCTCAAACTCTCCAGTCTCCGAGTACTCCATACGAAGCATCTGGGAAGTCAGCACCGTAAAACGATACTTGTCCCCCTGCACGACCGATTCCGGACGACATTTTCCATTCAGTTTCAGACAAAATTGTTTTTCCATAACGTTCCCTGTCTCCCTTCTTTTTCATTCAGCCTTATCGCTATTACTGTTCATGCGTTGCACAAACGATAATGGATTTTGCAAAATCTCCCTTTCATATTTCTATAAACTTTCCCATAAAAATCTAATCCTATCGTACCACGACTCCCCCAAAAAGTCGCCATTCATTTTTCACCTGACCCTGCACTTTTTTCATGTGCAAAAAAATTCTCACAAAAAAAGCTGGCAGAATTTCTCCCATCAGCACGTTTCATTTTCTATAACTAATACACAATGATTCTGATTAGAAGATTTCAACAAAGCTAACCAGAATTACGCGCCAAATTTCCGCGAGCGTCGACTTGAATGATTTGATACACCTGGCACAGCGACAAGGCGAATAAGTCCATGCAAACCCGTGTGAAACGCTGGTGTTTAGGTCGCGTAGTCTGCGACCTTATGCACCATTGCGTTGAACCCGGAGCGAGAGCGCGTTTGCAGGACTTTATTCGCCATTGGAGCTGTCTGAGACATTTTTACTTTTCAATAACCTTATCGCTCAGCAGTTCCTCGACCGTCAGATACGGCTTCTCATACCCAAGCCGACTGCAAAGCTGCATCACATGCGGCTTCTGGAGACACGCTTTTTTAAGCGCCTCCTCCTGCTCAAAGACTTCCTCTGCTCTTCCATCTGCAAGCACCATTCCATGCGCCATGACAATCACGCGCTCGAAATTCTCTGCGACGAAATCCATATCATGAAGAATCGCAATCACAAGTTTTCCGCGCTCCGTCAGACTGCGGATGATCGACCCGATAATCCGTCGTCCGCGCCAATCCTGCGCGATCGTCGGCTCATCGAGAATCAGCACATCCGTGTCCATCGCAAGCACGGACGCGATCGCCGTCATCTTTCTCTCATACATCTCGAGATCGTAGGGATTCTCCCCCTCTTTTCCGGCAAGCCCGGTCAGCTCAAGCGCCTTTTTCGCCTCGCTCTTTGCGCGCTCCGGGTCCATTCCGATATTCAGCGGTCCGAACATCACCTCATCGAGAACGTTGTACTTGAAAATCTGATCATCCGGATTCTGAAATACATAGCCGACATTTCCGGCAAGCATTGCAACGGTTTTTCCCGCCATGTCCTCCCCGCGGAAATAAATATTTCCAGACACCGGCTTTAAAAGTCCCTTGAGCAGTTTGACAAGCGTCGTCTTTCCGGCTCCATTCTGCCCGATGATCGCCGTCGGTCTGCCATCAAGGTGAAGATTCAGATCTTTGAGAATCGGAACATTTTCAAGATACGAGAAGTCAAGATGCTCAATCCGAAACATTTCCATGCTCCTCTTCACGGCATCGTCTGCGCTGTTCGACCCATCTAATCCATTCGATCCACTCAATTCACTCGATGCATCTAATGCATGTTTCGCCTGCATCACTCCAACCGCTTCCTCAACCGTCACCGGATATGTGCCATCCGGAAGCGTGACATTCTCTGCACGGCAGATTCTTGTAAATGCCGGTGCCTGAACACCATAATCCTCAAGATTTTCCATCGAAAAAATCTTCTGTGGCGTATCAAATGCGATCTGCTTCCCCTGATGCAGAAGCAAAATCCGACTGCAATATGCCGCCAGTTTCTCGATCTTCTGCTCTATCATCAGAATCGTGATCCCCGACTTTGTCAACTTCTCAACCGCACGGAAAACTTCCTCGCTTCCCTCCGGATCAAGCTGGGAAGTCGGCTCATCAAGCACTATCACATCCGGTCTCATGACGAGCACACTCGCGATTGCAACACGTTGCATCTGACCACCTGACAAATCAAACGGATTTCGTTCGCGATACTGCCAGATATCGAGCAGTTTCAGCGCCTCTTCGGCACGCTTGTGCATCTCCTCCCTCGGCACGCCGAGATTCTGCATACCGAATGCAACCTCATCGTACACCGTATCCTTTGCACCCGAAAGCTGATTAAACGGATTCTGGAACACGAGTCCGACATTTCCACACATCTGCGCAACCGGTGTATTCCCCGCTTCCTTGCCATTGACGATGACTTTTCCACCGTAAGCACCTTTATAAAACTGGGGAACAAGTCCAATCAGTGCCTGACTGAGCGTGCTCTTTCCGGCTCCGTTTTCCCCGATAATTCCGATGAATTCTCCTCTTTCCACAGAAAAAGTGATTCCATCCAGAGCGAGTTTCTCTGCGTGCGGATACTGATACCGCAGATTTTCCACTGTTATCACAGACATTCCATAACCCTCCAAATCACGGCTACCAGAATCAGAATACCGAGAAGAATCGTGATCTCCCGATCCCCCTTATGTTTCGGTCTGTCCTGAAGCCAGGTTTTCTTTCGGTTTGCACCGAAGCCACGCACCTCAAGCGCAATTGCACGCTCTCTCGTGTTGATCAGAGAACTCATGACAACCGGTGAGATCAGCGGAAGAAAGGCTTTCGCACGGGTGCGCAGATTTCCCTCCGTCTCGAGTCCACGACTGCGCTGTGCATCCATGATCGTATTCATCGTTCCCATCATCTGCGGAATGATCTGGAAAACAGAGGTGACGATATATCCGAACCGCGGAGAGAAGCCCCGTTTTTCAAGCTCATCGACAAGCTCGGACGGCTTTGTGGAGAGCACAAAGACCGCAAAAGAGAGAAGCATATTTAAAATGTTCAGTCCGATTCGCAGTGCATAGAGCAGACCCTCCCGGTAGAACTTGAGCGGTCCGATCCGAAACAGCACATTTGTATTTTTCTGGTTGAAAAGTCCGTGAATCAGGAAAATGGTCAACAGAATCGTGAAAGAAAATGCAATCAGCGGAACCGTTTTTCTTAGAATCTTTCCGCTCGCCAGAATACACAGACTGACGGCAATCAGAACACCAAACATCCAGAGCCGACCCGTGATCAGCGGAATGCTGATCGCGGTGGCAATGTACATCAATTTTGTAAAGGGATGAATCTTTGTCAGATACGTCCCGTTGTCCACAAAAAGGCTTATACTTTTCATTCTTTATTTCCTAAACTTTTTAACTATTTTGATCGATTATCGATTCGGAATGCTAGATTTTGTCCAACTTTTAATAGCTTTCAATAGCTTTTAATAACTTTTAATCCAGCGTCTTAATCTCGGAATCTGCCTCGTAAAGGTTGGTCAGCTTCTTCGGAAGTCCCTTTAAAATAAAGAATACAACGATCAGAGTGATCAGCTTGTCCGGAACATCCACAACAACCTCATCGAGCAGAGAGCCGAGCATAACCGGCATATTGGAAGCCTGCGTTACTGCAAAAACGGCATCGCCCCAGACATTTCCGGTTGTACCACCCCAGAAAATAACGTTTAACGGAGTCGAGATTGCAACAGCCGTCAGACCGGCCACACATGCAGTCAAAATTGCCTTCGGGAATGACTTCATAAATCCAAGACGCGCCATAATTCCGACCGCAACACCGATTCCCAAACTTGTGAGCGCATAAACCAACGTAATGTTATCACCGGCTGAAAAACCATAAATCAGGTTGTTTGCCGCACCACAGATCGCACCGATCAGCGGACCGCCAAGACAACCACCGATACAGGTTCCGATGGAGTCCAGCCACAGTGGCAATTTCAGCACACTTGCAAACAGTTTTCCTAAATAGTTGATTCCGATGCATGCCGGAATCAGAACGATCGTAACCGCATCAAATTTCGTTTTAAACAGATTGTTCATATTCACCCGTCCCTTCCCATTTTTGCATTTCAATTTTCTTACTCTGATTTTCTTACTCTAATTTCTTTAATTTCTTACGCTTATTTACCACTTACTACCTACTACTTACTTATCGACTTCATGTTTGGCATGCTCCAGACACTCAAATGCCTCAAACGCCGTCAGGATTTCATGCTCCTCGCCGAGCGCAGTCAGTTTTTCCCCATCCGCATAGCGCCCGATATCCTCCGCGACATCACTCTTGCATCCTGCAACGACATTCAAAATCGATGCTGTCTTTACTCCACGGACCCTTCCGACTACATACAGAGACGCTGTCTCCATGTCGGATGCCATGACTCCCCGACGTGCCCACTCCTCATAGATCTGCGGATTCTCGTCGCGATACAGACAATCATGGCTTCTTCCAATTCCCATATGCCATGAAAATCCCTGCTTTTTCGCACTCTCTTTGCATGCCGAGAGGAGTTCAAAATCTGCGACAGCCGGATAGCTTAACGGAGCATATCCGAGGGAGGTTCCCTCATCGCGCACCGTGGCCTCCACAAGCACCAGATCGCCGACTTTTGCCTCCGGCTGAAGTGCTCCACAGCTTCCGATCCGAATCATCGCTTTCACTCCGGCTTTCTTTAATTCCTCCACCGCAATCGCTGTGGACGGACCACCCATGCCGGTCGACATCACAAGAACCGGAATACCATGCCAGGTTCCGCGATAACTCTTGTACTCCCGGTTAAATGCAAGAAATTCCACATTTTCCAGATACTTCGACGCACGCTCTGCACGAGCCGGATCTCCCGGAAGAACTGCATACGCAATCCCGAGATTCTCTGGAATCTGGATGTGTGGCATACGCTTTTGTGTCTCCGTGTTTCCTGTGTTCCCCATGTTTCCATTCCCCCTTTCTGCTTCTATTCATGTTTTGGCAAGTTTTTTTGATTTTCTGAATTATTCCCAAAACTTTTCCCAAAATATAGAAACAATTTACGTTTACGATAGCATTGTATCTGAAAAAAGTCAATGAAAAGGGAGGTTTTTGAGCTCATATTGTTATTATTTTAACGATAATTATTTTTCTCCTTGTCAGCCCCATTTTCTCCCCTTATACTTATTTTCAGGAGATTGTTTTTCGTGTAATTTTTTGTGTAACAACGTGTGTTTTAAATATCTATTTTGGAGGGATTTTTATGGAAAAAAATACAGATCTCTTTCTTGTCATCGATATGCAAAATGTGTATACAAAAGGACAGGAATGGGCATGCGAGGGCGTGGACTCCGCCACTGCCTCGATCCTGCGCGTCTTAAATGCGGATGTCTGCCCGAATGTTGTCTTCACCCGCTATCTCGCCCCGGAATATCCCGTGGGAATCTGGAAAGAGTACAATAAAGTCAATGCCAATGTCAACGCCGATCCATTTGCAAACGAGATGATCGCGGATTTTCTCCCGTGGACTGAGAAATATCAGATCGGAAGAGCACACGTCTGAACTCCAGTCACGAGT
>OODD01000693.1_pt1 | contig 16643 bp, 10 predicted proteins | sample 1671311 | NCBI WGS metagenome assembly OODD01 (sample SAMN06348143, study PRJEB24527) | human gut metagenome | biome: human gut; feature: ankylosing spondylitis patient; material: feces | host: Homo sapiens | place: China | collected 2015-10 | reverse complement strand
ACCGTTTCTTTGAAACTTGTTTCAGGAAAAAAGAAAATATAATCGGGAAAAAGGGGTCCGAGCTATTTCCTGAATCCATGACAGAATTTACCCATTTTATGGAAACAGCTTTAAGAGAAAAGCGCTCCATCACATTCCCTTATTACTTTAAAGACGTAGACACTTTCTATGATATCGTGCTCAGCCCGTCTTTAGAAGAAGACACGATTGACATGTTCTGTCTTGACAGCACGGAGTTGCATAATGCACAACAAATGCTGAGTTCGACTAACCATAAATTATCTTTGGCACTGGAAATAGCCAATATCATACCCTGGAAATGGAATCTTAAAGAACACTCCATTCTATGCGACATCAATCGTCCAATCATTATGACTGCCATGCCGGGAGAAATCAAGGAAGAACAGTTGAGTGTATCGGATGAACAATACTTCTCTAAAATAATCAAAGAAGACCGCCCAAGGGTTATGCAGGCTTTTCACGATCTGATAGAAGGAAAAATCAATAAAGTCAAAGAAGAATACCGTGTACTGAACAAAGGAAAGAACGGAAGAAAAATTGATTGGGTGGAAGCACAGGCTACAATAGAGACAAGAGACGAGCAGAACAGGCCACTCACCCTGGTCGGCTCATCCTTAGTTATTACAGACAGGAAAAGGATGGAAGAGGAACTGATGTCGGCTAAAGACCGGGCAGAAGAATCCAACCGACTCAAATCTGCTTTCCTGGCCAATATGAGCCATGAAATCCGTACTCCTCTGAATGCCATTATCGGATTCTCCAATATTCTTGCCTCAACGGAAGAGGAACAGGAAAAACAGGAATATATCAATATTATTGAGAGTAATAATACACTGTTATTACAGCTTATCAGTGATATATTAGATTTATCCAAAATTGAAGCCGGAACTTTGGAGTTCAGTTACTCAAATATAGACCTCAATGATATGATAAAGGAAGTGGAGAACATCACCAAATGCCGGATGGAAGGAAGTGGGGTACAGCTCATTGCGGAAACTCCCCTCTCCTCATGTTTCATCCGTACGGAAAAAAACCGGCTCATGCAGGTTATCAATAACTTCCTCACAAACGCCATCAAGTTTACTCAAAAAGGAAGCATCACATTCGGATACGAGATACGCGATAAAATGCTATACTTCCATGTCACAGATACGGGATGCGGCATTCCTGCCAATAAAAAAGATTCTATATTCGGACGCTTCGTCAAATTGAACTCTTTTGCACAAGGCACAGGACTGGGGCTTTCCATCTGCCGGACAATCATAGAGCACATGAATGGAACGATAGGAGTGGAATCCGAGGAAGGGAAGGGTTCTACATTCTGGTTTACCATTCCTTATCAACCGGCCCGATTGAGCGAAAAAAAGGCTGAAGAATTCCAACCGATTACCGTTCAAAAAGACAAACTGACTATTTTGATAGCCGAAGATAACGAAAGTAACTATCGGTTGTTCCAGTCTATCCTACGGAAAGAATATTCTCTTATTCATGCCTGGGACGGTCAGGAAGCAATAGAAAAGTTTAAGGAACACCGGCCCCAAATCATCTTAATGGATATCAATATGCCGAGAATGGACGGTTACGAAGCAACAAAAGAAATAAGAAAGTTATCTGCTGATGTGCCTATCATTGCCATAACCGCTTTTGCTTATGCATCGGACGAACAAAGAGTACTGGAAAACGGGTTCGACGGATATATGTCCAAACCTATCAATGCACCGCTGCTAAAACAACAAATAGCATCCATCCTGCAAAAGAGAATCATATTCTTATAACCGATTCTCCCCGGACCGGCTTGTCTGCTTGTCCGGGGATGTTTTTTCCGCTTCTTCCTCAAAGATATTTCTTCTCAGGTAATATCTATTTTTGCAATTAAGCTTGCACAACAACTGTTTTTTTGTATCTTAGCCACAACAAAAGTTGCCATTAAAGTAACTTTCATAATGAGCGTTCTATTATTCGAGTATTAACCCTAAAAACAAATCACACTGCTTATGAAACAAAAGAATAAGATGTTATCCCACAAAGATGTAAAAACTCTATTCGAAACAAGATTAACCCAACTCACTTCATTGGCTGCGGAAAGCCGGAATGAAACTATTTTCAAGAATAAACTAAATGATTATTTATTATCTGCACACATTAAAAACCCTATTGCCGCTAAAAACATTGCAAGACTGATTGAAAATGACAGCAAAACGATATATGAATTATCTACAGAAAAAGAAATAGAGATAAAAACCATCTCACTGCTTTGGCAATTCTTGACAAACCGTATCACCGATGAAGAGACTTCCGTTGATTTATGGTTGGATTTATACCAACAGTTCCTACGCCTCTATCATGTTCCCAACAACATTCCGAATGAAAAACAGATACGTCAATGGATGAAACGTTGGCCCGGTGGCCTGAACGAAGATGTGCGTGCCATACGCAATGCAAACAAAGAACGAATCATCTCATTGCTCATTAAAAAGATAGAAAACCGTCATGCCCCCTCCAGCCGGTATGTGTTTCCCGAAGGAATCAATGATGAAGAAAAACGCCAATGGGTCAACCAATGGTGGAACGAAGCACGCTTCCATCTAGCCCTCGCCATCAAAAGCCCCACGGAACTGAACAAGATGTTGGGCAACTCCCTTTCGGAAGAAACAATGCAATTGTATCAGCAGGCACGTAAAAAAGGAATGCCTTTTTTCATCACCCCTTACTATCTTTCTTTATTAAACCCGACCGGCAAAGGGTATGATGATGCTGCCATACGCAGCTATATCCTATATTCACCACAATTAATCAACACCTATGGGAAAATTCATGCATGGGAAAAAGAGGATGTGGTGGAAGCCGGCAAACCAAATGCCGCCGGATGGCTGGTGCCCGACGGACATAACATTCATCGCCGTTATCCCGAAGTAGCCATCCTGATTCCCGATTCTATGGGACGCGCTTGCGGAGGACTATGTGCGTCTTGCCAACGTATGTATGATTTTCAAAGCGAACGCCTGAACTTTAATTTTGAGGAACTGAAGCCCAAGGAAAGTTGGGACAAACGCTTGCGGAAACTGATGGAATATTTTGAAAACGACACCCAACTGAGAGATATTCTGATTACGGGAGGCGATGCACTGATGAGCCAAAACAAGACATTACGCAACATATTGGAGGCAGTATATAAAATGGCGGTACGCAAAAGGAATGCCAACCTCAAACGTCCTGAAGGAGAAAAGTATGCAGAATTGCAACGTGTCCGTCTCGGTTCCCGCCTGCCCGTCTATCTGCCCATGCGCATCAATGAAGAGCTGATGGATATTCTGAAAGAATTCAAAACCAAAGCGTCCGCCATAGGCATCAAGCAATTCTTGATACAGACTCATTTCCAGACACCTCTGGAAGTAACCCCCGAAGCCAAAGAAGCCATCCGCAAGATTCTGGCTGCCGGATGGACCATTACCAATCAATTGGTGTACAATGTGGCAGCATCACGCCGGGGGCATACAGCCAAGTTGCGCAAAGTATTGAATGAACTGGGAGTTATCTGCTACTATACATTCTCCGTCAAAGGATTTGAAGAAAATCATGCTGTCTTCACTCCCAACAGCCGTTCGTTGCAGGAACAGCACGAAGAGAAAATCTTGGGAAAGCTTAACAAGGAAGATGAGACTGAGTTTCTGACCCTGCTGAGAGGTAACAATGACCGGGCAACAGCCGTCAAAAAGTTCTGCACGGAGAAAAACATACCTTTCGTAGCAACAGACCGGAGTGTGCTCAATCTGCCCGGAATAGGCAAAAGCATGACTTTTGTGATGGTAGGCATTACACCGGACGGCAAACGTATTCTGGAGTTTGACCATGACCACACACGTAAACACAGTCCCATTATTCATCAAATGGAAAAGGTTTTCATCAAAGAAAACAAATCCATCTACCAATATATGTTGCAACTTCGGGAAATGGGTGAAAATCCGGAAGAATATAACAGCATATGGAATTACACGGAAGGGGAAACTGAGCCGCGCTTCCCTCTGTACAATTACCCGGATGCAGAATTCAAGATAACCGAGACATACAGCAATCTGGGTATGGAACAAGAGTAATCCATGACTGCTGCCGGCAAATAACAAACGGAAGATGCCAAAACATTGATAACAGATTGCATCAGAAACGTTTTGGCATCCCCGTCTTTTCCTGCCCAAGTATCAACCGGACAGTCCTTCTTCTAGTTCGTAATCTTCACTCCTATGAAATAAGTCCGTGGCTGTGTGGGACCATAGAAATAACCGGAATCACGGAAACCTCCCTTATCCAAATCTTTTTGAAAAGCATTGAACAGATTCTGAACACCGCCATTCAACTGTAATTTGATATGATCATTCAGTACGAAAGTATAGTTCAGTTTCAGATTTAAATCAAAAAAATCGGGAGTATGCACCAACTCGTCTTTTCGGATATAACTGTATTCATAATTTTCGGGTATCACACTAAAGTCAGGAGCCAAATGAGGAACATGCATACGCCCCGTATATACACCCGACACCGACATATCAAAGTTCTTGAAGGGAGCACTGGTCAAAGTAAAATAACCATAATAATCGGGAGTACGTGGCATGAACTTGGTCGGCTCCACATTTTCGTCCTCACTCCAATTCTCGTATTTGGTATAACGGCTGCGCTGAACCGTAAAGCCCACTTGCAAAGCCACATCCCGTCCGTGAGCAAGTTTTCCGTCCAGGTTGACACCATATACACGGGCTCCATTACCATTACGACGCTCTTTAACGGTGTTCCCCTGTTCATCCTGTCCTATCTTTTCCAGCACAAACACATCGTCGAGCCCTGTATAGAAAGCTTCCAGCAAAAGGTTAGTCTGCCAATGCCCGATATTGGCCGTCCAATCCACAGAGCCGCTGAAGCTATTGGAATGTTCGGGCTTTAATCCATCCGCCAACTTTATCAGTACGCCTTCGCCTCCCACTGCGGTCACATGCAAATCTTCATCGTATGCCTGCGGAGCACGAAAACCGGTAGACCAGGTCAAACGAGCCTGAAACTTATCCGTCGGCTTATATAAAAGATTCACACGCGGACTGAAAATAGGATTGTCAATCAGGTTATGACTGTCCACACGGAAGCCTGCCAACAGAATAAAGCGGTTCATCTTCCATTCGTTCTGCACAAATCCGCCGGCAATACGCACGTCTTGTTTCATATCGCGGTGATAGCCCAACATGATATCGTGCAAAGAGTTGTTTTGATATTCCATACCGGCGGTAAAGGTGGCCGGTGAGAAGAGAACTTTCTCAAAGTTACCGACATACATACCTCCGACAACCCAAGTCAGGTCTTTTGTCTTGCCGTATGCATCGGGATTCTGCTGTGCACCATAATAACTGTTACGGTCAGTATGCTGAACAGACGAGTAGAAGGACAGTTTATGTTTGTACTCCTTCCAGAAAATATCGTAACTCAGACCTCCGCTGTTAATCACATGCTTGGTCTGTTCTGTGATATCCGTTTCAAAAGGCTCCAAATCAAATTTGTTTCCTCCCCGGCGAAATTCATTCGTCGTGTGATATTCCAAACTGATTCTGCTGAACTGAGTAGGACGGTAATAAGTACGCAAGCCAAAGGTATTCATATTCAGCTTCCCCAATTCGGAGAATCCGTCTCCATCCGCATCATAGGGGTTGCGGTTGCGATATGACTGATAAAGGGCAATGCCGTAGGTGTTATCTTTAGATACTAACGAAGCATTGGCCCCCATATATTGTTCCCACACTTTGCCATTCATGTTCGACAGAGTGGAAGATACCTGGAATGAATTGCTTACCGGATCTTTCGTGATGATATTGATAGTGCCGCCCACAGCATTCGCACCAAACAAGGCAGAACCTCCCCCGCGCACCACTTCTACACGGTCAATCATATTCACCGGAATCTGCTCCAGCCCATACACACCCGACAACGCACTCACCACCGGACGACTATTAATCAGAATTTGAGAGTAAGGTCCTTCCAGTCCGTTGATACGCACTTGGGGGAAGCCGCAGTTCTGACAGTTGTTTTCCACACGAAGTCCCGACTGGTAATTCAGTGACTTGGCCAAGTCCGTAGAGTTTACGGTTTCAAAAAGTTTGGAGTTCATCACATTTACCACCACAGGCGCCACACGGCGGCTCACCTCATTCCGATTGGCAGAAACCACCACCTCATCGGTCAAAATACTGTCATCATTCATCAGAAAATGAATATCCACCGTAAAATCATTGCTCACGGTTACTTTCTTCTCCTGAGTCTCGTAGCCCAACAATTGCACGCGCAGCGTATATTTTCCTGCCGGGATTTTCTTAAAAACAAACTCTCCATTCTCGTCCGACACAGTTCCCTGCCCTGTTTCTACAATCAAAATAGTGGCATAAGGCAAACTCGCTTCCGTTCCTTTCTCTATTATGTGGCCGGAAATTACATTACCAACTTTCACAGGATTTACATCTTCAGCATGTACAGTCATACCCGCACCCATCACCATGAGTACGAGCAATAAAATATATTGTTTCATTATTAAGTTGTCTTATTGTTAAATTATAAATAAAAGGATTCCATAAGCTCCCTGTATCGCTTATTAAAAAACTTCAGGAGCTTTTCAAAAAGCTTCAGGGACTTTTCAAAAAAGACCTTGACCTTTTTAGAAAACTTCAAGTTCTTTCAGACGAAAGACTTCGAACTTTCTGAAAAAGGCAATTGTCTTTTTCATACCAAATTTTAATATTTCAACAATAAGCAGGAGGGGCACGCAGGTGAACGCAATACGTGTGAGGCGCAACAGCGCGGAAAGTATTCGTATTCAGCCCCAAGACATACAGCAAAGGACACTCCACAGTCACATTGCTTACCCCTGCCTCCGGTTCCGGCGTTTGATAGGAGCCTATGTGGGCGATGGTAATCACCTGTCCCGCAGTATGTGTATGGTGGTCGTCCGACGAAGGGTGAGAGTGTACAATCATCACACCGTTAATGATATGTACGTGAGTAAACATAGTAATGCTTACCTGGTACGTCAGAAACAGTGCCAGCAGAAACAACGGAGCCAATATGTACCTTCTCTTACTCAATTTCTCGGATGAAAAAATAATTGTTCTTCTATTTTATATTCCTGCAAAATCACTCTTTATCTTCTCCGAAGAGCAACTTGTAATCTCTTTTTGCCGCCGGAACAGTCCATTCTTCAGGGATGAATTTCCACTGATGCATGGCATGCGGATGCAAGCTCTTTTGCTGTTCGATATACTGCATCAGATAGTAGCGCAAATCTTTATCCGTTGCAAAAACAATACGCTCAGACAAGTCCTCTTTTGCAATTCCGGCTCCTATGGTAAGTAAATCACCGCCACCATTACCACGATAAGAATTTAAAGCCACCTTATACCTCTTGTCCATATCGAACGGAGTACCGTCTGCCATGCTCAGGATATTTACCTTCTCGCCCCGGGGCTTTGTCACATCTACCGTATAATTAATGCCGGCAGCAGAATCAAAGTTGAAACTGTAATACTCAAAGTTAGCACGCTTACCCTCTTCTATCGGTTGCTTAAACAGCAACAAATGGTCATCAGCGCTTTTCATTTGATTGGTCCACATGGCATACGACATCTCCAAAAATCCTTTAATTTCTTTGCCGCTCAGTTCCATCACGTAGAGCATATTCTCATACTTATACAGATTGAACATATCACTCACCATAATTTCCCCTTCGGGAATTTCAGCCTTAAAAGAGAGTGGAGCACATAAAGAAATATCCGCTCCCGATATATCCAACTGCAATTTATGAATCAAATCTATAAACGGTGAAGAGCCGAAGTAGGCATCTTTGGTAGAAATCGTTCTGGAAATCGTTCCTATTTTCTGCGATACAAAATCATTAACAGCCTTATATTGCGGAGCGAAATGTGCCATAAACTCTTGACTGACCGGATACTTGTTCATATCCTCCAGCTTTCCATCAACCGATTTAGACACCACCTTCCCGTTCTTCAATTTCACTTTCAGTGTCACGTCAGATACCACATTCGCATTGCTTGCCGGATCTATTATCAGTACGCTATCTCCTTTTATATCAGCCACATTTGTACAAGCACGGGTATGGTCATGCCCTATCAACACGATATCAAAGCCGGGCACTTTTTGAGCAATGTCCATAGAAGGATCTTCCACCACACTGCCAAGTACGTTGCCTGATTTTCCGGCATGAAACAAACCAATCAGCACATCGGGATTTTCTTTCTTCCGAATGATATCCACCCAATGGGCGGCAGATGCCTGCATATCCTCAAAATGAAGACCGCTCCACAGTTTTTCGGGCAGCCAAGAAGGAATGGCCGGAGTAATCATGCCCAGAATGGCAATCTTCACACCATCACGATTGATGATTTCGTAAGGCTTCAGATAAGGCTTACCTGTGGCATTGTCCACAATGTTGGCTCCCAATACGGGAAACTTACATTGCTTTATCCAACGGTCATAAACAGCATGTCCGGTTTCAACATCATGGTTTCCCATATTGCCCACTGCATACCCCATGAAGTTTTGTATCTCGGCTACCACATGAGTAGAAACCGTATCTATGAAATTGTAATAATACGCAGTGGGCTGCCCCTGAAGGATATCACCGTTATCTACCAAAATACAATTGTCTCCATATAACTTGCGCTGCTCCTTGACATAAGAATAAACACGCGCCAGACTCCCGTTCCACTCCTTTCTCTCTATAAAATTATAAGGAAAAAAATTACCGTGTACGTCACTCGTCTCTATTATTTTTATCTCTACCTCTTTCACATTATCAGCCGCCGTCAGCTTCATTCCGGCCCATAACAAAGCCGCCAAACATATTAAATATTTCATATTACATCTATTATTTTTCATTCAACGGATGAGTGAACACAAATCGTGCTCCTTCCTTATAGTTCTTATCTACCCAGATTTTACCACCCAGATTCTCCACAATCAGCTTGCAGATAGAGAGGCCCAAACCTGTACCCTGCGAATACTCATTCAACTTTTCAAACCGCTCAAAAATCCTTTCGCTTTTACCGGCAGGGATACCACATCCGGTATCTGTCACCGAGAACTCCAGACAGTTATCCTCTTTGTTTACCTTTATTGCCAGACGGATAAAACCGGAAGGTGTGAACTTACCGGCATTTGAAAGAAGATTAATCAACACCTGTTTCAACCGTTGCGCATCCGTCTTTAATATCAACGAAGACACCGGAGTTTGAAATTGATATATTGCCTGAGTACGACGAGCATATTCCGCTGTACTCAATGCCGTTTGGCACAGCTCTACCACATCACACACCTCTTCCACAAACTTAATACGCCCCGATTCCATGCGAGAGATATCAAGAATATCATTAATCAGATGAAGCAATAAATCGGAGTTTTTCTGAATAATATCACAATACTGTGCTTTCTCTTCACTTGTTGCATCATCGCCGACCAATACATTGGAAAAGCCGACAATGGCATTCAGCGGTGTACGTATCTCATGACTCATATTAGCCAGAAATGCTGTTTTCAATCTGTTCGCCTCTTCTGCTTTCTCCTTGGCAACCAACAGTTCCTCACCGGATTTTTCCAAGTTATCCTTCAAATGATTGATGCGGACAATATAATATACGGCTATCAGAAAACAAGCTATCAGGAACATGAATGCTGCAACCACTCCAATCACCCAATATTTATATTGCTCATAAAATCCGGGAGTTTTATTAATCAACTCAGCACCTTTAGGCAGATTAATAGAATCCAATCCAAATTGATGCATCCGTTTCACATCAAACACATAATTACCGGGAACAGGCACAACGCCAGTCTCGCTGCCGATCTCACCGTCCAGAAAATTATATGTGGCGCCGGCTATTTCTTTTCCCACCTTATGATAAACCGGAGTATAACCTCCCAACGCCCAATGGCCCAAACCGACAGATGCAATAGTAAAAACCGGCAACGTAGGATTAGCATCGCGCAACATATACGTTGTGTTGCCCATCACATAATTCTCCGTACAGTCTATGCGCCACGTACCCACAAGCACACAAACATCATTCGACAGATGACGTATTCTCTCACTGACCTCCAGAAAACTGCTGGTCCGACCGTCAAGCAACATCAGCTCCAGCTCGGGATATTTTTTCATCTCCTTCTTTACAAAGGCCTGCATGGAAAGACCACCATACGTGTTATCCGAGATAAATGCGACTTTCTTCATATTCGGATAAAAACGACGCATCAGTTCAATATTCTTATCCACATTATACTGATAAACATAGCCTGAAACTATATTATAATCGGGAAAGTCTTTAAAGATATCTTTGCTATCGGGAGACCATTTCACCAAATCCACACTGTCTTCGGGCAGGACAACGGTATTCGCACTCACCATTCCGCACATGGCAGGAGTTTTCTTGGCTATCTCCGAATTCTGAGAGATGAAAGATGCCCACGCTTCCTGGCCCAATAATATAATCAGCGAAGGTGCCGCAGTACGTTCATATTTTTCAAGGATAGAAGCCATACGTTCTTTCCACAGGTGTGCCTCGGACAGGTTCTTGAATTCATGCTTTCTATCGTAATGAGACGCTTTCCTCCCCGCAGTTTATACTCGTCCATAAAAGCAGACAAGTTGTCAGAAATACTACGTGTCTCAGGATTATAGGAAGTGATAATCAGAATCGTGCCGTCTGTAGTCACTTCAGCTTTTAACGGACGTGGAAATCCAACCGTAATCAGCATGACTAACAGTAGAAATCGGTATATCATTATCACTTTTTTCATTCTCTTTCAGAATAAATCTAAAAAATACAGGTGCAAAGATAATAAAATAAATTATAGCACAACTAATTGGCATGTATTTTGTTTCCTTCATTACAGACGAAATTTAACTAAAAACAATATGGCTTACATCGATTATTACAAAGCATTGGGAGTGGACAAAAGTGCCACCCAAGATGATATCAAAAAGGCTTTCCGAAAGTTAGCCCGCAAATATCATCCTGACCTAAATCCTAACGACCCTTCGGCCAAAGATAAATTTCAGGAGATAAATGAGGCTAACGAAGTTTTGAGTGACCCGGAAAAGCGAAAGAAATACGACGAATACGGCGAGCACTGGAAACATGCCGACGAATTTGAAAAACAAAAGCAACAATACGGAGCCGGAGGCTTTGGAGGCAGGACCGGAGGATTCGGTTCTTCCGGTAACGGCTCGTACTGGTATTCTTCCAACGGTGAAGAAGGTTTCGGAGATGCCGGAGGATTCGGCGGTAATGCCGGAGGATTCTCTGATTTCTTCGAAGAGTTGTTCGGACATCGTGGAGCGGGAGCCGGCAGCAGACGAGGTGCCGGATTCCGGGGACAGGATTATAATGCCGAACTGCAACTGTCACTGCGTGAGGCTGCCGTGACACATAAGCAGGTACTTAATGTGAATGGCAAGAATATCCGTATCACTGTTCCTGCCGGTATTGCCAACGGACAAACCATCAAGTTGCGTGGTCACGGTGCACCGGGAGTTAACGGGGGACCTGACGGTGACCTGTATATTACCTTTATCATACCGGACGACCCTGTGTTCAAGCGCTTAGGCAATGACCTTTATGTCACTGCTCCACTCAATCTTTACACGGCTGTGCTGGGCGGTGAAGAAACCGTAGACACGCTGGACGGTAAAGTAAAGCTAAAAGTAAAACCCGAAACCCAAAACGGCACCAAAGTCCGCCTGAAGGGAAAAGGGTTCCCGGTTTATAAAGAAGAAGGGAAGTTTGGCGACCTGATTGTGACTTATAACATCACCATCCCCACCAACCTGACTGAACATCAGAAAGAGTTGTTCCGCCAACTGAAGAATAGTATCAACTAAAAAAGAAAAGGATTATGCAGACCGATTTAATAATTATCAATGATTATTGCGACCGTTGCCACGTAGACCCTTCGTTTATTGTGGAACTGGAAGAAGACGGATTAATCAACGTTCAAGTGATTGGCGAGGAACGCTATATCCCGGTGTCGCAACTGGCGGAACTGGAGCGTTATACACATTTATACTACGACCTGTCCATCAATGTAGCAGGCATAGACGCCATCCACCACATGCTGGAACGGATAGAATCCTTGCAGCACCAAGTCCGTTCGCTAAAAAGCGAACTGCAATTCTACCGTTGACAGAAACAGCCGTTCAATCGTCAACCGTAGGGGGTCGACTGCCATTTTACCGGTAGGGATCAGGTTTGTCCGCCTAAAAACTGTTTACTTTGTGCATTTACTCCCAAAGTCGTGACCATTGGGGTTGTAAATGTGTCAAAACGTGGATAACCCTGCCCCTACAGCTGACGATGGGATAGCCCGGTTTAGTTTTGACACACTACCAACAAAAAAACGCCTTTTCGGACAGCTTCTTCTTTTTATTCTGCGGAAGTAGGGATTTCTGCTTAGTAAATATTACCTTTGCACTCCGATAGAAAACAATAAACATGGAATTATTCAGCAAAATGATAGCCACGGCACTGGGCGTTGCCGTACACCAAGTAAATAACACATTATCATTGTTGGCCGGAGGCGCCACCATCCCATTTATCAGCCGATACCGTAAAGAAGCCACAGGAGGGCTGGACGAAGTACAGATCGGTGAGATAAAAGACCGCAACGATAAACTTTGCGAATTATCCAAACGCAAAGAAACCATTTTATCTACTATTGACACACAAGGCAAACTGACCGGAGAGTTGCGTACCCGCATAGAATCCTGCTGGGATTCCACCGAACTGGAGGATATATATCTCCCCTATAAGCCCAAACGGAAAACACGCGCCGAAGCAGCCAGACAAAAAGGACTGGAACCGCTTGCCACCCTCTTAATGCTGCAACGTGAAAATCATCTGGAAAACCGTCTCGGCTCTTTCGTCAAAGGAGAAGTAAAAGACGAAGAAGATGCACTGAAAGGCGCTCGTGACATCATAGCCGAACAAGTAAGTGAAGACGAACGTGCCCGTAACCAACTGCGCAATCAGTTTTCGCGTCAGGCTGTCATCACTTCCAAAGTAATAAAAGGAAAAGAAGAGGAAGCCGTCAAATACCGTGACTACTTCGACTTCAGCGAACCGCTGAAACGATGCACTTCACACCGCTTGCTCGCCATCCGCCGGGGAGAATCGGAAGGTCTGCTGAAAGTGACCATCAGCCCTGACGACAATGAATGTAGTGAACGGCTCGAACGGATGTATGTACGCAGTAATAACGAATGTGGACATCAGGTTGCAGAAGCTGTCCGTGATGCCTACAAGCGCCTGTTGAAACCGTCCATAGAAACGGAATTCGCCACGCTCAGCAAAGAGAAAGCCGATGCAGAAGCCATCCGGGTATTTGCCGAAAATCTGAGGCAACTGTTGCTCGCTCCTCCCCTGGGACAAAAACGGGTAATGGGAATAGACCCCGGATATCGCACGGGCTGCAAGGTGGTGTGTCTTGATGCACAAGGTACCCTGCTCCACAACGAAACGATTTATCCCCATCCTCCCAAAAGCGAATATCAGCTTGCCGGACGGAAAATCACCAAACTGGTGGAACAATATGCCATAGAAGCCATTGCCATCGGTAACGGAACCGCCAGTCGGGAGACCGAACAATTTGTCACCTCACAAAGCTATAACCGTGAATTACAAGTTTTTGTAGTGAGTGAGGATGGAGCATCCATCTATTCGGCTTCCAAGACAGCGCGTGACGAGTTTCCCAATTATGACGTGACCGTGCGCGGTGCTGTTTCCATCGGACGCCGTCTGATGGACCCACTGGCCGAGCTGGTCAAAATTGATGCAAAATCCATCGGAGTAGGTCAGTATCAGCATGATGTAGACCAAACTCTTTTAAAGAAATCGCTGGACCAAACCGTAGAAAGCTGTGTGAATCTGGTCGGTGTCAATCTGAATACCGCCAGCCGGCATTTACTGACCTACATTTCAGGTCTCGGTCCCACACTTGCCCAAAATATTGTGGATTACCGTACGGCAAACGGTCCTTTTCATTCCCGGAAAGAGTTGATGAAAGTTCCCCGCATGGGAGCAAAGGCATTCGAACAATGCGCCGGTTTCCTTCGCATCCCACAATCAAAGAATCCGTTGGACAATTCGGCTGTTCATCCCGAAAGTTATCCGGTGGTGGAACATATTGCGAAAGACCTTGATTGTACGGTAGGCGACTTGATAAAGAATAAAGAGTTGCGTACCAAAATTGATATTAAAAAGTATGTCTCCGATACAGTCGGACTGCCTACACTAACGGATATCATGCAAGAACTCGACAAGCCGGGGCGTGATCCCCGCCAGCAAATCCAAGTATTTGAATTTGACAAGAATGTGCGTACCATCGACGATTTGAAAGAAGGTATGATACTGCCGGGCATTATAAACAATATCACCAACTTCGGTTGTTTTGTCGACATAGGTATCAAAGAGAACGGCTTGGTACATGTATCCCGGCTATGCAGGGAATTTGTGAGCGACCCGAGCACCGTAGTCAGGATACATCAGCATGTTCAAGTAAAAGTAATGACTATCGACAAAGAAAGAAAGAGAATACAATTAACGATGATTTTAGACTGACAATAAAACAAGATAATGGAACAAGAAAATTGTAATTGGTTTGTTTTTTATAAAGACCAAATTCTAATCTTACAAACAGAAAACGGATATCATGTGCCTTGCTGTACAGAACCTCCCGTAGCAGTTCCTATCGGCAGCACCATTCACACAATAGGAGAGATGAACGGACTTCCCTGCAAAACCTATTCTCTGCACACCCCCATTCCGGGTTCCGAAAGTCCGGCAAGACAGATGATGGGACTTCGGGCTTCTTTTGATTTTCTGCCGTTGCAAGAATACCAAATGGGCGGCAAGGCTTTTCAGATATTAAATTGGGACCAAAACAGCCGTTACTGCCCGGCATGCGGTGTTCCCACCCATCAAATCTCTCCCATTGCCAAGAAATGTCCGCAATGCCGACAAGAGTTCTACCCCCGTATCTCTCCGGCCATCATCGTGCGCATACAAAAAGGAGACAGTATCCTGCTAGTGCATGCCCGTAACTTTCGCGGCACATTCAACGGACTTGTCGCCGGTTTTCTGGAGCCCGGAGAGACATTGGAAGAGTGCGTACACCGCGAAGTGGCGGAAGAAACCGGACTGCACATCAAGAATCTGAAATATTTCGGCAGCCAACCGTGGCCTTATCCCAGCGGCATCATGATAGGATTCACCGCTGACTATGAAAGCGGTGAGATCAAACTGCAAGCGGAAGAATTAAATGCCGGAGCTTTTTATACTAAAGATAACCTGCCTGAAATTCCGGGAAAACTCAGTCTGGCAAGAAAACTGATAGATGACTGGTTGGGTGAAAATAGTCAAACGGATTTAGGATAATTACAATTAGTATTTGTTATCTTTGCATCATGGAATGGTTAAATAGTCTATTTTTCGAGCATACTCCTTTACAAGCGGTAGTCATCCTGTCGATAATTACTGCCGTAGGTCTCGGCTTGGGTAAGATTCATGTATTCGGAATCTCACTGGGAGTGACTTTTGTCTTTTTTGCCGGTATTCTGGCAGGACATTTAGGGTTCTCCATTGATTCCAATATGTTGAATTATGCCGAAAGCTTCGGTCTGGTGCTCTTCGTTTATGAATTAGGATTACAGGTAGGTCCGGGCTTTTTCAGCTCTTTCAGGAAAGGAGGAGTTAAACTCAACATGCTCGGTATGGGAGTGGTCTTAATAGGTACGGTGATGACTGTAATATTAAGCAAACTCACTACAATCCCAATGAGCGACATGGTAGGCATCCTTTGTGGAGCTACAACCAACACTCCGGCATTGGGAGCCGCCCAACAGACTCTAAAACAACTTGGCGAACCGGCCAATGGAGCAGCGTTGAGTTGCGCGGTGACTTATCCGCTGGGAGTAGTCGGTGTCATCCTTGCCATGCTGGTGGTTCGCAAGCTTTTTGTACGCCCATCGGATATCGAAACAAACGAGCACGAAGATGCCAACCAGACTTTCATTGCTACTTTTAAAGTACACAATCCCGCTATTTTTAATAAAAGCATCAAAGAAGTAGCCGAACTGAGTTATCCCAAATTTGTCATCTCCCGCCTATGGAGAAACGGCGCGGTAAGCATTCCCACTTCTGAAAAGGTTTTGAAAGAAGATGACCGCTTGCTAATCATCACTACCGAAAAAGACGCCCCCACCCTTACTATCCTTTTCGGCGAGCAGGAAGCTCAGGATTGGAATAAAAAAGACATTGACTGGAATGCTATCGACAGCCAACTGATTTCCAAGCACATTGTTGTCAGCCGCCCTGAAATCAATGGAAAAAAACTCGGTTCCCTACGCCTGCGCAACAGCTATGGAATCAATATCAGCCGTGTGATGCGCAGTGGCGTGCAACTGCTTGCAACTCCGGGGTTAATCCTCCAACTGGGTGACCGGCTCACTGTGGTAGGTGAAGCAAAAGCGATAGAAAACGTCGAAAAAGTATTGGGAAACGCTACCCGTACACTGAAAGACCCCAACCTTG
>OODD01000673.1_pt1 | contig 17022 bp, 8 predicted proteins | sample 1671311 | NCBI WGS metagenome assembly OODD01 (sample SAMN06348143, study PRJEB24527) | human gut metagenome | biome: human gut; feature: ankylosing spondylitis patient; material: feces | host: Homo sapiens | place: China | collected 2015-10 | reverse complement strand
GAATCGTCGTATTCCTTTTTCTGCTAGCCATATTCGATTTGGTAGTAGGCGTCAGCAACGACGCAGTGAACTTTATGAATTCCGCCATCGGTGCTAAAGCCGCGTCATTCAAGACCATCATCGCCATTGCCGCTTTCGGTATCTTCATCGGCGCCACACTGAGCAACGGTATGATGGAAATCGCACGGCACGGTATTTTCAGGCCTGAACAATTTTATTTTCAGGAGTTAATGTGTATCTTTCTAGCAGTTATGGTAACAGACGTAGTCCTATTGGATATTTTCAATTCCTTAGGAATGCCTACCTCCACTACCGTATCCATGGTATTCGAACTATTGGGAGGTACTTTCGTTCTAGCTCTTATCAAAATAGCAGGAGACGAAACTGGAATGCTAGGATTTGCTGATCTGCTGAATACGGAAAAGGCATTGTCCGTCATTTTAGGTATCTTCCTCTCAGTAGCAGTAGCTTTCTTCTTCGGCACATTAGTACAATATCTCTCCCGTCTCCTCTTCACATTTAATTATACAAAGAAACTGAAATACACTATCGGACTGTTCGGCGGTATTGCTGTTACGGCCATTATCTACTTCATGTTGATAAAAGGTCTGAAAGATTCCGCCTTCATGACCACCGAAAACAAACATTGGATTCAGGAAAACACCTTGATGTTAGTAAGTTGCAGTTTTGTGTTCTTCACCATTCTGATGCAAATATTGCATTGGTGCAAGATAAATGTATTCAAGGTGGTGGTAATGTTAGGTACTTTTGCCTTAGCTATGGCTTTTGCAGGCAATGACTTAGTAAACTTCATCGGTGTGCCCTTGGCAGGCTTCTCAGCTTATACAGACTTCATGGCTAATGGAAACGGTGAACCAATGGGATACTTGATGAACTCACTGAATGGTCCGGCTAAAACCCCATTTCTTTTTTTATTTTTAGCAGGCGTCATTATGGTATATGCGCTGATTACTTCAAAAAAAGCGCAAAATGTAGTGAAGACTTCGGTAGATCTCTCGCGTCAGGATGAAGGTGACGAAATGTTTGGTTCTTCCGCTGTAGCACGCAGTATTGTCCGTTCTACCATGAGCGCTTCGGAAAGTATAGCCAAAATATTGCCCGACAATCTGAAACGATGGGCCGACAGCCGTTTTAACAAAGATGTGATGATTATGGAGAACGGGGCAGCATTTGATTTGATACGCGCTTCTGTCAATTTGGTACTGGCCGGTCTGCTCATAGCTTTGGGAACCTCTTTGAAACTCCCTCTTTCTACCACTTACGTAACTTTCATGGTAGCTATGGGTAGTTCATTAGCCGACCGTGCCTGGAGCCGTGACAGTGCCGTATACCGTATCACCGGTGTGCTTTCTGTTATCGGTGGATGGTTCATCACTGCCGGAGCCGCTTTCACGATCTGTTTTGTGGTTACGCTCATCATGTATTATGGAGGCACATTCGCCATGTTGGCCCTTATTGCACTTGCCATCTTCTTATTGGTGCGCAGCAACATACACTACAGCAAGAAACAGAAGGATAAAGGCAAAGACGACATATTCTCCCGCCTCATTGCCAGTAAAGACAAAGAAGAGCGTTGGAGATTACTCCGCCAGCATGTAAATAACACATTGGTAGCCGAAATGGCATTCACCAATGAAACCTACCGGCAGATAACCGACGGTTTCATCAACGAAAATCTGAAAGCTCTGCGCAAGGCCGTGAACAATACCGACAATCAGAAAGAAATGTTAAAAAAGATACGCCGTAAAGAAATACTAGGTCTGCGCCGTATAGACAACTTTACTGCTATCGAGAAAAACACTTGGTTCCACTTGGGAAGCAACAGTTGTGAACAAATGCTTTACTGTCTGAAACGTATCTGCGATCCTTGTAAAGAACACGTGGACAATAAGTTCACCCCATTATCGGAACGTGCCACTAACGAGTTCATCCCTATCCGCGATGAGATGACCGCATTAATGACCAAGGCTACTGAAGTACTTGCCAACAAGGCCTACGATCAGACTGATGCCTTGCTACGTGAAGGCGCCCTTCTGAAAGGCAAGATCTCTACCTTGCGCAAAGAACAGATGGACCGCATACAAGAACGGGATGTCAATGTAAAAGCTTCCATGGTGTACCTCAATGTATTGCAGGAATCACAAGAATTGGTTTCCTACTGGCGTCATCTGTTACGCGCCGACCGTATGTTCCAGACTGATTTGAAAAAATAAAAAGATTTATATTCCTATTATATGTTTTTTAAGATAACTTCTTTCCTCCAATTGGAGGAAAGAAGTTATCTTTGTTTCGTATATATAGACATTATTCAAACAAACCTATGGAAAACCTCAAAAAAATTATCAAACAGTTCCCCAAAGTGGGTGAAGTGAAAGAAATCAAAGCTTTGACATCCGGCCTCATCAATCAGACTTATCTGGTAAAATCGGTATCTCCTGAAGAGCCTGACTATGTATTGCAACGAATCAACCATTTAATATTTACCAATATTGAAATGCTGCAACACAATATAGAAGTAGTGACCAGACACATCCGCCAAAAGCTGGAAGCCAGACACGAAGAGGACATTGAACGTAAGGTACTCCATTTTCTACCTTCCACCAATGGCAAGACCTATTTCTATGATGGAGAAGGTTATTGGCGAATTTCAATATTTATTCCGCGTTCACAAACATTGGAAACAGTTACACCGGAATCTTCCTATCTGGCAGGACTGAAGTTTGGTGAATTCCAGGCCATGCTGGCTGATGTACCCGAACAACTCGGAGAAATCATCCCCGATTTCCACAATATGGAATTCCGCTTAAAACAATTACGTGAAGCCGTATCCGCCAACATATCCGGCCGTTTGGCAGAAGTACAGGACATAGTGGACGCAATAGAAAAAGATGCTGATACGATGTGCAGCGCTGAACGTTTTTACCGTGAAGGCAAATTGCCCAAACGCATCTGCCACTGTGACACAAAAGTAAGCAACATGTTATTTGATGAAAACGGAAAAGTGTTGTGTGTCATTGACCTGGACACGGTAATGCCCAGTTTCATTTTCTCCGATTTCGGTGATTTCCTCCGTTCGGCAGCCAATACCGGCAAGGAGGATGAGGCTGATTTAAATAAGGTGAAGTTCAACATGGAAATCTTCAAAGCATTTACCAAAGGTTATATTGAATCGGCCCGGACTTTCCTGACTCCTCTCGAAATAGAAATGCTACCTTACGCTGCCACCCTGTTCCCCTATATGCAAGCTGTACGCTTTTTAGCAGATTATATAAACGGAGACACGTATTATCAAACCCGGTATAAAGACCATAATCTGGTACGCACCAAAGCGCAGTATAAACTGTATCTGGAAGCAAAATCCGCTACACCGGACATGAAGGCTTATATCAACAGTCTGCTATAATATAAAAACAAGAAGGAGCACAAAGGTATCTTAATGACACGAACCTCTGTGCTCCTTTCATATTCGTCCGGCAATGATCCTAAATCTACCGTTTCGGTATATCTACCGATTTTTCACTTTTCCCTTTCAGATGTTCGGAAAAGTAATCAACCAGTTTCCAATAGAAATATTCATTCATATCACCGAATCCATGACGCTGTTGAGGAAGAATCAGCATATCAAAACGCTTCCCGGCACGAATCAAGGCGTCAACTACCCGTAAGGTATTGCCCGGATGCACATTATTATCAATATCACCATGAATCAATAACAAATTTCCTTTCAATTGCTTCGCTATTTCAGGATTAGTAGCAATCTTATAAACGAAAGTTGTATCCCCTTTCTCACTCACCACCTCTTTTACGCCGTGATGCGTTTCACTCCACCAACGGTTATAGATATTGTTATCATGATTTCCGGCACAAGAAACAGCCACTTTGAAGAAATCCGGGTATTGGCACATAGCCGCCGTACTCATAAATCCACCTCCCGAATGTCCATGAATACCAACCTTATCTATATCTATAAAATGATGACGCTGCGCCAATTGCTCGATAGCATATTTATGATCGGCCAGCGGATAATCACGCATATTTCCATATCCATAATTATGATACCATTTAGAGCGGCTAGGATGCCCGCCGCGTTGTCCCACAGAAATAACAATAAATCCGGCCTGTGCCAAACGGTCGGTACGGGGGCTCATACGGGTAAACGGATAATAAACACCTTCCACCTGTGGCCCAGGATAAACATAATCCACAATAGGATAAACCTTAGTTGAGTCAAAATTAAAAGGTTTATACATCACACCATACAGATCTGTCACGCCATCAGCCGCCTTTACCTTAAATATTTCCGGAAATTTATAACCGGCAGCAAAAAGCTGTGAAAAATCACTCTCCTGAATATCCATTACCTTATTGCCATTAGTATCCAGCAGGATGGCGCAGGGCACCGTATTTACACGCGAATAGTTATCCACCACAAAACGAGCATCATCATCCACTTCCACACGATGGAAATAATCCCCTTTGGTCAGTAATTTCAAACCGCTGCCATCCAGATTCACACGATACAAATGTTCATAATAAGGATGTTCTTTCGCATTCATTCCATTGGCAGTAAAATAAATCACACGCGCCTTGTCATCTACTTTCAAGATTTCCTCCACGTGCCAGGGACCTTTTGTGATACGATTTTTCAAATTACCCTGATCATCATATAAATAAAGGTGTGCCCAACCATCACGCTCACTCCATTGAATAATTTCCTTTCCACCATTCAAGACTCTTAAAGGACGAGTTTCCTGATAGGTATTCATCCGTTCCTTTATTACTGGTACAACAGAATCCTGTCCTATCGTATAGGAACAAACATCAATCCGATGTAAATCACGGCTGCTGCGGGTCAGGAAGAAACGGTTGTTATCACCCTGCCAAACGGCAGCCTGATCTTCCATATCACGCTGTTTTTGCATCATTGGTTTGTATTCCAGGCCAATGCTTTGATCTTTATAAGCTACTACTTTAATTTCCTTACGTTTATTATCAACCAAGTCAAACAAGTACAGGTGTTCTATGGGAGCTTCCTTTTCTCCCGGCATCTGGTATTTATAAGTTTCCAATGTGGGACGTGGACGGGCCATCGAATTTATTACCCATAACTCTTTCACAGCGCGATTGTCAGAAACTGTCATAGCAAAATAACGTGAATCCGGAGACCACACTCCACCTACACGACGACGCTTGCCATTACATAAAGTATCTGTATTCAACATACTATAGGGAATACCATAGCCAAAATCCTTCATGCCATCTGTAGTAAGCTGGATTTCCACGATCGTACTATCCTTTTCATTTTTTTTCGCCTTTTCATAATCTTCACGACTCATGCGATACAAATTCAAATCCTTGGCATAAATCACCGTTTTACCATCAGGAGAGACCGATCCCCAATAGATTTTCTTCAGGTCGTCTTCTTTATCTTTCAGATGGGTCAATTTACGGGTAGGATAGTCATAAGAAAAATAAAAGATTTCCTTCTCATTCTTCTTGTCCTTCTTATCCTTGCCATCTTTCTTTGGTGTCGCATCTTTTGTTGACTTTACTTCAAAAGTAAAGGTACGCCCATCTTCTTCCGCTTTCAGATTTGTGATTGGCAAATGGCGTGCCTCAAAGGGATCTTTTACAATTTCGGTAAGCTGGGAAGCTAATTCATCCCTATCAAACAAAAGCTTCTTTGTCCGGGCAGCCGGATCAACCACATACCAAAAGGTTCCTTCACTTGTTTTGTACTCGAACCAGAAATTATTACCTTTCTGGAACCAATGCGGATCCACCACAGTAGAAAACAACATGGTGTTCAATTTTTCTTGTGTGTATTTCTCTGCCTGCAGATATTCCGGCAAGCGTTCCTGCGCTTTTGCAACAGAAACTGTCGTACACAAACCGCCCATTAAAAGGGTAATGAATAGCATTTTCCTCATAGATTGAACTTTTATCGTGTTTATAAAAAACAAACATACACAAAATTCTTCATTTAACAATCTTAAACAAAGAATTTTGTGTATGTTTGTTTCATTTATCCTTTTCTTATCAGAAACTATACCCTGAAGTAAAACTAACCATATGATTCCGTATCCTTAAATCATTCTGCTCCTTATTATATTTTCCCCAAGCCAAATCATACCCGACAGTAAATGAAATCCGTTTAACAGCAATCCCGACAGAAGCCGTTCCTCCCCAATCCAAACGAGGGGACGCCTCAAAACCAAATTCCTCATTTACTGTTTTTCCTTTAAATGTGCCAAACCGGTAATAATCATTCCGGTATTCGTACTGTCCAACACCTGTTTCTTCATCTATATTATATTTTGAGGAAGAAACATAAGCATTAGTACGTCCACCAATTCCTACAGCTACATAAGGTCCTACTGCTAATTTAAGACGCACATCATCACAAAGTTTAAAACCCCAATGAGCCATAACAGGCAATTGCAAATAATAACGCGTGGACTCAACATTCGTTTTTTCATAATCCATGCTAAATCCTCCCCCTGTTGATATGTTTCCCCAGCTCATAGGATGATACCCACCTTTCTGCATTAAGATATAAACCCCGGACTTCAAGCCAAAAGAAGGCTTCTTTCCCACCCCTTCCTTTAACTGATACAACACACCGGCACCGGCTTTAAAACCTAATGTAACTGATGTCCCTTCATTTTCCTTATTCACTACCAAGCCGGCTTCCGGCGTAACACTCCAACGAGACTGAGCGTTCAACATCATACTCGCCAAAATACCTGCCATAAATAAAATTACTTTTTTCATCTTTTTCTTCTTTTTAGTTCATTATCTATGTAAAAGACTAAAAATTCAGAAAAACCCCCATTGCATATCCGGAAAAATAATAAAATAACATGAGCAACTCACTCACATAACAAAAGAAACACCCTACATTTAAACATATCGTTCAAGAAATCAAAAAAAACAAACGCTGCAAAAACCAACCAATAGCAGCAAAAGTTATCGCTTATTTTTCGCATTCTCTTTATATTCGGTAGGTGTCATACCAAAACGTTGTTTAAAACATTTGCTGAAATAACGAGGATCATTAATACCTACCATATAAGCAATCTGCGTCATATTATAATCACCACTCTCTATCAATTGTGCGGCACGTTTCACACGCATCTCTTTAATAAACTCAATGGGGGCAAGTCCTGTCAGGGTCTTCAGTTTCTTGAAAAAGACAGAACGGCTCACCGCAAGCTCCTGTACCAAATCATCCACGATCAAATCGCCATTATCCATATTCTTCTCCATTAATTCCGTCAGTTTCTCCATAAACTTACGGTCATGGGAAGACATCTCAGGCTGTGTTTGCTGTTCTTCCTCCGCAACAGGCTGAATATTCATCAGATTCGCACAATACAACTGTTGCAACTTGACACGTTGTGTCAGAATATTCTCCACCCTGGCCTTCAGGTAAGTAGCACTGAACGGCTTCGTTATATAATCCTCAACTCCCAGTTCCATACCTTCCAACTTACTGTCCATATCCGTCTTAGCCGTCAGTAAAACGACTGGAATGTGACTGGTCGCCATATTAGCACGCAAATCTTCTGTCATGGTAATACCATCCTTTTCCGGCATCATGATATCACTAATAATAATATCCGGAACAAACTTCAAAGCCTTATCCAAACCTTCAGCCCCATTGACAGCCTCTATGACGTTGAAATTTAAGATGAAGATACTACGCAAAAAGAAACGAAGTTCCAAATTATCTTCAACCAGCAACATCGTTTTGCTTTCATTCCTCTTCTCTTCATGTCCCTGAACAGATTCTTCCACCTCTTCCGGCTTCATTTCGACAGAATCAGAGAGAATGAACTCTACATTCTCCGTATAGTGCTCCTTGCCTTTCAAAAACTCAACCGTGAAACAACTGCCCTCCCCCTCTTTACTATCCACACGGATAGTCGCTTTGTGCAGTTCCACCAATTCCTTAACCAAAGAAAGACCGATACCAGAACTTTGCTGATTAAACAAATTCTTGTCCAACAGATTTTCAAAACGGACAAAAAGGGAAGCTTTCTTGCTTTCAGAAATTCCTATACCTTGATCCTGCACACCAATCGCCACATTATGTTCATTTTCATGAATGAAAAGCGTAATCATCTTACCCTGTGGAGTATACTTGAAAGCATTGGAAAGCAGATTGAAGACAATCTTTTCCAACTTATCCGCATCTACCCACAGTTTCAAGGAAGGCATTTCACTTTCGAATACAAAATCAATATGATGCTCTTCGGCCAGCGATTCAAAATTATCCATGATATGGCGTACAAAAGGAACAATATCTATCTGCTCTATACGCAACTTCATCTTATTTTTCTGTATTTTGCGGAAATCAAGAATTTGGTTCACCAAGCGAAGCATACGGTCGGTATTACGTTCTACTACATGCAATTGCTCACGTACATCATCCGGCAAAGTCTTGTTTTTCAGAACATATTCCACTGGACCTGCAATCAATGTCAGCGGAGTGCGAAGTTCGTGAGAAATATTTGTAAAAAAGCGAAGCTTTATATCAGAAACCTGCTGTTCCACAGACACTTCATGTTTCAGACGATAAATGGTAAACAATATATATACTCCTGAAAACAGAATCAACAGAAAAGCAAGAATATAAATTGCCATAGCCCAAGCCGTTTCCCAAAACGAAGGCTGAATGGTGATTCTCAAACTGCGCTCATTCTCTACCCAAACCCCATCACTATTGGTCGATTTAACCTGAAATACATAATCCCCTTTCGGCAGATTGGTGTATGTAGCGGTACGTTGTTTATCCACATAATTCCATTCCTTATCAAATCCATGCAAACGATAAGCATAACGGATATTTTCAGGATAAATCATATCCAAGGCTGCAAAGGACAAAGTTACAATATTCTCCTTGTGCGAAAGTACCAGGTGTTCTGTATTATCAAGAGACTGTCGCAACAAACTGCCTGATACACCCGGAATCACCTCCTGATTGGATATTTTCAACGTTCCGAAAACAATGGATGGAACATAATTGCTTTTCTTGATATGTTCCGGTTCAAAATAAAGCATACCACGACTGGTGCCAAAGAGTAGGGTACTGGAACTAAGATTCAGCGATGTCCCCTCCTCAAAACGTATTTTGCCCCCAAAATCCCGTTCATTATAATTTTCAAAACGCTGTTCGGACGGAATAAATTTACTCAATCCGTTTTCCGTACTTATCCACAGATTCCCCGTGTCATCCTCTTCTACAGACAACAGGATATCTGAAGGCAGACCATCCTTCACGGTATAGGATTTAAATACCGCCTTCCCTTCCCCGTTCATGGAAACAAGCTGGTTAAGTCCTCCCCCAAATGTAGCCAGATAAACTTCTCCTTGTGAAGTGGTGACAATCCGATATACGTTATTGTTGCTCAGACAATTCATATCATCGGGGATACGTGCATAAAGATGGAACACAATCGACTCCGGATCTTTAAAATCCTCTTTAAAACTAAGCGCGCCATCACTGCTCCCCACCCATATATTCCCTTTCTTGTCAGAAGTGATATGGCGTACACGGTAACAACGGTCATACGGAAAACCTTTCAGGTTATTTCTAGAACTAATAAACACATATTTCCCTTCAGGAGTTTTCTGAATATAATTCAACCCTCCACCGAAAGTTGCCACCCAAATGCGTCCATGCTTGTCTTCATGTAACCAGTAAACACTATTATGACTCAGGCTATAAATATCATCTTCATCATATTTGAATCGAGTAAACTTAAAATGGGTCCCCTCCTTTTCTGCCAGAATAATACCATCCCCTTTGGTCGCAATCCAAATGTTTCCGTGAGAATCTTGCATGATATGATAAGGAACTCCCCGTAACGGTCTGCCAGATTTGGCTATATCCCCCTCTTCAGTCAGAATACCCTGAAAATCTAAATCAGAAGAATAAATTTCAATCTGACCATCCCGTTTTCCCATCCAGATGCGATGTTCGCTATCTTCAAACAACGCACGTACCGTATTGGAATTCAAGTCATAACTGTGACCCATGCGGGGATAAATATGGAACTGGCTTCCTAAAAAAGTAATCTTCTCCAACCCCTTAGAATGAGTACATAACCAAAGATTGCCTTGCTTATCGGATAACATGGAATGTAATTTATTGGAAAAGTGCCAATCGGGTGAATCGGGATCATTATAGAAAGGCAACAGCCGATTTGCCTCTCTGTCATACCAAGAAAGCCCTCCTCCTTGCGGATGTACCCACAAATTACCGTTCAAGTCTTCACAAATATGAAAACTGGGATAGGAACGATCGGCACCACGAGGCTCCACTTGCATCTTTTCTTGCTTAAATACTTCCGTCAAAGGATTGAAATGACAAACTTTTCCCCATTCGGTCATCTCAAACCATGCTTCCTGCTTACTGTCAACATAAACAGAACGGAAAGCGTCTGCCGGGAATTCGGGACAATTGGATTTATTATAGACTTTACACTCTTTTGTATCCGAATGATACAATATCAATCCTTCATGGGCAGTCGTTATCAACAGTCCCGTACCTTTTATTTCATTTATAGCAATCACTTTATCCTTTACCGGCAATTCCCAAAGACGAAAGATTTCATTCTGCAAAGAATAGCACCATATCCGTCCTCTGTCTGATCCAAAATAAAGTTCGTCACCATAACTGCAAAAAGAGTAGAAGGCCTGTACGGGTTCATCTTTGCCTGACTGGATATTCACAAAATAAGAGACAGGCTCTTCTTTATCATTCGTAATCTTCAGCAGACCGTTATCAGTAAGCAACCACTCTTGATTGTAAGCATCGCTAAAAACCTGATTAATATGAACGGCATTTCCTCCACGACTATGAGTAGCATATACTTGGGTAGTTATACTGTAATCTTTAGGGTTTGTTTTTACACGGACAGCCCCCTCATTTTCAGAAAGTAACCAAATGACACTGTCGGGCAATATTTTAATAGAAGAGAAACGCATACCCTCCTCTTCACCTTCAGCAGGGATTTGTTCGAATTTCTCTGTTCTTTGGTCAAAACGATACACACGGTAATCATACGTTTGCAGCCAAATATAATTATAAGGGTCTACTTCCAATAAGTCTACCCGGTTGTTAGTCATAGTAATTTTATTCCCTTGTCTGGCTTTATAAACTTTGAAGTCATAACCGTTGAACCGGTTGATTCCATCCCAAGTAGAGAACCATAAAACTCCATTATGGTCTTGTACCATGCTCATGATGGAGTTCTGAGATAAACCGTTTTCCGAAGAATAATGAGTAAAGATACAATTAGGCTGACTTTTTGCATAAAAAAAGAGCAGCAAAGTAAGTATAAACAGAATGTGTCTTTTCATTTCGTAGATTTTCATATATAGTATGGCAAAAATACATAAAAAACGAGAGATACTGACATACAAGTTCCTAAAAAAATAAAAGGGGCAAAGTTAAATCCCCCTTTTATCATTCTACTCTTCCCTGACACTTTCCATAGGAGCAAATAGAATTCCTCCCTACAGTGACAAAGTATTATTACTGGTAGAAAGAACAGCTTATCTCTTTAAATTCTGCAACAACACATTTCCATTTTCCACCGGATTCCATCCGTCATCACCTGCCAAAATCTGTGCTTCATTATAATTACTGATATCGTTCAGCTGCTTTCCAAACGAAGCACGCGAAGCGGTAGCCGCCCCTTCTCCCGTATTCCGGTATTCAGCATAGAATACGGTTTCCTCATTTCCTTTTTTGCCCCAGTTGTTCCAACCCACCGGAAGAATATGCTTTCCCAAATCACAATGAATATAAACAGCCTGTGCATAAGGACGCCAAGGACGGGACAAATACACCTTCTGAGCCTCAGCCACACCCGTCAATTTACAGCCTATAAAAACATAGCCATATTTTTTGCCTTGATCTGTAGAAGGAGCGGTAACATACCCATCACCCAAACTATGGATGGTGCAATCCTTAAACAATGCCGTAGACCAGCCAAAAATAAAATCCACTGTACCCTCTATATAACAATGGTCATAAAACTGACGACTGTCTTTGCCATAAGTGTACAAAGTATCCTGATTTCCCAAAAAACGACAGTTTTTGAAATAAGCGCGATCTCCACTAACAAAACAGGCCACTGCCTGCCCCACTCTGCCGGCACTATTCTCGAAAGTGATATTCTCAGCATAGAAATCGGGAGCATAGATATAACAGGTTGATGAACCGGAGGTAGACATTTCTTCTCCGAAATAGTTCTTTTTAGCAGCAAAATCATCATTTGTCAGAATTGCTCCGTCCTCACCTATCAAAGAAACACTAATCTTGCTTTCAGGAATAACCACTTTTTCTTTATATACCCCTTTACGGACTAGAATAGTAGTGCGTCCTGCTTTACGAAAATCGGGGACAGCATGAATCGCTTCCTGAATGGTAAAGAAATCACCACTGCCATCTTTTGCCACTACAAAATCATAATGACGTACAAAAGGCGCCAATGCAGGAACCTCTTTAGCTATAGCATCCACCGTCAAACCAGCAATAGTACGCGCCCCATATACATTCAGGTGCGTATTATCCTCACGCCCTTTCGGACAAGCTGCACACACACCTTCAGGAATCCACATGAACAATTTTTTTGAAGCCTCCGGTCCCATCTCCTGCACCAAATCATGCGTTATCTTGTTCATATCCACAAAAGGCACATCCAACTCTTTTGCCACGTTACGCGGAGACTCCAAATATTTTCCATGAGTATCAATCAACACTTCTCCATCTTGAGAAACACTCCCCTTTGACAAATCCTTGCGCACATCATCTTCGGCTACCGCATTTTTATTATTCCGGAAATTACGACGGACAATGGCATTAAACAACACGGGAATTCCCCCTTTAGCACGTGTTTCTTTTACAAAACGGCGTAGATTGGCATCAAAAGTAGATCCGGGATCAGTATGACGTTTCTCATCGGCCTTCTCATCATTATGCCCAAACTGAATAAAAACATAATCACCCGGCTTTACTTTATTAATTACTACCTCCCACAATCCTTCATCAATAAAACTTTTAGAACTCCGACCATTTCTAGCATGGTTTTCCACACGAATATTCTCACTGAAATATCCTCCCAGCACATGGCCCCATCCACGTTCCTGATTACCTCCCTCTAAGGGTTTGTTGGCCATAGTCGAGTCACCTATCATAAAGATAGTAATTGTGCGGTCTGCCGTAAAAGCAGAAAACAACAAGGCAACAAATGCCATCAACATCTTAATTTTCATCGCTTTCTATTTTAAATTTTGATTAAAGAACTCAAGTATATCATCCTGTATCTCCTTACTGCAAAAATGGGGCAAATCATAGAACTTGGTGGTCAACAGATTTTCTACCGATTGACTCTTCCATACATCCTGCATGGTAGAGAAAGCGCTTTCAACGCCCTTTACAGGAAAAAGTTTGTCCCGCAAGCCATTGATGAACAACATCGGTTTGGGGCAGGCGATAGATGCCACATGAGGATAATCCATCCAATTCCGTATTCCGGGAATAATCATGGAATAAGCAGACCCACCTTTGTTCTGATTATTGGTAAGTGTCATTAAGCTATCTGTAGTATTCATCCAGCACACAGCAGCGCCTGCCTTCACCACATCTGTAGCAGCACTGACCATCCAGGCACGATGTGCTCCCATAGAAAATCCCATAGTACCTATCTTTTCCTTATGAACCATTGGCAATGAGGCCAGAAATTCCGCGCTACGAATATCATCCCAGGCTATCAAGGCTCCCCAAGACATTCCCATCTGTAACATATTGGCCGCCAACGCTTGCTGTGAGTCATAGCGTACTCCTTCCTTACGTCCCCGTTCCCCCCAAAACAAGGCATCCACAGCAAGCACTACATATCCGTGACTTGCAAGATAATCACCTACATACTGTTTGTCATAACATTTTTCCGCCCAATCGTCCGCATCGGCCAGTACAGATGCTTCCACACCGAACGGACGTACCATTTTCTCTTTCCCTATCGAAAAATGCGCACCGTGATCGTGAAGCAGCAATACTGCCGGGAACGGGCCATTCCCGTCAGGAACCAACAGATAAGCAGGAACACGAGAATATTCCGAAACACTGAACAAAATCTTCTCCGCCCTATATCCATTCCGTTGCTCGGTATCTATCACTTCCTTATCAAAAGCCGTAGCAGGAGGAGCAGGCAACATGCAATCCAATAACGTTTTTCGAGCTTCCTCACGCCACTTTTCGAAATTTCGGATAGCAGAGTTCCCCCATGCCATAGGATAAGTCAGGTTTTCTTTCATCTTCTGATAGAACAGCGGCATATCATTCTGCGTTTCATAACGCATAGAGACTGTTTCCACCTTTTCTTGAGCAGAAGCCGTCAGACTTATCCCGAACAACAATAAACAAATTACAGTATTCTTCATAAACCTATACCTAACAAACTTTACTTTTCAAGGTAACTAATTAATTTTATCATATTATCAATATAATCCCCAACAGAGATGCACAATTCTCCGGTGGTACACGGATAAGGTGATGTATCGTGCTCGTCCCCTACAAAGGTAGCTATATATTTCGTTTCCTCACTAGGTCCTGAAACAGTATATGGCTTATACGGGTTCGAGGTTGACTTTAAAGGAGAGAGCCAGCAACCGTCCTTAGTCAGTGATTTCACCAATTTCCGGGCAACTTCTTCCGTAGCTTTTCCACGTAAACGAGTATAATATTTAGGTAAAGGAACCAAATGATCCTGCAGCAAAGGTGAATTCTTCGCCAATTCGGATACAGGAAGTTTTTTCACTTCCTCATAACGACGACGCAGTTCACCTGGATTCACAAAAGTTGCCGAATTATAATGAGCTATTGTATTTTCTATATTCTGATCTATATAATAAGTACCGTTTTTCACATTACTTCCCTTACGATGGACATACAGTGGTTTACCAGTATCAGGATCTACAAAACGAGGAACCAAAATAGCTTCCGGATTAGTCGACTGACTCTTCCATTTCTTCACATCCGATTCCGGTAATTTCATTGATTCCAAAAAACGAATTGCAGCAGGAATCCCCGACAGGAAACGAGTATCAGCTGTAAGTTTATAGTAATCCATCATTAAATTAACAAGACGGACGGTAGTACCGGTGTTCACACTGCGCGGTTCATAAGAACGGGCATGAGCCGGTTTCAAATCATCTACTGTATATTGGTCTGCCCAGCCTGCATAAGGTTCCCCTTGTTGAAGGGAAATCATCAAGTACATAGCACGCATAATAGGCTCCTTTACCCCTTGCAACCCCATTGCCTGATAGCATTGAATCAAAAACTCGGTCGCATCAGGAATCACATCATCATTCAGAGTAATAAAAGACGAATAATCTTTCTTACCTTGAAAAGGGTGATCATACATCAAAGGATACCGTTGAGGCCATCCGCCCACCGGATATTGACTTTTCAAGACAAAATCAATGGTTTTCTCCAAAGCCGGACGGAAAGCAGGATCATTTTTTTCCACATACATACGAAGTAGAAATTTGGCAGCCTCCATAGTACCCGCATCATCGTAAGTCGCATTTCCATAATAATGTTGAAATTCTTCCAGACGCCAGCCATTTTTACCAACGGTATCATACCAGGACTTTAAGGAGTTCTCTCCTGCAAAATCGAACACATAATTCCATCCGCCACATTCAAGCTGTCCCCAAATCAAGGTGTTAGCCACTTTTTTCGCAGCTTCATAATAATACTCATCTCCTGTAGCATGATAAGCGTCAAGCAACAAATGACCGACAGAAGGAGTTCCCGGCGGCTGAATCCATACCATTGTCCTCTTGGCTTCCATCTCTCCCCATGAACGGGACATATCCGGCAAATAATTCCATACGAAGCCACCATTATAACTCACTTTGTCCATCATAAACCGAGTGGCGGTTTTCATCGTATTTATAACTTGGTCATCTAATTTTTTATTAGTTTGGGCTATACCTATACAAGCAAAATTTGCCATGCACAGGCAAAGGACAATTCTTTCCCAGTTCTTCTTTAATGTGCTTTTCATTGTTGTTTTAGTGTTTTGATTCAAGTTTAAATATCATTATGAAGCAAAATAAGCCATTTTCCGGAGCTTGGATTTGTAATATTTGGTCTTTTCCTCGTATATTTTAATCACGACGAACTACCCTCCCCATATTATAAGTATATTTGAAGAAAAGTTTTAGTTATTCATTTTATATTAAATGCAAGATCATGAATCGTAAGGTAAGAACCGCATTGTATGCTTGCGCCTTGATGGCACCACTACTACTGCAGAGCTGCAATGCACAAAGTGAAAAAAAAGAGAGCAACAAAGAGTGTACTGAAGAAACAAACAAAAACACTGAAAAAAAGGTTATGAAAACAGGTAGTGAAAACTTCATTTTTGCAGAAGGCAAAGAATGGGAACCTGCAGGCGAAGGTGTAGTGCGCCAGATCATGGGTTACAATGATGACATCATGGTTGTTAAAGTAAAATTTGAAAAGGGAGCTGTAGGAGCTGTCCACCATCATATCCATTCACAAGTGACTTATGTGGAAAGTGGAAAATTTGAGTTCACCATCAATGGTGTGAAAAAAATTGTATCGGCCGGCGACTGTCTATATAAGGAACCGGATGCTGTGCATGGTTGTGTATGCCTGGAGCCGGGTATGCTGATAGATTGCTTCAGTCCGATGCGTGCTGATTTCCTGGAAAAGAAATAAACAAGCCATATATTCCATCCACTGCAGGAGCAGATTGCTGTGCCCTCCTTTGGGCATTTAATATGCTCCTACAGTGGAAATGAATTCTATTTTTTAATCTGCAAAACGAATGGGACAATTGCTTAACCTTATCAAATCCGGTAAATCATAATATTTCAAAGCACCATACAACACATTAGAATACATATCCCACTGCATAGGCCTCTCAATGTATTCCTTCCAAGTCTTCA
>OODD01000664.1_pt1 | contig 17355 bp, 15 predicted proteins | sample 1671311 | NCBI WGS metagenome assembly OODD01 (sample SAMN06348143, study PRJEB24527) | human gut metagenome | biome: human gut; feature: ankylosing spondylitis patient; material: feces | host: Homo sapiens | place: China | collected 2015-10 | reverse complement strand
ATATAGTAAGACCTGCTATTTTAGTAGGCAAGTATCGTTTGTATCCAAGAATCCCCTGCATTTAGGCATGAGGAGTATGTCAATAATTATTCCGTAAATAATTATCGCATATTCTGTTTATTTGTTATATCGGCAAAATTCTAATTTTTTTGTAGGAATTTTTCTGATAGCACTATAAGAAAAAAACTTATAAAAAAATAGAGTAGAGAATTTATCTCTACTCTATTTAATAGCATATTTATTATTTACCTACAGCTAAAGCTGCTTTTACAAAGTCACGGAATAATGGTTGTGGATTATTTGGACGAGATTTTAATTCTGGATGGAACTGAGAAGCTACAAACCAAGGATGATCTTTTACTTCTACGATTTCTACAAGTCCATTATCTGGGCAAACACCAGCAATTACAAGACCAGCATCAGTGAGTTTTTGTTTAAATTCATTGTTGAATTCAAAACGATGACGATGACGTTCATGAATTAATTCACTGCCATAAGCTTCATAAGTTTTTGTACCTGGTGTTACTTTACATGGATAAGAACCAAGTCTCATTGTACCACCTTTATCTTCAACATTGATCTGAGAAGACATTAAAGCGATTACTGGATGATTTGTTTCTGGATTGAATTCAGAGCTATGAGCATCTTCCATACCACATACATGGCGAGCAAATTCAATAACAGAACATTGCATACCAAGGCATAAACCTAAGAATGGGATTTTATTTTCACGAGCGTATTTAATTGCGGAAATTTTACCTTCAACACCACGATCGCCGAAACCACCTGGTACTAAGATACCTTTGCAACCTGCAAATACGTCGCTTAAATCAGTGCCTTCTTTTTCAATTTCTTCAGCGTTAACCCATTTGATTTTTACATCTGTAGAATTGTAGATGCCTGCATGATGTAATGCTTCTGTAACAGAAATATATGCGTCTGGTAATTCTACATATTTACCTACAACAGCAATTTTTACTTTATTTGCAGGATTTTTAATGCGATGAACCATACGTTCCCATTCTTCCATATGAGCTGGGCGATAATCCATTTCTAATTTTTCAAGAACAATTTTATCAAGACCTTCTTTTTGCATCATTAAAGGTACTTCATAAATTGTAGAAGCTGTCATATTCTGAATAACTGCATCTGCATCTACGTCACAGAAAAGAGCTAATTTTTCTTTCATATCTTTAGAAAGTTCTTGTTCTGTACGGCAAACAAGAATATCTGGCTGAATACCAATGCTACGAAGTTCTTTTACGCTATGCTGAGTTGGTTTTGTTTTTAATTCGCCAGCAGCAGAGATAAATGGAATTAAAGTTACATGAATGTATAATACATCGTGTTTACTTACTTCTTTTTTAACCTGACGAATAGCTTCGAGGAATGGAAGACTTTCGATATCCCCTACTGTACCACCGATTTCAGTGATAACTACATCTGCATCATCATGAGCAGCAACGTCATATACACGTTGTTTAATTTCATTTGTGATATGTGGAATTACCTGAACAGTTTTACCGAGGTAATCACCACGACGTTCTTTATTTAATACAGACCAGTAAATTTTACCAGTAGTTACGTTAGAATTTTTTGTAAGATTGATATCAATAAAACGTTCATAATGTCCAAGGTCAAGGTCAGTTTCTGCACCATCTTCTGTTACGAAAACTTCACCATGCTGATAAGGACTCATAGTACCTGGGTCAATGTTAATATATGGGTCAAATTTTTGAATTGTTACTTTAATACCACGGCTTTTTAATAAACGACCTAAAGAAGCTGCTGTGATACCTTTACCTAAAGAAGAAACTACACCGCCAGTAACAAATATATACTTTGCCATTAAAAAAACTCCTCCTCTATATATCTAAATTATGCTTTATCTGTATCGTCTTGAATGCCTTCTAATAAAGAAGTACGACGTCTGTTGGACATTGCTTTCATTTTGCTAGTGCTAGAAGAACTACTAGAAACACTACTACGTTTTGTTTCTGGTGGATTCCATTCTACAAGACCCCACATACCATTACCTGTATGTTGAAAACGAGCGTCCATATTAATAAGTGTATATACTTCAGATATAGAAGCAGATAAGGACTGCACTGGTTTACATTTTTTCTCTATTACTTCTAAAATAAGGTCTTTAAAAAAGATAGGTTTATTAGCTAAATTTAAGATATAGTATGCTACATCTGTTTCTGAACTATGCAGAAAATCCATCAAGTATTTCCTCCCAATTATCATTTACATTAAAAATTATTACATTTTTTCTGGTGCATTAACACCTAAAATTGCAAGTGCATGAGCTAATACATATTTTACTGCTAAACAAAGAGCAAGTCTTGCTCCTGCTAATTTTGCATCTACACCTAAAATACGGCATTTATTATAGAAACTATGGAACATAGATGCTAAATCATGTACATATGTTGCAATACGATGTGGTGCTTTATTTTTAGCTGCTGTTGCAATTTCATCTGGATAAGATAATAACTTTTTAATTAAAGCAATTTCTGCTTCATCTGTCAATAAAGAAAGCTGTGGATTTTCAGTTGTTTCAATACCAGCTTCTTTCATTTGACGGAAAATACTACAAATACGAGCATAAGCATATTGAACATAGTATACAGGATTTTCATTAGATTGAGATTTTGCTAAGTTTAAATCAAAATCAAGCTGACTGTCTAAAGAACGCATGATAAAGAAGAAACGAGCTGCATCAGCACCTACTTCTTCGATCAATTCAGATAAAGTTACGCTTTGACCTGTACGTTTAGACATTTTTACAAGTTCACCATCACGATAGAGGCTTACCATTTGTAATAATAAAACTTCTAAATCATCAGCATTATAACCAAGTGCTGCCATTGCTGCTTTTACACGGCAAACATAACCATGATGGTCAGCACCCCAAATATTGATGAGTTTATCAAATTTACGTTCAAATTTATTATCATGGTATGCAATATCTGCTGCTAAATAAGTAGGCACGCCATTATCACGGATAACTACGCGGTCTTTATCATCACCATAAGCAGTGGATTTTAGCCATAAAGCACCATCTTGTTTATACATGTTGCCATTAGCTAAAAGTTTATCACAAACAGCATTAACAGCATCTGGATGAAGTGTTCTTTCACTGAACCATACATCAAAATGAACATTAAATGCAGCTAAATCTTCTTTTAATGCTGCTAATTTTTCTTTTAATGCTAATTCTTTAAAGATGGATAATCTTTCTTCATCAGACATATTTAAATATTTATCACCATCTTTAGCGATAATGCGTTTTGCTGTTTCAATGATATCTTGACCATGGTAACCATTTTCTGGGAACTCTACTTCTTTACCCAATAATTCAAGATAACGAGCATTTACAGATAATGCCAAGTTATCAATCTGTTTACCCGCATCATTTATATAATATTCACTAGAAACATTATATCCTGCTGCACGCATAAGATTTACTAAAGCACTACCAAAAGCAGCTCCACGACCATGACCTACATGAAGTGGACCAGTAGGGTTAGCACTTACATATTCTACTTGAATTCTTGGTGTTTCTTGTTTTGGTAAATTACCATATTCACTGCCAGCTTTTAATAAATTAGCTAAAGCATCATAAATAACATCAGATTTTAAGTAAAAATTAATAAATCCAGGTCCTGCAATTTCTGTTTTTTCCAAAAAAGTAGCATCTAAACGGCTTACAATTTCTTCAGCAATTTTTCTTGGTGCTACATGAAAAACTCTAGCTGATTGCATAGCAATATTAGATGCGAAATCACCTAATTCTTTCTTTGGTGGTACTTCTAAAATAACAGTAGGTAACTGTCCTTCAGGAAGTGCCTGCTCAGCTATAGCTTTTGCAACTGCATCTTTGATGGCTTGTATAAGCAAATCTTTAGTATCCAATCAAAATCCTCCTAAGTTTTATATTTATCTCTATATTAATTGTATATTAGCAATATATCATTAGTAAACTCAATTTGCTGGCTCTAATCTAATCATAAGTTCATTATCACTTTGCCAACTATTATTTATATATAAAGCATAATCTATTTTTATAGTAGATTTCATGCCTGTAATTATTTCCAAACGATGTGTCTTTACCTTCATTTTTAAATTACCATAAGGTGTTATATAATCGCTTACACTTTCTTTTCCTTCGACAAAAACTTGCTGTTGTTGTACGCCACCAGTTCGCGTAAGCGTCAGGCTATCTTTTTGTATTTTCAACATCGTTGAAGTTTCTTTTTCTTCATTTAAATCTTTTTCTTTATAAATGACATACAAAATACCATTTTTTGTATAAGCATTAGCCAATGCTTTCATTTTTATTGTATTTTGTTTATCATTTTTTTGTTTACTGTTAATTTTAACAATAACTTTGTTCATTAAATAGATATTCTCCCTATAAACACATTAAGTTTTATTATAACTTAATCTTTATACCTTGCCAACTGTATTTAGAGAATTATCCTTTAAAAATAGCTGTAAATTTTTTAATCATCTTCACAGGGCGATAAGACTCTTTTGCTTTTCTTAAACCTTCAATACCCATATCCTCTTCACGATTGATATAAGTCATATCTTGCCAAGTATTAGCTACAAAAGCTTGATTTATTGCAGTATAAGCACCATTGACATCTGGATCAGCTTTCTCTACGTGAATAACAGCTGTGTCTTCATTTAACTGCTCACCAAAAGTAAATGCCATTACTTTATTAACCAAAAATAATGCTCCACCTTTTAATTTTAACTGCTCAAAATTATTAAGCACTTCAATGATAGCATCTCGTTCAGCTCCGATAAATGGGTCATCAGGAGTAAGTGCTAAACGTTTTTTATACCAGCCATTAATCGTTATCTTACATAATGTTATTATATCATTATTAATTGGCAAATATTTAGCTTCTGGATAATTTTTTCGGAAACTATTCAAATGATTTTTCTTAGAATGGAATTTTCGTCCTGATAAATTTATTAAATCTATAGCATTATAGACATAATCATCATCATCGCGATTAGTTGAAAACTCAAATTCTCCATTAGGATAATTTTTTAATTCTTCAACGATATTTTCTTCTAATCCAGAAAGTGTGAATTCTATATTCTTATCATTAAAATATGCTTTTAATTTATCAATAGCTTCAAATAATCTATCTTTTTTACAAAGTGGCTGAAGTGCAAATTCACTGTCATGGAATTTAGCTTTGAAATATAAAATATCATCTTCAATGCACCACATAATGTTATAAGCTTTGCGCCACATAAATAAATTTGTAAAATTCAAATGAGAATTTTCATGATAGTTTAATTTAAAAAAGCTATCTAATCTATCTTTATCATTTATAGTCAATTCATTAAAAATAATTGTAATCACCTTCTTTTTTTAATCTAAAGATACATTATAGCAAATTTTAATTATTTAAATCAAGAATTCTTATTTTTACTTTATGAATTATCTTTTTTAAGCTAATAAAATATTTTTGAAATTATTTTCATTTAGCTATTTACATTTGTTCATTTATGAATTATAATGAACTTAAGAAATGAAACTTGAATTTTCTTTTAATTTTAAATTTTAATATTAAATAGATTAATAGGAGGATTTCATCATGATAAATTGTGATTTATTAGTAAAAAAAGCTTACGAAGGCCGTGCTAATGCTTACACTCCATATTCTAATTTTAAAGTAGGCGCTGCTGTACTCACTGAAGACGATACAATCTATACTGGTTGCAATATAGAAAATGCTTCTTACGGAGCTACTAATTGTGCTGAAAGAACAGCTATCTTCAAAGCTATTTCTGAAGGTCATCAAAAAATTAAAGCTATCGCCATTGTTGGTGTAGAAAATGATTACACTTATCCATGCGGTATCTGTCGTCAAGTAATTGTAGAATTTGCCACTAAAGATATAAAAATCATTTTAGGCAAAAGTCCTACAGAATATATTGTAAAAACTATGGACGAAATCTTACCTGGTGCTTTCACTAAAGAAGATTTAAAGAAATAAAAATTATCCTTCATTAATATAAATAAATAATAAATATATGAAATAAACATCTAAAGGAGTATTTATAATGAACATCAATAAATTAATCGACCACACAGCTTTAAAACCTAATACAAATAAAGAAAGCATTTTAAAATTAATCGCTGAAGCTAAAACTTATGATTTTGCTTCCGTTTGCGTAAATCCTTGCTGGGTTGCACTTGCTCATCAAGAATTAAAAAATACAGATATTAAAGTATGTACTGTAATCGGCTTCCCTCTTGGTGCTAATACTACAGAAGTAAAAGTTTTTGAAACTAAAGATGCTATTGAAAAAGGCGCTCAAGAAATTGATATGGTAATCAATATCGCAATGCTCAAAGATAAAGAATATGATTATGTAGAAAATGAAATTCATCAAATCGTAGAAGCTGCTAAAGATAAAGCTATCGTAAAAATAATCATCGAAACTTGCTTATTAACTGATGAAGAAAAAATCAAAGCTTGCGAACTTTCCCAAAAAGCAGGTGCTGACTTTGTAAAAACTTCTACTGGTGGTGCAACTGTTCATGACATCGCTCTCATGCGTAAAACAGTAGGAGCTGAAATGGGTGTAAAAGCTTCTGGTGGTGTTCATACTCATGAAGAAGCTCTTGCCATGGTAGAAGCTGGTGCTACTCGTATCGGTGCTAGTGCTGGCGTTAAACTTCTAAAATAAAAACACGGAGGATATCATCATGCAATATATTATTGGTGTAGCTGGACTTGCCTTAGTTTTTGGTATGGCATTTATTGTCAGCAATGACCGCAAAAAAATAAAATATAGACCAATTATCACCATGCTTGTTCTCCAATTTGTTTTAGGATTTTTACTTTTGAATACATCTGCTGGTAATGTTTTAATCAGTACAATTGCTAACGGATTTACAGCACTTTTAAATTGTGCTAGAGAAGGTATAAATTTCGTTTTTGGTAGATTGGCTAATCCTGATGATCCTATCTTCTTTATGAGTGTTTTAATGCCTATTACATTTATCTCTACTTTAATCGGTATCTTACAACATTGGCATATATTGCCATTTATCATCAAATATATCGGTCTTGCTTTAAGCAAAGTAAATGGCATGGGCAAACTTGAATCCTATAATGCAGTGGCTTCCGCTATTTTAGGTCAATCAGAAGTATTTATTTCCGTAAAAAAATTACTCGGACCTTTGCCACCTAATCGTTTATATACTTTATGTGCTTCTGCAATGTCCACAGTTTCTATGTCCATCGTTGGAGCATATATGGTAATGATTGAACCAAAATATGTAGTTACAGCTCTCGTTTTAAATCTCTTTGGTGGATTTATAATCGCTTCCATTATAAATCCCTATGAAGTTAAACCTGAAGATGATATTCTAGTAGTAGCAGAAACTAAAAGACAATCTTTCTTTGAAATGCTCGGTGAATATATCTTAGACGGTTTTAAAGTCGGCGTTATTGTATGTGCTATGCTAATCGGTTTCGTTGGCATTATCACATTAATCAACAATGTATTTTTAGGAATTATTGGTATTTCTTTCCAAGAAATCCTAGGTTATTTATTCTCACCATTTGCCTTCTTCATGGGAATTCCAATGGCAGAATGTGTAGATGCTGCTAGCTTGATGGCTACTAAAATAGTTGCTAATGAATTTGTAGCTATGATGCAACTTTCCAGTGGTACAGTTATTCTCTCTGCAAAAAGCGTAGCTATTGTATCCATCTTCTTAGTATCCTTTGCTAATTTCTCCTCTATTGGTATTATTGCAGGTGCAGTTAAAGCCCTCAATGAAGAAAAAGGTAATGTAGTAGCTTGTTTCGGACTTAGATTGTTATATGGTGCAACATTAGTTAGCATTTTAAATGCTACAATTGTAGGCTTAATAATTTAAGGTTAGGTGATACTATGAACAACATTAAAAAATTTAAACGCATTCATGTTATAGTTATGGACTCCGTTGGCATTGGCGAAACTCCTGATGCTGATAAATTTGACGATATTGGTGCAAATACACTTTTGCATATTTCCACAGCTAAAAATGGTTTAAACGTACCAAATCTTGAAAGATTAGGTCTTTCTAATATATACAAACTCAAAGGCGTAAATACTGTTCATCCATCTCTTGGATATTATACAAAAATGCAAGAAGCTTCTTGCGGTAAAGATACAATGACAGGTCATTGGGAAATGATGGGACTTTATATTGATAAACCTTTCCAAGTCTTCCCTGATGGTTTTCCTGATGATTTAATCGCTCAAATTGAAAAATTCTCCGGTAGAAAAATCGTTGGTAACTGCCCTGCAAGCGGTACAGAAATCATCAAACAATACGGCGAACATCAATTAAAAACTGGTGATTTAATCGTTTATACTTCAGCTGACTCTGTACTTCAAATCGCAGCTCATGAAGAAATCATACCGCTTGAAGAAATTTATCGCATTTGTCAATTCTGTAGAGATATCACTCGCGAAGGCAAATACCAATTAGGCAGAATTATCGCTCGTCCTTATGTTGGCACTTGCAAAGAAGATTTCACTCGTACATCTAATAGACATGATTATGCCTTAAAACCTTTTGGTAAAACTGTAATGAATAGCCTTCAAGAAGCAAACTTAGCTTCTATAGCTATCGGCAAAATAAGTGATATCTTTGATGGTGAAGGTGTTACAAAGGCAATCCGCACAGTTTCCAATATGGACGGTATGGATAAATTTATAAATATTTTAGATGAAGACTTCACAGGTCTCAGCTTCACAAATCTTGTAGATTTTGATGCTAAATTCGGTCATCGTCGTGACCCTATCGGTTATGGTGATGCACTTGAAGAATTTGATGCTAGATTAAATGAAGTTTTTGCTAAAATGCATGATGAAGATTTACTCTTAATCACTGCTGACCATGGCAATGACCCAACATATAAAGGCACTGACCACACTCGCGAATATGTGCCATTATTAATCTATAGTAAACAATTAAAAAATTATGGTAGCCTTCCTATCAGAAAAACATTTGCTGACTTAGGTGCTACTATTGCGGATAACTTCTCTATTGAAATGCCACAACATGGGCAATCATTTTTAAACGACTTACAATAATTTGAGAAAAGGAACGGTGCTTATTTATGCGTATGGTAGATATTATTGAAAAAAAACGTGATGGACAAGAATTAACAACTGCTGAAATTAATTTCTTCATTGAAGGATATACAAAAGGTGAAATTCCTGATTATCAAGCAAGTGCTTTAGCTATGGCTATTTATTTCCAAGATATGAATGACCGTGAACGCGCTGATTTAACTCGTGCAATGGTAGAATCTGGCGATACTATCGACCTTTCTGCTATTGATGGCGTAAAAGTAGACAAACATTCCACTGGTGGAGTAGGTGATACTACTACACTCGTATTAGCTCCACTTGTTGCTTCCCTTGGTGTTCCTGTAGCTAAAATGTCCGGACGTGGCTTAGGTCATACTGGTGGTACAATCGATAAATTAGAATCTATCGCAGGCTTCCATGTAGAACTCACTCGTGAACAATTCATTGATTTAGTAAATAGAGATAAAGTTGCAGTTATTGGACAAAGCGGTAACTTAACTCCAGCAGATAAAAAATTATATGCACTTCGCGATGTAACTGGTACAGTAAATTCTATTCCACTTATCGCAAGCTCTATCATGAGTAAAAAAATCGCAGCTGGTGCTGACGCAATCGTTTTAGACGTAAAAACTGGCGATGGCGCTTTCATGAAAACTCAAGAAGATGCAGAAGAACTCGCTCATGCTATGGTACGCATCGGTAATCATGTAGGCAGAAAAACAATCGCTATCATCTCTGATATGTCTCAACCTTTAGGCTTTGCTATTGGTAATGCTTTAGAAGTAAAAGAAGCTATCGAAACACTTCAAGGCAAAGGTCCAAAAGATTTAACTGAACTTGTTTTAACTTTAGGTAGCCAAATGGTAATCCTTGCAGGTAAAGCAAAAACTAGCGAAGAAGCAAAAGAAATGCTTTTAGATGCAATTCACAGCGGAAAAGCTTTAGCTAAATTCAAAGAATTCTTAGCAAACCAAGGTGGAGATGCTTCTATTGTTGATGATTTAACAAAATTACCACAGGCAAAATATAAAATTGAATTACCAGCAAAACAATCTGGCTATATTTCCAGAATGGTGGCTGATGAAATCGGTGTTGCTTCCATGATTTTAGGTGCAGGACGTGCTACAAAAGAAGATGTAATCGATTTAGCAGTTGGTCTTGTACTTCATAAAAAAGTTGGCGATAAAGTAGAAGAAGGCGAATCTATTCTCACTATCTACAGCAATCGTGAAAACGTTGAAGATGTAAAACAAAAATTATACGACAATATCTTTATCGCAGATACAGCTACAGCTCCAACATTAATTCATACAGTTATCACTGAATAAATAACCCCTAAAAAAAGACTGCTATGGGCATATATCCCAATAGCAGTCTTTTTTATTAAATATTTCCAACTAATTCAATACTAGGTTTTAATGTTTTAGCACCTGGTTTCCATCTTGCAGGACAAACTTCGCCACCATGTTTAGCTACGAATTGAGCAGCTTCTACACGGCGAAGCAATTCATCAGCATTTCTGCCAACACTTCCCATGATTACTTCATAAGCTACAATTTTACCTTCTGGATTTACGATAAAGCTACCTCTTTCTGCAATACCATCATCTTCAATCATCACATCAAAAGCTCGTGCTAATAATCCTGTTGGATCTGCAAGCATTGGATATTTAATTTTTTTGATAGTATCAGATGCATCATGCCATGCTTTATGCACAAAATGAGTGTCGCAAGATACACTGTAAATTTCACAATCTATATTTTTAAAATCAGCATATTTATCAGCTAAATCTTCAAGTTCAGTCGGACAAACAAAAGTAAAATCAGCAGGATAAAAGAAAAATACTGACCATTTTCCTAAAACATCAGCCTTTGTTATTTCACGAAACTCACCATCAACAAAAGCCTGAACCTTAAAATCAACGATTTCTTTATTAATTAATGACATCTAACTATCCTCCATTTAAATAATATTTTCTAATTGATAATAATTATTATTTTATGTTAATATAATATCATTTTATTTTCTATTAGTCAATAATAATTATCATTATCTTTTATAAAATAAAAAAAAGAGATATTAATAATTAAATTAACTATTAATATCTCTAAGCAAAATATATTATTATTACTTATTATTTTAAACCAGTAATTACGCTAAATGTTTTTTCTTCATCAGGTTGTAACATAAGTAGACTGCCAGCTTTTTTTGCTGCTAAAAATCCTTCTGGTCTACATGTTCCTGGAATGATGCAAGAAGATACTTGCTGTTCTGGTGTGTACATAATCCAACGTGTACCATATTTAAAATCTTTAGTTAAAAATTGTGTTCTAAAACCATAACCTTCTGGAGAATTAATCTCTACTATAGCTTCTTCTGTATATTTATCAAGTCTATCAGCTAAAAATACTACTTCTGTGTTATATAAATCAGGATTTTCTAATTTAGTCAAAGTTCTCCCTTCAACTTGTGCTTTTTTTATTTCATCAGTATAGTCAAACCATTCTTTTGTAGGTTTTATATGACTAGGAATACTTTCGCGCAATTTAAAAGCTTCATCTGGTATATTAGCTTTGAATTCACCTTTATCCACATAACGATGATTTATATGACACATATATTGTAGTGGCATTTCTACGCTTGTAAGATTTTTTACTTGCATACTGATTTTTATATTTGTAGCATTCGCTTTCAAACTTACACTAGGTCTAGCTAAATATTTAAAACCAAAGCCTTGGCAATATTCATATTCACCGCTAATAATAACTTCATCTTCACTAAATTCAATCCATGTAGCATCTAAATCAGCACAACAAAATTCACCATGCATTGGATGTGTATCTTCACTTGATGGACAACCATTAGCTAAAAGACCTGAATGAAAAGCAAAACAACCATAAGTATCTAAAATATTATTCACTTTTCTTGGTTTGGAAAACATATTTTTCATGGTTAAATCAATACCATCAAATTCAACTCGCCAAATCATCTGTCCCATATAAGGAAGGACAATTATTTTACCACGAGAATTTGTTACTTCTATCGCTTCTACGCCTGAACTATATTTAAATAAATTTACTTTAAATTCATCATTTTCCATGATAGTTTTTGCATTTTCAGCAAAGAAACCACGTTGTAAATATATTTTTGTATTCATAAATTAACCCTCTTTATTTTCAAGTTTCATTTTGTAATAGAAATACCAACCTATATACGCAAAACAGAAGAAATTAACAATAAAGGAAAATTGCATAGAACCTACCATGTCAGATACAAAACCTTGTACAGCTGGCATGAAAGCACCACCGATGATAGACATTACAATTATTGCACCTGCAGTTTCTGTATATTTTTTCTCTACAGATTTTAATGTTTCAGCATAAATAGTTGCCCAGCAAGGTCCAAGTAAAATACTGATAGCTACTGCTGCATAAATAGCTGTTAAATTTGGAATAAATGCTACATATAAAATTAAAATACAACCAATAATAGAATAAGCTAATAAAACTTTATTTACAGAGAACTTAGTCATCAAGAAATTAGCAATAAATTTACCAACGAAGAAACAAACAAAGCTAATTACCATGAAATCTGCTGCCATACGTTCATTAATATGAGGCATTAAATCTAAAGCTAAACGAATAGTAAATGACCAAACTGCAACTTGCATACCTACATATAAGAATTGAGCTACAATACCTTTTTTGAATAAGCTATTACCAGAAAGATATTTTAAAGTTTCGCCTAAAGTTACTTTTGGCGTATTCTGATTATTTGCTACTTCTTTTACTTTACATTTTGGATATTTAGTGATTAAGAATAGAATAAAAATAGCTACTAAAATACAAATCATAATTTTATAAGGCTCTAAAGTATGTTGTAACATCTGTAATCTAAATAAATGAATTTGATCTGGAGTCATTTGAGCCATCTGACTTGCTAAACTTTCACCTTCTTGGAAAACTAAATATTTACCAAGTAAGATACCAGATGCTGAACCAATTGGCTGGAATGTTTGGCTAATATTTAAGCGAAGTGTTGCATATTTACGAGGGCCAAGCATAGTACTATAAGTATTAGAAGCTGTTTCCAAGAAACCAAGACCAATAGCAATGGAGAAAATAGCTACTAAAAACATAGTGTAAGTCGCCATCATAGAAGCTGGGAAAAATAAACTACAACCACCGATATAGAAAATTAAACCAATCATAATTGCTAATTTATATGTAGTTTTACGAATAACTACAGATGCTGGTATGGAAATTAAGAAATACCCACCATAAAAAGCACTTTGTACTAAAGCACTAGCAAAATCGCTCAAAGTAAAAACTGATTTAAATTGCGTAATCAAAATATCATTTAAACTAGCTGCCGCACCCCAAAGTGCAAATAAACAAGATAATAACACAAATTGGAATATTGGGGTCTTATTCAAATAACCATCATCATATTGAATTAATTTACTACTTTCTGTCATTTTTAACTCTCCTTCAAATTAATCATAAATCTAAAAAAACTTAACCTAAAAAATAAATTATAAATCTTCCTCCTAGCCATTTTTATTCTTTATTATGCCTAATCACTTTTAATAAAACGTTTTACTAAAAATTATAAAATAAAATATATATCTAAAAATATGATATATATTTCAATAAAACGTTTTACTAAAACTCAAACCAAAATTTACATTCATATAATAACATGTACATTTCAGTAAGTCAATATTTTCTAAAAATTTTTATTCTACATTAAATTATAACAAAGACCCCACATAAATAAAAATGTGAGGTCTTAATATTAAAATATAATATATGCTATCGCTAAGGATAATACTGTAGAAGCTGCCATAGATACTAATCCTGGGATTAAATAACTATGGTTAAAGCCGAAGCGACCAATTTTAGTTGTACCTGTACGGTCAAAAGCAACACAACTAATTTGAGCACCACCTGGTATGATGAATACTGCACAAGTTGCTGGAATAAGACCAATTAATACTTCTGCTGGTAATCCTAAAGATACACCAATTGGCATTAAAGCTACAGCTGTTGCTGCTGGACTGTATAATACCATAGAAGTAACAAATAACATTGCACCAAAAAGCATAGGATATTGTATCAATGTTTGAGCAAATACATCTGTAATAAATTTTAAATGTGTAGCAAAAAATGTATCCGTCATCCAAGAAATACCTAAAATACCTACTGCTCCAATAAGACCAGATTTAAATACAGAACCAGAGTCTAATTTATCTCTAGGCACACGACAAACTACCATGATAATAGCACCAGTAGCAAGCATCATGATTTGTAATAAAGTTGGTACAGAAATAGGTTTTCCACCTGGGCCAATATTTGGCAATAAATCAGGATGAGAAGTCATTCCCACAATGATAGCAATAGCTAATAAGAAAATAACTACAGATACTTTTGCTGATGTAGTAGCATTTTGTGTATCTCTTTCCAAAACATAATCTTCTTGGAATTGACCTGTAGCTACACGACGTTTAAATTCTGGATCATCAGCAAGTTCTGCTCCACGTTTATACACGAATAAACAACCTACTAATACTCCAATCAAACATGCAGGCACTGTAACTGCAAGTAAACTAAGCGGAGTAACACCGATTGGTGCTGTAATTGCAATCATAGCCGCAGCAATTGCACTTGTAGGACTAGCACAAACTGCCATATTAGATGCAATAACTGACATAGACATAGCACGTTCTGGACGAACTTTTGCATTAATCGCAATTTCTGCAATAACTGGATATACAGAAAAAGCTACATAAGAAGTACCACAAATAACTGTGAAAATATATGATACTAATGGACCTAAAAAAGTAATAGCACTAGGTTTTTTACGAAGAATTTTTTCGGCCATAGATATCATATAATCAAGACCGCCTGCACCTTGTAATAAAGATACACATGTAATAACAGTCATAATGATGAATACTACGCTTGTTGGCATTTCTCCTACTGGAAGACCAAAACCTAAAGTCAAAATAGCAAGACCAAAACCCCCTGCTACACCAAGACCAATACCACTAAAGCGTCCACCGATAGCTAAACAGATAACAATAACTGCTAATTCCAACCAAAAGCTAAAAATGAAAATCAACCCCTTTTTTATTTTTAGATGATACTATGTAGGTATTATTTTTACCCAAAACAAAAGTATGCAATTTACTCTTTGAATAAATTGCATACTTTTGTTTTATATTATATCATAATTTTTAAAATTTATAAATAACTATATTATTCTTTATTATATTTAGACAAAAACTCTTTTACTTGATCTTTTGTTGGATATGATATTTGCGTACCTTTTTTTGTTACACTTAATGCAGCAAAAGCACTAGCTTCTTTCATAGAAAGCATTACATCATTATTTTTTACATAACAACTAGCAAAACATCCAATAAAAGCATCACCTGCGCCTGATGTATCTACAGCATTAACCTTAAAAGATTTTAAATACTGACAATTTTCTTTTGTAACCCACATAGCACCACGAGATCCCATTGTTACTATTACATTTTTTAATCCTTTATTAACTAAATATTCTGCTGCATTTTTTATTTCATCATCAGTATTTACTGGCATATCAGTTAATATAGCTAATTCAGTTTCATTTGGTACAAAAAATTCACACTTACAAGCTTCTTCAATATCTAAATCTTTAGTTGCTGGAGCTGGATTTAATAGAACAGGTATATTATATTTTTTACCAAAATTAATTGCATAATATACAGTTTCTAAATTTATTTCTAATTGTAAAATAATTAAACTACATTTTTTTAATTCTTCACTTGCTCTATCAATATCAGATGGTAATAAATACTTATTTGCCCCTTTTACAATAATAATTCTATTTTGTCCTGATTCATCAACAAAAATAGGAGCTACTCCACTTGACAAACCTTTTACTTTTTCTACATATTTAGTATCTATTCCTAATTTATCAAAATTTTTAATAGTATTATCCGCAAAAATATCATCACCAACTTTAGTCATCATCAACACATCAGCACCATATTTAGCTGCTGCTACCGCTTGATTTGCTCCTTTACCTCCACATCCTATAGAAAAATTTGGTGCTTCTACAGTTTCTCCTGCTACTGGCATTTTATTTATATAAGATATTAAATCTACCATATTTGAACCAATTACTGCTATTTTCAAAATTCTCACCTCATATTATATAAAAATAATATTTATTTTAAACCTGTTAATACTGAAAATTCTTTTTCTTCATTTGGTTGTACCATTACTAATGTATTAGCTTTCTTTGCAGCTAAAAAACCTTCTGGTCTACAAGTTGCCGGTAAAACAAATGCTGATACTTGTTGATCTCCATTATATAAAATCCATCTAGTTGCACTAGTAAAATCTTTTGTAGAAAATTCTGTTTTAAAACCATATCCTTTTGGAGAATCAATTTCAAAAACAGCTTTTTCTCCATATTTATATATATCATCTGCCATAAAAACTATTTCAGGATCATACATATCTGCTTGTTCTAATTTTGTTAAAGTTTTATTATTCTTTTGCATTTCTTTTATTCTATTATTATATTCAATCCATTTTTTAGTTGGCTTTACATGAGCTGGAATTGTTTCACGTAATTTAAAAGCACTATCCGGAATATTAGATGAAATTTCTCCATTTTCTACATAAGCATAATTCATGTGACACATATATTGCAGTGGCATTTCTATACTTGTAAGATTCTTTACTTTCATATTTATATTAAAACATGTTTCGTCTGCTTTTAATGTAATACTTGGTTGAGCAATATAATGATATCCAAAACCTTGACAATATTCATATTCACTAACTATAGTAACTTCATTATTATTTATTTCAATCCAAACTTTATCCATATCTGCACAAGAAAATTCTCCATGCATAGGATGTGTATCTTCTGGGGAAGGACAACCATTTGATAATAATCCTGAATGAAAAGCAAAACAACCATAAGTATCTACTATACATTTTGCTTTTTTAGGTTGATTAAACATATTCTTCATAGTTAAATCTATGCCATTAAACTTTGCATCCCAAATAATTTGTCCCATATATGGTAATAATGTAATATAACCTTTTTTATTTTCTAATGTTAAACCCTCTATTCCAGAAGGATATTTAAATATTTTAATATTAGGCTCTGTCACAACAAATGGTTGATTTTGACGAGAAATAGCGTATAATAATAGTA
>OODD01000657.1_pt1 | contig 17542 bp, 16 predicted proteins | sample 1671311 | NCBI WGS metagenome assembly OODD01 (sample SAMN06348143, study PRJEB24527) | human gut metagenome | biome: human gut; feature: ankylosing spondylitis patient; material: feces | host: Homo sapiens | place: China | collected 2015-10 | reverse complement strand
AAATGCGCTTGCCGTTGTTGGTGCGGTGGACATACATCTTGCCGCCGCAATCGGCACAATAAAGCAAGCCTGTGAGGGGAGCTGCTTCGCCCCAGCCGTCCGGGTAGCGTCTGACATTCCCACGGATTTTCTGCACAAGGTCAAAGGTCTGCTGGTCAATGATAGCTTCATGGGTATTCTCGAAAATCGTCCATTCGTCCTCCGGGACATAATGGCTTTTCTTGTCCTTGAAGTGCTTTCGGGTCTTGAAGTTGATGGTATGTCCCAGATACTCACGCTTTTCAAGAATGTTGCAGATGGTGGAAGAACCCCAGCCGTACACATCTTTGAAAGTCTTGTTTTTATTCACACCCTCGCCGTGCTGGGCAAGGTAAGCGGACGGAATGAGGATTTTTTCTTCTTTCAGCTTGCTGGCGATCTGATACGGACCGTAGCCCTCAATCGTCATGGCAAAGATGCGCTTGACCACATCAGCGGCTTCGGGGTCAACCAACCATTGGTCTCTGGCTTCGTTCCAGAGATAGCCGTAAATGACCGTGCCTGTGAGGTGCTTGCCGGACTTGCCTTTGGACTGGAAAGTGGAACGGATTTTACGGCTGGTGTCTCTGGCGTAATACTCGTTCATAATGTTGCGGAAAGGGGTAAAATCATCGTCACCTCTGGCACTGTCCACGCCGTCATTGATGGCGATAAGGCGAACGCCACGCTGACGCAGGATTTCCATAATCTGACCGACTTTCAGATAGTCACGACCCATGCGGCTCATGTCCTTGATACACAGATACTCCACATGCCCGGCTTCCACTTCTTTCATCATTGCCAAAAATCCGGGACGGTCAAAGCAGGTGCCGCTAATGCCATCGTCCGTGAAATGGACAATGTTTGTAAAGCCCTGCCGTGCGGCGAACTCCTCCAACATAGCTTTTTGATTGGAAATGGAATTGCTCTCACGCTGTTGGTCATCATCTTTGCCAAAGTCATCACGGCTCAGTCGTTCGTACAGAGCTGTGATTTTCTCGTTTTTTCTCATAACTTGCGCTCCTTTCTTCGGTTTTAGGTTGTGTGTTCTAAGAGACTTCCAAACCGCTTGATTAAGAAGTCTTTTAGAGCATACAACACCGAAAGCGTCAGAAGATCTTTGATTTCCTTCAGATCAAGCCCCATTGCCCGATACACCAGAATCTCCCAAAGACGTTCCAGTGCAGCGTCATCGTACAGTCGATAATTGTCTTTCGACCGCTGGGCAGGCAATAGTCCTTCATCATCATAAAACTGCAAAGTTCTCTTGCTCACTCCTGCCAGCCGGCTCACTTCGTTTACTTTTTTCATTACGGCCTTTACCTTTCCCCGTACTTTTCAGCATAAACTATCACGCATACGTGACCGCAATACTGATTTCCAGAAATGCCATTTCTTGGGTTTCATAAAGACCTTTGAAAATTTTGCGAGGTAATATTTCCGGAAATAAAAAAGCTCTGGAAAACATCTGTTTCCCAGAACTTTTTATCCTTTATTATTCATTTTTCTTACAAACCTGCCGGATCAGCTGAATCAGTGCCACCACTGCCAATGCTATATCCCCGTAATCATCACAAGAAAACCCGTCTTTCTTCTTAAAAGCCCAGATTTTCATCCACCAGAATAATCTGAAACCGTCCTTTGACCCTGCTGAATCGGGTTGTCAGAATCTGACAGCAGATACATTGTGGACTTTTACAGTCGAAACAGCTTCCGTTTTGAGAACATGGCGTGTCAATACCGAATCTCTGTGCATTGATCGGTGCTGCCTCATTTCTGGCGCGGTGCAGGGCATCCTTCTCGGATTTTACGACTTTGTTCATACCCACAATCAGCAGAACATGCTTTGGTCCATAAGCATACGCAGCCACGCGATTGGCATTTCCATCGATATTGATAAACACTCCATCCTCGCTCATGGCGTTGACGCTGCCTAAAAAATAATCTGATGTAAATGCTTTGAGCGCAATCGCTTCTTTCTCCTCCGGAGTTTTTACCTTATCCCGGTCATAAAATTCATACTCACCGTTGGAAATGGCATCGTAAAGACCACACTCCTTTACAGAGGCGGCCCCACCCATGTTGATACTGCTGCCCTTTGGAATCAGTTCGAGTGCTTTCTTTACTGCTTCCTCTTTGGTCTCTACATAGTATGCTTCCATGTTTCGGGATTCCAGTGCCGCCACAACACGCGCTCCCAGTTTTTCATTTCTCATTTTTCTTACGTCCATTGTGTAAACCTCTTTTCTAAATAGCTACGCTATGATTTCATACTGCATCAGCTCATATTTGAGTCTGCTTCCCTCCATAATCTCCGGCGGAAGCAATGCCCGCGCCACAAGTTTTAAATCATCACTTTCGATATCTGTCCGCTTCAAATTTGCATAATCTCCATCAATGCTGACCACTTCATAATACCATGTTTCCATATGCTACCTCCATTTTTTATTTCATATAAATCTCACAGACTGCTTAAAGGCGCTACATGAATGTATTTTTTCGCATAGCTATTGATTCCCCGCAGTAATCCGGCTGCTAATTTTTCCATTTTTTTGTCACTGTGATCCGAACACTGGTTGCCCAGTTCAATATCAACAGAAGGAATTGTACTGTATGAAGTCTGCGTCAGGTCAATCTCCGCAGCTCCTGTCCCGCTTATTTTCACTTTTTTAGAACGCAATCCCTTAATCAAAGCTTTTCCCAGAGCATCATGTTCTTTCCAATAAGAAGCAACCGGTTTTCGGTTTTTCAGCTGTTTCGGAACAGAAGCATAAAAACATCCTTTGTCATAGGAAAGTCCGTCACTGTCCCAATGCAGTGCAATATGACAATCTGCTACATTATTACATATAACCGTGCGCGCCACATTATCCAATTGTACATCCTTTCCATCCCGGACCATGAGCACATCATACCCCTCTGCCAGCAGTTTCTTTTTCAGAATCTGCGCCATACGAAGCGTCACATCACGTTCTGCCGTTCCGTCCCGAAATGCCATTCCATCTGAAATCGCCACTGCTTTCACAGAGCCTGCCGCTGTCGTTCCTCCCGTTACTTTTGCAGAGCCATCCGGATGACACAGCGTTTTTACCGATGAACCGCCTTTCGTCCCATGTCCCGCATTGACTGCAATCACAATGTCCTTCCGGTTCTTTTTCGCCTTGTACATAACGGCATAGCCCGATGTAATTCTGGCATGATCCGCATATTTCCAGGAAGAGTCCAGATAAATTTTCCCCTTCGCATATCCGCATATCGGGAAACTGATGACCATCAAAAATACAATTAGAAATACTATCCCCTTTTTCATATACACTCCTCTTTCTAAACATTCGACAGTTTTTATCCCCCTGTAGGAGCAAAATATCTTTTCACTGTCTTTACTCTACCTCATTTTTTATGGTAACACAAGATAAAATCCCCGTGTCGTTGCATTTCGGTGCCTTTAAGAGTATCATTACCATGATACGAATTTTAGGAGGATAAATTTATGAAATTAAAAACAAGACAAATCACTGTTACAGCAATTTTACTCGCAATCTGCATTGTAAGCCAGTTTTTCAAAAACCTGAATGTATACATCACAGGCCCGATCATCAATGCCGCTCTGATTTTAACCACGGTATACGCTGGTCTGGCCTGTGGCATCATTTTAAGCGTGATCACTCCAATCACTTCCTTTTTCATCACCGGAAGCCCGATTATGGCAGCCATTCCTGCAATGTTCCCATGTATTATGATTGGAAATATCATTCTCGTTCTGGCAGTTGCCCTGCTCCGCAGTAAATTCGGTAAAAAAGCCGGTTTGCCCGTATCCATTGTAATTGGCGCTGTATTAAAGGCTCTGTTTATGGGAATTTTGATTTCTCTTATCATTCTGCCGAATATGCTCCCGGCAAAAATGCAGCCAATGTTACATGTCCTGCAGCTTCAATTTTCTGTCACACAGTTAATTACCGCTCTGATCGGCGGGGTATATGCTATCATCATTCTTGCGGTACTGCGTAATACCTCTCTTGGTGAGCAGGCGTAATCCCACATTACATAAATTAACGCCCCGGCAGCTACAACTACCGGGGCGTTTTATGTACCTCTCCAAAGTACCAGTTCTTTTTATTTTCTTTGTTTACTCTACATTTTTCAAAGCCTGATCCATCGGAATCTTCTTGATTCTCTGGAAATCAAATACCATAACAATCAGATATCCGATCAGCACAAATCCAAACATTTTTGCATAACCAATCGGTGTTACGCGAAAAGCGAACCAGCCGCTGTAGGAAAAGAGCATCATCCGCCATGCCGCGGCCATAACAAGTGTTCCAAGAATCACACTGATGAGATCCGCGATTACAACCACAATACTCGTCGAAAGCAGATACAGACTCGCGATCTCTTTGTTTTCGTATCCAAGGATTTTTGTCATGGAAATCGCATTTTCATTCTTCTCAATAATCAGTTTCGTCAGAAGATAGATCATAACCGCAGCCAGAAGAATACAAAGAATCTGGAAATAATTCATGTACGATCCCATCGAATGGTCAAGCTGATCTGCCATCTTTGTAATATCTCTTATCGTAATGGTCGTTGCAATATTTTCCTCATCAATATCCGTAATCCTGCTGTCGGATAAAAATCCACTGAATTCATTTTCCTTTAAGTCAAATACTTTTCCGTAATTGTCAATCGACATAAAGAGCGCAAGACTTTGGGACTTGTCATAAAATCCCGCAACTTTAAACTTGTAAGATTTGTTTTCATACTTTTCATCCAGCGATACGGTATCGCCAACGGTAAGTCCATACTTGTCAGCAAACGAAGTGGAAATATAAACTTCATTTTTCTTGAGCGAACTTAACTTTTTGATCTTTACATAGTTGCTGTTGTCCGCGATTCCATATACCGAGATCTCCTCATCAAGCACATCACTCTTTTTTACGAGTGAGGTCATGTCAAACTTCTCCGCATCTTTATTTTCTGTCGTAATCAGTTTATTATCGTCATCCTCATAGGATTTGAGCACATACTGGTATTTTGCAAACATCATGCCATCCGTATTGCTCTTGTAATAATCGAGCGTATCCGGCATACCGACCGCCATCGCAAGCATGATCATGATAAAGAAAATACCGACAAACAAGATCAGATAGTTTGCAACATTCTGGAACATGATACGCAGACGGAAACGGCTTAAAAAGCTCCATCTCGGCAGACGCATGGCTTTTTTGTTCTTTGCCTTTTTTAAATCATGACGTAAAAACTGCAGTGGTGTATGCTGCATCATGCGCACGATCACGATCAGGTTGACCACCAGCATGAGGATCACCGGAACCACCGTGGTCTTAAAGAATGCATCCGGATTCCAGATCGTGTAATACGTTGGCAGACTGTAACTGTTGTAATACATCGACACAACAATATTTTTAAACACCGTATAGCCGAGTATATTTCCGACAATCGCAGCCAGCAGTGTTACCATAACCGGCATGGACAGATAGTGTCGCACCAGCTCTCCCTTCGTGTAACCGGACGCGCGCAGTGTTCCGATCGCGGAGGACTCTTTTGCAATCGTATTGCTGATCGTCACGGCAAAGATAAATGCGATGATTACCACAAGGATATCCAGCAGCACACCGCCCATGGCTTTGTCCGATCCCATATCATCGGTTGCAAAATTGATCGCCGGATTTCCGTATTTCGGTGTGTAATCTTCGAGCTCATTGTCCGCAACAACCACCTGTGTGAGCAATGCACGCATAAAATTATCAGAGCGTGTTTTTTCCCCGGCCTCATCCGCAGGCTCCGTTTCATATTTCCATGCATAAGTATAGTGAATACTCTTGTGCAGCCGGTCGAAACCGTCCTGTGTCACCATTGCCACATCAAATTTCAGTGCATCAAACATCAGATCTGTGGTCTTTTCATGTAAGGTGGAGTAATTGGCATACGCAAGCAGTCCCACAACTTTATAAGTCTCTCCGGAAACTGTGACGGTATCTCCCACCTTTATTCCTACATTGTCGGCGTGCATACGGTCAATGGCAATTTCATCCGCCTTCTGTGGAAAACTTCCCTGCAGCATACATGCCAGGTTGATATCCTTTGTCTTTGCAAATACGCGGATCGTTCCATCCTTTTTCCCATCGTTATTATAATCTTCTTCCTCATTTCGGAAAAAGTTTTCATACAATGTTGTCTTTGTTGCCTTAAAATCCGGATCGTTTAATTTATATTTTTCTTCCGCATCCGCATATTTGTCTTCGATCTTGTCCTGTGCCTTTTTCCAGGCTTTGTCGTAGGCTTTTTTGTAGGCCTTATCATACGCCTTTTTGTAGGCTTTTTTATATGCTTTGTCGTAAGCTTTTTTATATGCCTTGTCGTAGGCCTCATCATACGCCTTGTCATACGCTTCGCTGTAGGCTTTGTCATGTGCCTCGTTATATGCACTGCTGTATGCACTGTCATACGCTTTTTTATATGCCGGAGCATAAGCCTTACTGTATGCACTGTCGTAAGCTTTTTTGTAGCTTCCGTCTTTTTTTGCCTGTGCTACCGCAGTATCCAGCATCTGCCCCGCTGTCTGTGCATCCATCCCCTGTGCCAGCAGGGATTGTTTTACCTGCGCTGCAAACTGTGCATCAAACTGTTTGACAAATGTTGCATCGAAACTCTGTTTAAATTTCGGATCAAACTCCTTCTTAAAAGATGACGCAAATTTTGCCGGAAACGATTGCTCAAACTGCTTTTTAAATTCTTTGTCAAAAGATTTCTTAAACTGTTCCGGAAATTTTTTATCGAATTCTTTCTTAAATTTATCCGGAAACTTTTCGTCAAATTTTTCCTTAAATTTTTTCGGCAGTTTTTTATCCAGTTTCTTTTTTGCTTCATCCAGATAATACTGTTTGACATCCGCTTTTTCACCGGTCTCAATTGCCGAAAGCAAAGTGGCATCTGCCTGTTTTTTTAACTCAAAATGACCGTCTTCCTGTTTGTATTTTGTCACGCCTTCGTTTGCCGAAGTAATCATACTCTCGTTTGCCACATACATACCGGACACAAAGCCGATCGTGAGCACAAGAAACAGGAATACAACCAGATATTTTTTCCAGTCCCCGATCAGTTCTTTCGGTATTCTCCTGATCAGGGGATTTTTGATTTTTTTCATAGCAGCCCCCTTACCATTCCAGATCTTCCGCGGATACCTTGTTTGTATTGATGTCGTTGTGGCGCACCGCACCGTCACGGAGCTTGATCACATGGTCTGCCATATTTTTGATCGCCTCGTTATGTGTAACCATAATGATGGTATTTCCGTATTTTTTGTTGACCTCCTCAATCAGCTTTAAGATCTCCTTGGAGGTATTGTAGTCAAGTGCTCCCGTTGGCTCATCGCAGAGCAGAATATCCGGATTTTTTACAATCGCACGGCCGATGGAAACACGCTGCTGCTGGCCTCCGGACAACTGGTTCGGCAGTTTGTAGCGGTGCTCGTAAAGTCCAAGCGTATGTAACAGATCATCAATATCAAGCGCATTGTCTGACAGATACGCTCCCACTTCGATGTTTTCCTTCACGTTTAGATTTCCAATCAGATTGTACATCTGGAATACATAGCCGAGATGTTTTCTGCGGTACTGTGTCAGCTTTTTCTCACTCATATCCTCTAACTTATCGCCGTTGATATTGATGTAACCGGAATCGGCGTTATCAATGCCTCCGATGATATTGAGCAGTGTGGATTTTCCGGAACCGGATGGTCCTAACAGCACACAGAACTCCCCTTTTGCAACGGAAAAATTCATGCCGCGCAGGACTTCCTGACGCGTCTGTCCGCTTCCGAATCCTTTCTTTAAATCTACAATTTCCAAAAACTTCTTTTCTTCTTCTGACATAGAAACTCCCTTTCTTTTTTAGTTTTACTTTTCATACTAATATTAGTTTCCTCTAACCTTTGGTTCTTTTTTTAGGCCTCCCGCAAAAAGCGAAAGACCTGTGCTTCTTTTCTAAACCTTTTGTCCAGACACGGACGATCTGTGCTTCTTTTCCCAACCTTCCGTCAAAACATGCGGACAACCTATGGTCTGATGATTCCGTACCAGCCTGCCAGCAGATATTTTACGCCTTTTTCCGCAAACTGCAGCGCTTCTTTCTCGTCATCAATGTGCGTTACCATAAAGATAAACATATCGATCTGTGAATGAGACATCCAGTGTACAACGCTTTTTTCCACCATCGGCACATGGTAAGCTTTGCACATCGCTTCACAGATAAAAGCATTGTGTGCATCCATCTGGTCGACCAGCCGGTCCGGCATCCGTTCCATGCTCGATCCCTGCGCTTTCGTCAGCACCAAAAGCACCTCGTCCCGGTAAGTGTACAGTTCATGGACGATCTGCGCGACTGCTTCAAAATCGCTGCTGTCATCATGTTCGGTCGCCTTTCCACTTTCCATTTCATTTACCTCATAGGAAAAATGCTCCCGCAGAATCTCATTGAGCCGGTCCATGAAATTTCCCACTACTTCACAGAACAGGTCGTCTTTGTCCTGAAAGAAAAAATACAGCGCTCCGGTGGTCACGCCCGCCTTCTGACAAATCCCTCGCAGAGATGCCCCCGCAAATCCTTTATCCATAAATTCTTTTTTAGCACATTGGATCAGGTGTGTCTTTGTCTCGTTGTCGTGTATCTTCTTTCCTGCCATGGTATCTCCCTGTAAATAAAAATGTAACATAACGTTGTTATGTTAGATAACACCGTTATGTTACATCATTCCCATGTCTATGTCAATAGAAAAACTTATGCATTTTTCTGTTTGTGTTTATCATAAGCTGCAAACATGCCGGCAAGCAGTGTCCCCGAAATAGAATGCCAGGTGCAGGAAACAGCGCAGATGATCGCAGACTCCGGTGTTGCGGAAAACTGTGCGGTCGTTGTGGCAAGGTTTGTTGCCAGTCCTGCATTCTGCATACCAACTTCGATAGCAATGGTTCTCTTTTTGGCGGTATTCATGCCAACAAGTTTTCCTGCTCCATAACCAAGCAGATAACCAAGTCCATTGTGAAGAAAAACAGCTACAAAGATTACAGCTCCGGACTGGAAAAACTTCGCGCCCTGGGAAGATACCACACCACCAACAACACACGCCAGCCCCAGTACTGCCACACCCGGCATAATTTTCTGTAACTCACTGAACATTTTCTTTTTCCCCAGCAGATAGTTTAAAAGGAAGCCCAGTGCTACCGGAAGAATAACCGTTTCCACAATGGAAACAAGCATTGGCAGCGCCTTGATGGAAATATTGGTTCCGCTTGCCAGAAGAGAAACCATAAGTGGTGTCATGATCGGGGAAAGAATCGTGGATACGGTTGTCATTCCTACGGAAAATGCCACATCTCCACCACAGAGATACGACATGATATTGGATGACACGCCACCCGGACAACAACCTACCAGAATGAGTCCCAGTGCAATGCCGGCAGGAAGATGCAGCACTTTCGTCAGTGCGAATGCCAGAAACGGCATAATCAGATACTGTGCCAGTGCACCAACACAGATATCGAATGGTCTCTGTGCCAGAATCTTAAAATCCTGCGTTGTCAGTGTCAGACCCATACTGAACATAATAATACCGATGATGATCGACTGACTTGTAAACTTATTGGAAACCGGATCGGTAAATAACTGATGGTTTACCCATCCCATCATTCCCGGAACGATAAATGTTACTACCGCAATTGCAATTACCACAATTGATGTGTAGTCCGATAACCATTTGCTGAGTTTTTGTAGTGCTTTCATAAACTTTTCCTCCTTGGTCTGTTCACAGAAAAACGAATTCAGACATTAAAAAAGCCCCTTCCCAGATACTACTCTGGAAAGGGACGAATAAAATCCGCGTTACCACCCTGATTCCACAGAAAAACTCTGTGACACTTCACATACCAACATATGCTATCCCATAACGGAGGAAACCGGCGAAGTTTACTCACAGTTGTCTGCTTTCAGCCCGCTTCTTAGAGAGGATCATCCATATCCGGCTACTACCTGTTCGCACCACCCACAGGCTCTCTGAAAATAACGATAAGATACGATGCTGTTCTCGTCAACGAATTTCGGTGAACAATATTTTCTTTTCGATGATTATTATATTCCCCTGTACAGATATGTCAAGGAAAAATTTTTCCACCAACGCTTTTCTGATTGACCTCTCCGTTTGCTCTTATGGGACATACATTACATCTTTTTCTCTATATGTCCCCACAACTTTCCATCAGTCTTTTTCAAAATGCTGATAATCCTTCGAATGTGTCCAATCGCCGCCCCAGGTAAATCCATATCTGGTAAAAAGCTTGTAACACAGATCATCGTGATCGATCTTGTGCGGAAAATCCCCACTCCGGTCAACATACGCTTTTGCATTTGCAGGCTCAATCGACAGCTTTCCGTTGACGGTTTTTACATAGGGATTATAAAGTGTATTGATGTCAACTGCCATGCCCAGACCGTGTTTTGAGATTTTTGTCGTGTGGGAAATGAAACGGAAATTAAACGCAGAGGAATTGTTATCGCTCATGGATGCCTCATCATCCGCATCGTATTCATCCACCAGCCGGACTTTTTCAATGGGATATTCTGCCTCATACAACTGCCTGAAAATGGCAAGGACATCCTCTGCAATGGCTTTATTTACCACAAGTTCTCCCTCTTTTGTCTGACCGTCAAACCCCAGGTGGAGCACATGAAGATAGCGGAGATCTTCCCGCGGTACAGTACAATCTGCCTTGTATGATTTTCCCTGCATCTTCTCAAAAATATCGTCCGGAATCTTGGAAATATAGAACGCTTCCTCTGTGATACTTTTGTTCATGTTTTGTTTTTTCTCACCCAGTTCTGTCCCTGAAGTCCTGTGATCCTGTTCTTTTTCACTGTTCTCCTGATCCGCAACCTCAGACTTTTTTGTGTTTGATTTTTCCGGATGCCGGATCAGACGGCTTCCGGTTACGACTGCGGCGGCTGCAAGTAACACGGCCGCAGTGATGATCATTCCTTTTTGTTTTTTCACCAGTTTCTCCTTAATCCCTAATTAATTGATTTCACTGTCATGACGCCCTGTGCTTTCCGGTTACATCATTACACTGCTTAACAGTCAAAACCACCTGTTACTTTACGTCATCCCATGTTTCAATAAATGCGCTAATCTCTTCCAGATCATCCGAAAACAGTACATGGCGCATAGATTCTTTCCACCAGAATCCCGCCTGCTCCATCTGTGTAAACATCGTTTTCAGAGGCTCATAAAAGCTGTTTCGGTTAAACAGAATACATGGTTTTTGAAATACCCCGATCTTTGTGAGTGTGATTACCTCGGAGATTTCATCCAATGTTCCGATACCGCCGGGAAGCGCAAGAAACACATCCGCCAGTTCCATCATCTGTTGCTTTCGCTCACTCATATTTTCCGCGGTAATGAGTTTCGTTACATACGGCTGCGGGCGCGCCTTGATAAACTCCACATTGCCCGGAATTACCCCGATAACTGTACTGCCCGCTTCATGTACTTCTTTTGCAACAGCACCCATCAACCCGGATTCTCCTCCGCCATACACCAGTGTATGATTGTTTTTTCCGATCCATTTCCCAAGCTCGGTAGCTGCTCTTTTATATACATCCTGATTTCCAAAATCAGATCCACAGTAAACTGCTATGTTCATGTTCTGCTCCTTACTGACACATTTCTGTAAACATAAAAAATTCATCCGCTTCAACATGATAACACCGCTAAGCCTACGCTATCGAAAAAAGTGTCATGTGAAAGCCCGAAGGCCGCATTTCTGCACGGATGAACTGTGTATATTTTAGCACTGATTTTTGGAATTTTCTATAATATAGTACCATATTTTTATATTTTTCTTATGAATAATCAGGTTTTATGATGATATTCCTGATACAAATCATTCTCCATTGCCATCACTTTTTCCAGTGGCACATATTTGAAAAATGCCTGTTTTTTTAGCTTTAACCACGGAATTGCATAACACGCCAGTACGACAAACATAATCAGACATAAACGGTATATGCCAAACCTTGTAGCATTGTCCTCTGCAATATGCCATACCATCCCATCCATCCCGCACCAATCATACCAATTACCGGAATTACCGGACCACCCGGCACCTTAAAATTACGAGGTGCTTTCGGCAAGCGTTTGCGCAGAATTAACACATCAATCTGTACCAGAATATAAGCAATCATCAGGATCACACTTGCACTTAAAATCATAAAGGATAATTTACCCGTTGTTGAAAGTCCGGTTGCATTAATCACCAGCATCGCTCCACCAATAATCAATACAGAAATGTAAGGTACATCTTTTTTATTACGTTTCATAAAAAATTCCGGCAATAGACCTATCTTCGCCATACCCGCAGCAATATGGGAAAGACCTGCAATATTTGAGTTAACAGTACTGATTACTGCCAGAATAGCTACAATGGACATCCATACTTTTCCAACATTGCCAAGCAATAATGTCCCATACAGTATATACGATCAAATTTATTTTTTCCAAAAATAAGGGTCTCTGTCATACTTTCATAGATTTCTACATGTCGATCTAATAAAGGCTCAGCCTTTGTTCTATCTGCCATCTTTACCAAACCCTTTCTGTCACGCCCTTCTAAAATCGTTTTCCACACTTCGGACAGAATTCAAAATCTTCTGCCGTCTCATACCCGCACTGTGCACAGCGTTTGTATCGATTCCAACTGCCACCCTTACGCACCTGCGACAGATGTTGTGGCAGAATCTCCACCTGCTCACCTCTCGCAATCTGTTTTCCAATTTTCGGATCAAGTTCGTATAAAGTGCCACAACAGCTCGTCTGCACATAATAATGCTTATTCCATTTGAAACAAGGTATGAAAAAAAGCGAAAGCACTGTATAGGTCATAAAAACCTGATACCTTCCATATTTTCCGCATATATTACAGATCATGGTCTGGGTAAATTCAAAATCTTTCCTGCCATCTGTGATTCCCAAAATAAAAAACATACTATTCTCCTAATATCCGCATCTTTTTAAGTATAGCATAAATTAACTTTTAAGCTCCAGAACTACACACATTTTCCATATATGAATATTCCACAAAGCATTAACATAAATCATTTTTAATGCACCCTCGAAAAATAATCCATCAGAATTCCCTTAATATGATTATACCTTCTGGCATAAGAATTCTCCACCCGTATAATCTCCATATTGTGTGCCTGACAGATGGCATTTTTCTTCCGGTCGCGCTCCTGCACCACCGCATCCTCGAAATGCTCTTTCCCGTCAAGTTCGATTGCCAGAACCGGCAGTTCCTTTTTTCCCTGTTTTTCGTACACAACAAAATCAAAGCGCCCCATATAAAACAGATCATCATATGTCATGTTGTCCTGAAACACCTGCGATATGGCAACTTCTTTGTGGATCACATACTTACTCTGGGAAAGCCAGATATTTTCGAGCGCATGCGTCAGGTTTTCGAGAAACGCATTTTCGGTAGCGGTAGAAAACGGCTGGATGCCAAGTGCACGGGAACTGATATGTTTTTCCGTGATCTCTGACTTCCCGTTGGTTTTGATGTACTGCGCAAGTTCATAAAGATCATCGTCTGCCTGTCCTGCATGCAGACGCTCCAGTTCTTTGCTGTCTGCGAGCAGAACAAGTTTGTCTTTCGCCCGTGAGGTTGCAACATTGATCAGTTCCTTATTGTTTTTCAGCCACTGATAGGTACCGACATTGGTGCGGTCGGACAGTGCCGTGGAAAAAAGCACCACATCCTTTTCATCTCCCTGAAAAGCATGCACCGTTCCACAGACTAAATTTTCGAGGTGGTTTTCTTTGATCGCCTGCTCGATCAGTGCCCGCTGGTTTACAAACGGTGTGATCACCGCGATACTTTTGTCCGTGTTCTGCTTCGCGTATGCAATGACCTCGTCTGCTTCCGCCGGAGATGTATTTTTGATCTCGGCACGGTCACTTTTTACATCTACATAGACAAGTGGCTCCGGCTCTTTGCTTTTTGAACAGATCTGCAGTTTGGAATTGTAATATTTTTTATTGTTAAATCCAATAATTTCTCTGTTGCAGCGGTAATGGCTGCGCAAAAGCACTTCATCACTCACCGCATCACATGCCAGATACGTTTTGTAAATCGAATTCTTTCTGTAATCATATTCCTCTGCCACATGATACCGCCGTCGCAGCTTGCGGTTGATCAGTTCTCCGAGCAGAATAACCGGATTCAGCTGCTGCGGATCTCCCACAAGCATCAGTTTCTCTCCACGGATAATCGGGACAAGAGAGATCGCAACATTGCACTGGCTGGCCTCGTCCATAATGGTCATGTCAAACAGCGGCTCCGGTTCCCCGATCTTATGTGCCGATATGCAGGTAGTGATAATAACCGGAAAAACACGCTGCAGCTTCTTTACATTTTCGGATTTCTGCATGTATTTGTTGAATGCAAGCGCCTGTGCCGCCGGATTTTCACCGGAATCTAAAATCTCCCGCAGTTCCTGATATTTTGGCTCCTCAAGTGTCTTGATATAACGCGCAGACGTATAAAATAAATACTGATAAAATTCTTCTTCGTTACGGTCGAGAAGCTGCAGGGCATCCGAATCAGAAATTTCGCCAATCTGATGGATTCTCTGATCGAGCTTCTGCATCTGGTATCCCTGCAGATCCATCTGAAACGGGAGCAGATTCATGGCATTTTTAATATGTTCCTGGTATTCCATCAGATGCGAAAGTGTCTCTTTCCGCTCCTTTAAATCCAGAATTTCCTCATACTCTTTCAGTCTCGCAGAAAGACGTTTTGCACGGTCAACCCGGTCATCCTTGCGCTTATCGAGCGTGGACGTAAATATTTTTACGGTCTGCACCTGATTGCGCAGGCGGTTGATGTAGCTGATTGCAGCTTTAACTTTGTCTATATTCCCAAGCCGCAGTACCGGAAACGGAATGGTCTGTCCATGGTACTCAAGATGTGTCAGTTTTTCAAATACATTGTCGATTGGAACGTTATTGTAGGACGCAAATAAAACGGTCGTATTGTTAAAAAACGCCGTTACTATTGTGTTAATGATCGTATTTGTTTTTCCCGTGCCCGGTGGTCCCTGTATGTAGGCAAGCGGATATTTCATGGTGTTGTTGATCGCCAGCAGCTGATCCAGATTGATGTTCTGATTGATCAGTGCAATCGGATACGCCTTGGTGCGGCGCGGCCGTTCTAACAATTCCCCGAAGAAGGCTTTGACTGGATAAGTAACCTGCTGCTTTTCAAACATATCAAGTATGGCTTTGTACTCGTCATGCAGATTCAGCACTACATCCATCCCAAGCCCCAGCACATACGGCATATCATCTACGACTGGCTTTTGCCCGCCATGACCGGTAATCGCATCTTTGATTTTTTCCAGATTGTTTTCAAAATCTTCCAACAGTTCGTACTCGTCCGCATCCAGAAATTTACGCGCATTTTCCGTCTGTCCGTCAATGCCAAACTGTGTGCAGACTGTGATATCTTCATCCGGCTGAAACACTCTGTTTTTCACATCAAGGTTCAGGTTCCGGTATGCCAGAACGTACAACCCCTTCGCCGTATGAATACTCAATACATTGAGTGCCAGCTTCTTAATTCTTAAATTGGTGCTCTTTTTCTTTTCGTGAGACAGGGAATACTGGAAATTTGACACGACCTCCTGAAACTGCTGATCGTTAAGTGCATACCGTCCGTTTTTCACACGATCCCCATCGATATAATGGATCAGATCATAATCGGTAATGTAAGGCGTCGTATCCATGCGGTTACATAGTTCCAGATAATTTAGTATTTTCAGATTTGCAGAGCTGGAAAAAATAGTTTTATAACGCTCCGGATGCATCTCGATATCTTCGATCAGCTGCCTGTTTTCCGGACAGTACGTTCCTTCAATGACTTCCGTGGACAGAATGGAATCCACAAAAATTTTGTCATATTCCCCCAGTGTATACATTCCGAGGTGCAGACCATCTACTTTGAGGGTACGTTTTGCCGGATCAAGATCACGGATTCCAATCCAGTATTTTGTAATCTGATCCGCTTTGTTCCGATATTCGATTTTCAGCCACTTTCCCTCATGAATCGCCCGGAAAATGTCCCTGCAAATCTGATTCATACTATGCTCCGTCCTGTTTTACATGATATCTCTATCATTCATTATGATGTTCGGACAGAACCTTTGTCAAGCAAATCCTCAATTCCCTTTGCTGCTCAAAGGATTACTTCTCGTTTCAAAAAACTGGTTGTTATCTATGCGTGCGCGGTTTTTGTCGTTGTACATACTGCTCTGCCGGATTTCTGCATTTTCTTTTTCCTGTTCCGGTGTGTTCTCCGCAAAATATTTTGGTCCTGCGGTAACCGGATCTGCATCCGTTCCTACAAGCATCGCTGATTTATCCGTATAATTTTTGGGTTTCATGACATACCTCCAACTTTTTTGTTAGTATGTCCGTTCTTTATCCTCTCCACTCTCGTAAGTAAAAGTTTGTAAAAACTTCCGTAACCGGTCTGTCTTCGGATTCTCGAAAAATTCTTTCTTAAATCTTCTTCTAATGGAATATCGTACTCTTTCTCAATTCGTCCGACATCGTTTCCAGATGACTTTTTACTGTTCTTGCAATGATTTCATCATCTTCCACGATAAAAATGCGATACATCGATTTAGTATCTGCCACGCAACCGCTGCTGTTCTCCTTCTTCTCCTGATGCAGAAAAAGATAATCAGCACAGCAATAATCACCAAATAACTTCCCATTGCCTGTCCTCCTGCGTTTCCATCATGAAATCTTAGTTCCTGCCTTTGAATACTTTAACGCTTCCTTGCAATATACAGACTGATTTACAATCCAAATCATGCACACTACAAGAGAAGCTAAGAATCCTATGCCCAAAACAAGTGCACAGACGGCAAGCACAATGGACAGAATCGTACAAACCGTGTTTGTGGAGGCGTAAGCTTTAACCTCAAAATCATAATCATCCGGGTGGAGATGCGAAACTGACAGAAGATTTTCTATGCAGGATGAGGCAGAGCAAAAATTGACAGGGAGCAGACAAATGAGCTTGAATATGCCGATGAATCGCAGAAAGAGGAGAACTCAGACAGACAGCCGGTAAGAAATCCTGAGAGGGAGAAGCCGAAGTAGGAGGATAAAGATAAACGTTTAAGTGGTACATGGACTTTGGAACAATATAAAGGACAGTATAGATCCGCTATGTATGCAGCAGTGAAAGCCCACCGGGAACATCACCCAACGGGTCTGTTCCCGACCTCACGGTCAGATACATATGAATAGTTGTGTTTATCCTGCTAACACTAATGGTATATCCATTGACTCCATAACAAAATTTGTGTATAATTTTGTTATCAAATAAGGAGGTGTTTTATGCCAGCAATCAAATCAAGTGCTGATTTAAGGAATAATTACAATGAAATT
>OODD01000642.1_pt1 | contig 17883 bp, 17 predicted proteins | sample 1671311 | NCBI WGS metagenome assembly OODD01 (sample SAMN06348143, study PRJEB24527) | human gut metagenome | biome: human gut; feature: ankylosing spondylitis patient; material: feces | host: Homo sapiens | place: China | collected 2015-10 | reverse complement strand
GAATATCCACAACAGGCTGCTCTTCAAGAGCCTCCGTGAAGACTTCCGGCGCATGCGGCATCTCAAGCGATGCGTCCTTAAAGTAACAGCGCTGCAGCTGGACCACGGGGCCGTTCTGTTCAGCGGATTCCTGATTTCCGATTTCTTCTGCCATCTGGCTAATTCCTTGGTTAGGGAAACTCAAACTACTCTAATAGTAGTAATTTTAGGGCAATCTGCATACATCACCCTAGTTTTTTTCAATTATTTCACGACCGGAAGGCCGGCTTCACGCCATCCCTTCATGCCGCCTTTCAGCACCGTCACGCTGGCAAAGCCCATGCCTTTCAGCAGGGAGGCAACCATTTTGGCGTCTCCGGCGGCACTAATCAGAAGGACCGGCTTCGTTTTATCGAATTCGTTCAGATGATGATGAATCACCGTGGCCGGGAAATTCCGCGAGCGGGCAATGTGACCTGCCTTATAGTCATCGCTCGAGCGGATATCGATAACCTGGGCGTCCTTATGATTGATCAGTTCGGTAGCGATCGTGCTGTCGACTTCCTTCCCGCGCTTTTTGCGGGTCAGCATCGGCCAGAGCAGCATGGCTCCCGAAATTAATACAATTGCGACTAAAGCCGCATTGCGGTAAAGAAAATCCAACACGGTTCTATTCCTTGTATCCCGTACTAGGGTTCAGACTAAGGTATTCGATTATAGAATGTAGGAATCTCCTTCAGGTTCCCTAACTAGAGAAAACTTTATGCATAAACTCGTTCTCATGCGCCACGGCCAGAGCCAGTGGAATCTCGAAAACCGTTTTACCGGCTGGGTCGATGTCGACCTCACCGAGCAGGGGCGCCAGGAGGCTCAGAAGGCAGGTGAACTGCTGCGTACGCAGGGTTACCAGTTCGATCTGGCCTACACCAGCGTACTTAAGCGCGCGATTCACACCCTTTGGATTACGCTGGACGCCATCGACCAGGATTGGCTGCCGGTGCGCAAGTCCTGGCGCCTGAATGAGCGCCATTACGGCGCACTTCAGGGACTCAACAAGTCGGAAACTGCTGAAAAATATGGTGAAAAGCAGGTTCTGATCTGGCGCCGCTCCTACGACATCCGTCCGGGTGCGCTGGAGAAGGACAGCCCGATGTGGCCGGGCAAGGATCCCCGCTACGCGGATATTCCTGAGGCTGAGATTCCCGCCTGTGAGTGTCTGAAGGACACCGTCGCCCGTGTGATCCCCTTCTGGGAAGAATCGATCAAGCCTGAGGTTGCCTCCGGCAAGCGCGTGCTGATCGCGGCTCACGGCAACAGCCTCCGCGCCCTGATCAAGCACCTCGATGGCATCAGCGATGAAGATATCGCCGGTCTCAATATTCCTACAGCTCAGCCGCTCGTCTATGAGTTCGATGACGACATGAAGCCGATCCGCCACTACTACCTCGGCAATCAGGAAGAGATCGCGAAGGCAATCGCCGCCGTGGCTGCCCAGGGCAAGGCGAAGCACTAATCCCCCCGATCAGGATCAGCCGCTCAGACTGAGGGCTGATCCGCCTCTGCCTCTTCATGAAAAAAACTGCCTTACTTATTGCGTCCATCTTTGCCACCAGTGTTCTCCTGCAGCCGGCGGTCACTTATGCCGCGCAGCAGAAGAAAACCGCGTCCGTGAGTAAGAAAAGCACCGCGAAGACCAAGAAGCGGACCCCTGCTCCCCGCCGGTCTGTAAAGAAGTCCCGATCAAAGGCAGCAGCCCAGAATACGGACGACAATACCGCGCAGAAGAAGGGGCTCGAGAGTCAGCAGAAAGCGCTTCAGCAGCAGATCGGCAAGCTTCAGCGGGATATTTCCCTCAAGCAGGCGAAGCAGCAGAAGGAAGCTTCTGCCGCCAAGTCCGCCCAAAGCGCCCTGACGCTCTCCAATAAGAAGCTGCAGCAGCTGACTGCTGAGCAGAAGCAGAAACAGAGTCAGATCGCGAGCATCAAAAAGGAATCCGGACGTGTGACGAACCGTCTGGAGAATCCCCGCCGCGACATCGCGACCAATGCCCGCATCCAATACCTTTACTCAAAGAAGAAGCCCTGGGAGGTTCTGGTTTCCGGCTCAACTCCAGCCGAAATCCATCGCGGCAACGCGATTCTCGTCACCAGAAGAGAGCGAATAACCTCGAAGTGACCAAGGTTCAGCTGAAGAATCAGGAACAGAAAACCACGGCGCAGGCAAAAAATATTGCCGCGAATGCCGCGACTGAGCAGCAGAGCAATCAGAAACTCGCCGCGGATCAGAAGCTGCACCAGGACAACACGAAGAAACTTGAGCAGCAGATTGCAAGCCAGAAGCAGCAGGTTGCGGAGCTGAAGAAAGACCAGCAGCGTCTCTCTGCCCTGATTCAGCAGATCAACGCTGCCATTGCCGCTCAGGAACGTGCCCGTCAGAAGAAACTTGAGGCGGAACGGCTCGCGAGAAAGAAAGCGGCCGAAGAGCGTGCCCGCCAGCTCGCGCTCGCGAAGAAGAAAGCCGCGCAGCAGGGCAAGCCCGCGCCCAAGGCGCCTGAACGGGTCGAAGAGCCTCCGGAACCCGCCCCCGCGCCTTCTCTCTCCGGAAACTTCGCGAAGCTCCGGGGCCGTATGCCCATGCCGGTATCCGGCACAGTTGAAGGCCGCTATGGCCAGAACCGGAATGGCATCGGCAAGTGGCAGGGACTCTTTATCCGCGCTCAGGAAGGTTCGGCAGTCAAAGCCATTGCCGCGGGCCGCGTGGTGTACTCCGGCAATCTCCGCGGCTTTGGAAATCTGATTATCCTTGATCATGGCAGCGGATATCTCTCGGTTTATGCGTATAACAGCGCCCTCCTGAAGGGCAACGGCAGTTCTGTATCCGCCGGTGAAACCATCGCGCGCTCCGGCTCCGGGGCGATCGGCGATACCCCCGGTCTATACTTTGAGATCCGCTACAAGGGTCACACCATTAACCCCTCCTCATGGGTGAGATAGCCCTCTGGTGGGAACATTCATTTTTCTGAAATTCCGCCTGTTTATGGACAAAAATACGTTAAAGCTGATTACGGTCGGCACAGCTGTCGGATTCGCACTCACCATGGGAATGAATGCGTGGGCCGACAAGACTGATACGGCTACTCAGAACCAGCTCCCGCTGAAGGAAATCCGGCAGTTTACCGACGTGTTCGGCGCCATCAAATCCTTCTACGTCGATCCGGTCGGCGATAAGAAGCTCCTTGAACAGGCACTGACCGGCATGGTGTCCGGCCTGGATCCCCACTCCGCCTATCTGGATGCCGAAGGCTTCAAGGACCTGCAGGAAGGGACTGAAGGCGAGTTCGGCGGCCTCGGCATCGAGGTGACAAAGGACGGCAAGAGCGGCGTCCAGGTGGTGTCCCCGATCGACGATACGCCGGCCGCCAAGGCTGGCGTCCGCGCGGGCGACATCATCATCAAGATCGACAATACCTTCACCTACGACCTGACACTCAGCAAGTGCGTGAAGATGATGCGCGGCAAGCCGAAGACCCCGGTCACTCTGCAGATCATGCGTAAGGGCGTAAAGAAGCCGATCACGATCAAGCTCGTCCGCAGCATCATCAAGGTGCAGTCCGTAAAGGCGAAGGAGCTCCCGGACGGCATCGGCTACATCCGTATCTCCCAGTTCCAGGAACACACGGAAGAGGATCTCGCGAAGGCCCTGAATAAGTTCCAGAAGGATCATCACCTGAAGGGGCTTGTGCTCGATCTCCGCAATAACCCCGGCGGGCTGCTTGACGCCGCGGTCGGTGTCTGCGGACTCTTCCTGCCGGCCAACACGCTCATCGTTTCGACCAAGGGCCGCACCGAGGATTCGAACCGCGAATTCTTCACCGGGCAGCCGCTTCCGAACCTGCCGGTGACGGAAAAGGGGCCGGAGGAAGCGAAGACCGTGCCGATCGTGGTGCTGATCAATCCGTCCTCAGCCTCTGCCTCTGAAATTGTGGCAGGCGCTCTTCAGGATCATAAGCGGGCCACGCTGATGGGACGCCGTTCCTTCGGAAAGGGCAGCGTGCAGACGGTCATCCCGCTTACGCCGCTTACCGAGAAGTCTCCCACCGGCATCAAGCTCACGACGGCCCGCTACTACACGCCGTCCGGACGCTCCATCCAGGCTACCGGCATCAAGCCGGATGTCGCGGTTGATGATACGGCTGAAGGCAACTATCCCTCCTTCATCATCCGCGAGGCAGACCTCGACAACCATCTGACGGTCTCCGGCAACTCCACGGACACTGATGAAGCGAAGGAAGAGGCGGAGTCCGAAACCGCTTCCGACAAGGATGTATACAAGTTCGGTGACGACAACGACTTCCCGCTCCAGCAGGCGCAGCACTTCCTGAAGGGAGAACCCGTCAAGAAGGGAGGCGAACATGCCGCCAAAGCATCCGCCAAAAGCAGTCAGCCGGATGCCAAAAAGACCACCGAACGGAGTAATGAAACTTCCTCGAAGAACGCTGGGAAATCCGTAAAATAATCAGGTTATTTTCCCCCGCCAAACTTGAGGTTCATAGCTCATGATGGAAGCCAAAGAGAAAGAGCGCTATCTGCGCCAGATGAACGTTGCTGAGCTCGGTGAAAAGGGTCAGCAAAAGTTGAAGGACACGACGTTTCTCGTGATCGGTGCGGGTGGTCTCGGTTCCCCGGCTGCGCTGCTGCTCGCAGCGGCCGGGGCCGGCAAGATCATCCTCGCCGACTTCGATACCGTGGAAGTCAACAATCTGTCCCGCCAGTTCCTCCACACAGATGCCCGTGTTGGAATGAATAAGGCCGAGAGCGGCGCGATCGCGCTGAAGGAAATCAACCCCTACCTGACGGTTGAGCCTTACACCGAGTCGATCAACGATGAAACGCTCGAGCCGCTCGCGGCCCGTGCGGACATTGTGGTCGAGTGCTGCGACAACTCGAAGACCCGCCATGCGATCAACCGCGTGTGCCATAAGCTGCGTAAGCCGCTTGTCACTTCCGGCGCCATCCGCGGCGCGGGCCAGGTGAGTGTCTTTGATTTCCGCGAGTCTGATACGCCCTGCTATGACTGCGCCTTCCCCGAAGACGAGGAAAAAGATCTGAAGGCCTCCACACTTGGAGTCCTCACCTCGCTTACCGGCATCATGGGGGCTCTGGAGGCCTCTGAAGCGATCAAGCTCGCTACCGGAATGGGCAAGCCGCTCAAGAACCAGGTGATGCTGGTCGACGTGCTGAATAATGACTTCCAGATTTTCAATCTGAAGCCGAATCCCGAGTGCCCCGTCTGCCACGGCGGGAAGTGATTCCGGAAGGAGTCCGCTCCTTACAGCAGAAAACCCTCGGCCGATCTTCCGATCGGCGCGAGGGTTTTTCTTTGGGTTTCTGAAGCGGACCCGATGCTTACCGCACCTGCCAGAGCGTTCTCGCCTGGATGAAGTCCGATGTCTTCTGTTCGCCCGACGTCGGATCCGCAGCGCTGATCGCGGATGCGGCAAGCGTCCTTATCCAGACCGGAAGCCCCGCTTCACTCGCTATCTGGGCGAGAAGCGCGTCCGCAACACCTGCGGTCGCCGGCGGTTCGAAGAATTTCAGCGCATAGCTCTTATCAATGCCGGCAAGCTTTGCCGCCTGTTCAGCCGCGTCATCAAACGTTCCCAGCTGATCGACAAGGCCGCGCTCCTTCGCCTGGCGCCCGGTCCACACCCGGCCCTGAGCCACATTATTTACCGCTTCGACTGTCATGTTCCTTGCCTGCGACACGCGGTAAAGGAACTTCGCATAGGTGTCACTTACCTGAAGTTCAGCCGCGGCCTTCGCGTTGGCTGTGAAAGGCACAAGAGGCGAAGAGCTGATACCGGTCGTCCCGGTGGATTCGGAATTCACGCCGACGCCAAGCTTCGCGAGACTCTTGTCAAAGGTCGGCATCATGCCGTAGACCCCGATGGATCCCGTGATGGAAAGCGGATTCGACACCACCCGCTGAGCGGCGGTCGACACCCAGTATCCGCCGGAGGCCGCCATGTCACCGAAATAGGCCACAAGAGGCTTTCCGGACTTACGAAGAGAAATCAGAGCCTCACGGATCTTTTCAGACGCAAGTGCGCTGCCGCCCGGAGAGTTGATGCGAAGCACAACCGCCTTGACGCTGGGATCCATCTCCGCGTCCCGAATCATCGCGATCAGCGCATTCGCGCTCGCGTTTCCGTTGCCGACCGATTCCTCTGTGATTTCACCCTCAAGCGTCACGACACCCACTGCGCCGTCACCGCTCGAGTGCGGAAGAGGAGCCACTCCGAGATACTCTCCGAGAGACGTGAATTCACCCGCGCAGGCACCCGAGAAACAGTCATGCCCGGCGAGGCGGCTTCTGAGGTCATTCCAGTTTGCAATGCCGTTCACAAGCCCCGTCTCCTTTGCCATCCGGGCGGCGTCACCGCCGGCCCGCCGAAGGTTATCGAGGTAATTGTCCATCCAGGTTTTAAGGTAGCCCTGCGAGAGGCCGCGCCCGGTTTCCATGGCCGATGAGAGCTGAGCCCATTCGTCATTCAGCCAGAACCGCTGCGCGGTGAGCGCGTCTTCGCTCGGGGCGCTGTTCGTGAACATCTCAGGAGCGCTCTTATAGGCTCCGGCCTTGGCAACATTCACCGTGACACCGAGCTTATTGAGAACACTGCCAAGATAGAAGCTCGTCGCCTCCAGCCCCCGGACCTTCACTTCACCCATCGGATGCAGATAGATCTCGTTCGCGTGCGACGCGATACCCCACTGAGCCTGCGTATAGCTGTCAGCCCAGGCGTAGACCTTGTGCCCCGAGGCTTCGTAATCCTTGATCGCCCTGCCGATTTCATAAATTGACGCCGGGCCCGCTCCCGTCATGTGGTCAAGCCGGAGAAGAACGGCTTTGATCCGGCGGTCCGATCTGGCAGCCCGAAGCGCGTCCGTCACATCAGAAACGGTCGTTTCCTCCACACGGGTTCCGGTCATTTTCGCGACCCAGTTCCTGCCGCCGACAAGCGCCGAGGGCTGCATCACGACCTTGCCATTGATATCAATCTCCAAAATGCTGCTGGACGGGATAGACGGCGTTCGGAAGCCGTACCAGATAAGCCCGATCACGAGAAGCATCACGAAGGCAAACAAGACATTTGCCGTAACCCGACGGGTCGTATCCAGTGCGAGATAGAGTCTTCGGAGAATACGAAAAAGCATTTTGGATTTCCAAGAAAGTTCTGGAAGAAGGCGGTTAGCGCCCGGGTCTTCCGGCTGAATCAGAAATATCAGCAGGCGGCCGCTGTTTCTCACAAGTCTAAAGCCTCATGCGGAAAACGATTCCCCAAAACCCGGATTTTCTTTGCGGAAACAAAAAAAAAGAGGACCGCCCTCCTGTGTGCAAAGGGGATCCTCTTTTTGAACAGACTGCGCGCGGAACCGCGATCAGTCGTTATACATCTTCTGCTTCAGTTCACGGCGCTGCTGGGCTTCAAGCGACAGCGTGGCGGTAGGACGCGCGAGAAGGCGCGCGACACCGATCGGTTCACCCGTCTCAGCGCACCAGCCGTACTCTCCTTCGTCGATGCGCTTGATGGCTGCCTGAACTTTCTTCAGAAGCTTGCGCTCGCGATCACGGGTACGAAGCTCCAGAGCGTGCTCCTCTTCAATCGTGGCCCGGTCGAGCGGATCGGGAGCAAGCTGCGTCTGGCGAAGCGTCTCCGTCGTCTGACCCGCATTGTGGCGCAGCTGGGCCTCCATTGCTTCAAGACGGGCACGGAAGAAAGCCAGCTGATCTTCGTTCATGTACTCGTCCTCAGACATGCTGAGAAGCTCTTTTTCGGTGATGATTTTTTTCTTGGTCGCCATTTTGTGTCTAACTCACTGTTTAAAAAAACAGACTTTTGCAGAGGAGGAGAACCCTGTTCCTTCAGCCTGAGAAGGAATGGGGAAACCGTATTAAACCACGATTTAAAAAAAGCGGCAGGAAAAATCCGCCGCTTATCCAATTTTTAGTATTTTTTCCTAGCAGAGGCAGGCATCGAGACCCTTGATCAGGGCTTCCTTCGGCAGATTTCTGCCAATAAAGACGATACGGGACTTGGGGCTGCCCTCCCAGGGACCGAAAGCCTGAGTACCGGCCGTCATGTGAACACCCTGCAGCACGATTTCGCGGTCCGCACCCTGAAGGTAAAGGATGCCCTTGTAGCGAAGCAGATCCTGGCCGTAAACGCTCAGCAGCGACATGAAGTAATGCTCAAAGCGCTGCGGATCAAACGGGCGGTCGGATTCGTAGAGGAAAGAGCTGATTTCGTCGCTGTGATGATGCTTATGCGCGCCCGTGAGGAAATCCGGGGCCACATTCAGCACATCGCTGATATTGAAGCCCTGGATATCAATCACCACGTCAACCGGGCAGTCGCCCATATTCACGCGGCGCATATCAGCATGCGGATTCATGGCGCGGAGACGCTCTTCAAGCGCCTTCGCCTTTTCCTCATCGACGAGGTCCGTCTTGCTGACAAGGATGCGGTCAGCGAAACCGACCTGCGCCTGGGCTTCAGGCTGCTGATCTAGCGTCGCGTCGCCATTCATCGCGTCAACCACCGTCACCACGCCATCCAGACGGAAGAAAGCTGCCACGACATCGTCCATGAAGAACGTCTGGGCAACCGGACCCGGATCCGCAAGACCCGTCGTCTCAATCACAACCCAGTCGAACTTGGATTCGCCCTTTTCGCGCTGAATCCGGAGCTTGGTCAGAATCCGGGAGAGGTCGCCGCGAATCGTGCAGCAGATGCACCCATTATTCATGGACACAATCTGCTCGGCTTCGCTGTGAACCAGAAGGTCATCATCGATACCGGCCTCACCGTACTCATTCTCAATCACGGCGATGCGGTGATGATGATCTTCTTTCAGAATCCGGTTTAAAAGCGTCGTCTTTCCCGCGCCGAGGAAACCCGTCACGATAGTTACGGGGATCAGCGTGTCAGCTATTGATTCTGCCATCCTTTCTCTTCCTTACTTAATAAGTTCTCACGGCCTTACGAGCAGGTGGAGTCCCTTCAGGTACTCCCCTTCCGGATAGGTCACGAGCAGCGGATGATCCGCGCCGGCTCCGAGCCGGCCAACAATCCAGGCGTTCACACCGGCGTCAAACACCGCGCCGGCAACGATCTTCTGGAAAAGATCCGCATCCACTGCGCCCGAACAGGAAAATGTCAGCAGATGACCGCCTGTCCGAAGAAGCTTGAGACCGTTCAGACTGATGTCCTTATAGGCTCTCGCAGCCCGTTCGACATGATAACGAGTCGATGCAAACTTGGGAGGATCGAGAATAATGAGGTCAAACTTCTCGCCGCGGTCTCTCGCTTTCCTAAGATATTCAAAGACATCGGCTTCAACCCACTCGCATTTGTCCTGCGGGAAGCCATTCCGCTCAGTGTTCTCGCGGGCCAGCGCGAGCGCCTCACCCGACGAGTCCACGGAAACCACGCTGTCAGCCCCGCCCGCCATCAGGGCAAGCGAGAATCCGCCCGTGTAGCAGAAGCAGTTGAGCGCCCGCATGCCGCGGCCGTTTTTCTCACGGAACTCACGGGCAAGGCGCTGAACCGTATAGCGGCTGTCACGCTGATCAATATAGAAACCGGTCTTATGCCCGATGCGGACATCGACCCCGTAGCGGACACCGTCCTCCACGATCTCAATTTCCTTCGGAGGCTCCTCACCGCTGATCAGGCCGGAACGCTTCGGAAGACCTTCACGCTCACGAACTGAGGCGTCCGAACGCTCGAATACCCCCTTCGCTCCGGTGACCTTCATCAGCAGGCGGGCAATCAGCTCGCGGTTCTGCTCCATGCCGGCGGAGAGAATCTCGCACACCAGATAGTCACCGTACTGATCAACGATCAGACCGGGAAGCCTGTCAGCCTCACCGAACACAAGACGCAGAGCGGTCGACCGGGAGCGAAGATCCTCACGGGCCGCCACGGCCTCGCGGAGCCGGGCCTCGAACCACGCCTCATTGATCACGTCATCCTTATCGAATGACCAGCATCGGGCTCGGATCGCCGACTTCGGTGACCACGAGGCCCACGCGAGGAACCGGCTGTCGTGACCCACGATCCGGACGAGATCCCCCATGCCCGGCTTTCCATTCACCCGGGCAATGGCCTTCTCATAGACCCAGGGGTGGCGCTTGAGGAGAGACTTTTCTCTGCCCTTCACCAGAACGACTTCAATAGGCTGCTGTTGCATGGAGGTTTCCTATACTCACTGACTGTTAGATAGCGGGGACGTCAATTTCGCCCGTGAAAACGGTTGCCGCAGGGCCGATCAGGAAGACGGAGCCGGTCGGCGTGCCATCCCACTCAATACGCAGGCGGCCGCCGTGCATCTGAAGCTCGACCTCGGAGTCGAAGAGTCCGCGGCGCATACCGGCAACGGCAGCCGCGCAGGCGCCCGTACCGCAGGCAAGGGTCTCGCCCGCGCCGCGTTCCCAGACTCGGAGCTTGCCTTCCGTGCGGCTGACAGCCTGCAGGAAGCCCACATTCACGCGTTCCGGGAAAGCCGGATGATTTTCAATCGCGGGGCCCACAGTGCTCACCGGAGCCTGTTCAACGTCTCCCACCACCATGACGGCGTGGGGGTTGCCCATGGAGACCACGGACACCCAGTTGTTGTAGCCCGCAGCCTTCACTTCCCAGAGCGTGTCAGAAGCCCGCGAGAGGTGAGAGAGGCCCGTCGTATTCAGCGGAATCTCTTCCGGACGGAATCTCGGCGCACCCATATCGACCTTCACGCGGCCGTCATCCTGCAGTTCCGGCTGAATGATGCCCTTCATCGTTTCAACACGGATCTTCTTCTTCGTGGTCAGACCGCGGTCATAGACGTAGCGCGCGAAGCAGCGGGCACCGTTGCCGCACATCTCCACTTCGCCGCCGTCCTGATTGAAGATCCGATAACGGAAATCCGTATCCGGGGTCCGCGCCTTTTCAACGATCAGGATCTGATCAGCGCCGATACCGAGATGACGGTCGGCGATGAATCGGAGCTGGTTCGTCGTCATGGTGAACGGAGCTTCCGTGCTGTCGATCACGATGAAGTCGTTGCCGGCTCCATGCATCTTGGTAAATTGCAGCTTCATTTTTCCTGCTCCTGTCAGATAGGTCTCAAATCAATAGATGGAAGGTTCGCCTTCAGGCCGTGTTTTGAATCGCCGGTGCGTCCACAGATACTGGTCCGGGAACTTGAGGATCCACTGTTCCAGCTCGTGATTGATACGGGCTGTATCGGCCTCGTAGTCTCCTGTCGGGAAACCTTCAAGCCTGTAAATATGCACACAGTAACCCTCTTTCGTCATCTCCGTGATGCACATGGCGACGTGAGCTTTCGTCAGCCGGGCAAGGCGCGACACCATCGGCAGAGTGGCGGCGGGTACACCGAAAAACGGCACGAAGATCGAATTCTGCCTGCCGTGGTCCATATCCGGCAAATAATAGAAGGGAAGACCGTCACGCATAGCGCGGATGACGGGGCGAAGATCAAAGTGCCCGGTCTTCGCGATCAGAATCGGATTGCAGAAGCGCAGTCTCCCGTCAAGCTCCGCCTTGTCCCAGGCTTTGTTTGACTGCGTCTGATAAAGCGATACGCCGCGCACATACGTGTTGAAGGTAATGCCGGCCGCATCCAGCCCAAGGAAGTGAGGCGACACAACGATCAGCGGACGGTTATCCGTGTCCGTCACAAGATCAAGCCCCTCAAACTTCACCATCGCCTGGAGCTCTTCCTTCGTCCCCTTCCAGAGCACCGCGTGATCCAGAGCCGCGCGGCCCATATTGCGGTAATTCTGCTTCGCGATCCGCACCCGCTTTTCCTCAGTCCAGTCGGGGAAGCAGAGCCGCAGATTCGTCAGCGCCACATGGCGGCGTTTCGGAATTGCCCACCAGAGAATCCAGGCAATCACCGCGCCGAACCGCTCGCGGGTCCGGATCGATGTGCCGTAGAAGCAACCCAGGACCCAGATCCAGAACCGGGCCATCACTTCATTCACTTTCTTCATTCCTTCGCCTGCTCCTCCGGCGGATTCACGCCCGCCGGACACTTGTAGCGGTTATAGGCCCAGAGATACTGCTCCGGAAGCAGGCGGATCACGCGTTCGAGATGCTGATTCATCGTCACCGCGTCATCCTTCATATTCCCGGTCAGCGGCTCATTCCAGAGCCTTGCGTCAATTTCCCAGCCCCGGCTGCTGATCCGGCATCCCCAGGCGACAATCTTCACGGCATCAAACTGATGGGCGAGCCGCAGCGGCAGCGTCATCGTGTAGGCCGGGCGTCCGAAGAAGTTCACCCACACTCCCTCACCCTTTGACGGCACCTGATCCGGCAGCACACCGACCACCTGTCCGCCGCGGAAGGATGACACGAGCATCCGCACCCCCTTCAGCGTCGCGGGAGCCGGCCGGATACCAGGGGTCTCGCGGCCATGCAGCACCACGTTCTGCAGAATGGATTTCTTCGGAATCCGGTAGAGAATTGCCATATAGCGGTCCGTTCCCGCGAGGAACCGCTCGGCGAGCCACACGGGCGCCACTTCAAAGCTGCCGATATGAGGGGTGATAAAAAGAATGGGGCGGCCTGAGGCGAGCGCGTCTCCGATGATCCGCTCCGCCTCCGCCGTGGCTGACACGTGCTTCATGAGAGCCTTGCGGGGCTTGCCCCAGATCCACGCGGTTTCCGCCGCCTGCTTTCCAAGCTCACGGCTGACAGCAGGGGAATAGGCATCGGAATCGTAACCAGCCTGCGCGAGATTCTCCGCCATTTTCCTTCTGTATTTAGCCGAGCAGCGCCAGACCAATGCGCCAAGCGCCCCGCCAACCGGGTGCACTATCCAAAGCGGGATCATGGATAGAAGCCGAAATAACAGCCGCATATAAATAACCATTCCGGCGCCCGACAGGCGGCCGATTGCTCCTCAGTAACAGCAAGACTTGAAAGTGTCTTATCTTAAGCCTGCCCGAAAGTCAAAACAGGTATATTATTTCAGGTCTTCGCCGAGTTAACAGGACAACTTGCGGGGCGAAGACTGGGACAACGTCCCATATTTATTCAATTTCCGCTAAAGCGTCGGTCGCATGCCCTCTGATTTGATTTTGCGAAGGCGCTGTATTCCAAATTTGGGAGCATTCGATGGGCAGCAATTATCTTTTTACGTCTGAATCTGTGAGTGAAGGCCATCCGGACAAGGTGGCGGACCAGATCTCGGACGCCGTTCTCGATGCCATTCTCGAGCAGGATCCCTACGGTCGCGTCGCTGCAGAAACCCTCTGCGCCACGGGACTCGTCGTGCTCGCTGGCGAAATCACCACCTCCGCTCAGGTCGATTACATCGGCGTTACCCGCGACACCCTCCGTCAGATTGGCTATGACAATACCGAGTACGGCATTGATCACCGCGGCTGTTCCGTTCTCGTTGGCTACGACAAGCAGTCGGCCGACATCAAGCAGGGTGTTGACAAGGCTTCTGACGACCCGCTCGAAACCGGTGCCGGCGACCAGGGTCTGATGTTCGGCTACGCGTGCGACGAAACCGACACGCTGATGCCCGCCCCGATCTACTACGCACACCGCCTGATGCAGCAGCAGTCCATTCTCCGCAAGAACGGCACGCTGCCCTTCCTCCGTCCGGACGCGAAGAGCCAGCTCACCGTGCGCTATGTGGATGGACGTCCGCAGTCTGTGGACACCGTTGTGCTTTCCACGCAGCATTCCCCTGAAATGAGCGACGGCGACAAGATGAAGCCCGAGTTCACGGAAGCCGTGATCGAAAGCATCATCAAGCCGGTGCTTCCGGCTGAATGGATCACTCCGGAAACCAAGTTCCTGATCAACCCGACCGGCCGCTTCGTGGTCGGCGGTCCTCAGGGCGACACGGGTCTCACCGGCCGCAAGATCATCGTCGACACCTACGGCGGCTCCTGCCCGCACGGCGGCGGCGCGTTCTCCGGCAAGGACCCGACGAAGGTTGACCGTTCCGCCGCGTACGCCTGCCGCTATGTGGCGAAGAACATCGTCGCTGCCGGCCTTGCCCGCCGCTGCCAGGTTCAGGTGGCCTACGCTATCGGCGTTGCCCGTCCGATGAACATCACGGTTCACACCTTCGGCACCGGCACGATTCCGGATGAAGAGATCTCCCGCATCGTCGGTGAATCCTTCGATCTGCGCCCGAACGGCATCATCCGCATGCTCGATCTCCGCCGCCCGATCTACCGCAAGACGGCCTGCTACGGTCACTTCGGCCGTGAAGAGCCGGAATTCACGTGGGAAAAGACCGACAAGGTTGAGATCCTGAAGTCCAAGGCCGGTCTGTAACCGGAGCGGCTCCTTGCCGCTAAACTTAAAGCCTTAAACCAGATAAGGCCGGCACTCGTTGGCCGGCCTTGTTTTTTTACTGTTATCGGTTTGTACGGAAAATCATTTGAGATGAAAAAACGCGTTCTCACAGGCATCAACACTACCGGTACCCTGCATCTGGGCAACTACGTCGGGGCCCTTCGCCCCTCCATTCAGCAGAGCCGGTCTGACGAGGTGGAAAGCTTCTACTTTCTGGCTGACCTCCACGCTCTCATCAAGTGTCAGGATCCCGTGCGCCTCCAGCGCTCGAGACTCCAGATTGCCACCACGTGGCTTGCCGCAGGCCTCGATCCCGAACACGTTACTTTCTATCGCCAGAGTGATATTCAGGAGATTCCGCTCCTCAACTGGCTGCTGGACTGCTCCTGCTCCAAGGGCCTGATGAACCGCGCTCACGCCTACAAGGCTGTGCTCGAAGCGAGCGTCGAGAGCGGTGAGGATCCGGATGCCCGCGTGTCGATGGGCCTCTTCTGCTACCCGATCCTGATGGCGGCGGACATTCTGATGTTCAACGCGGATCTCGTGCCGGTCGGCAAGGATCAGGCGCAGCACCTGGAAATGGCGCGCGACATCGCCACCCGGTTCAATAATCTCTACGCGCCGAAGGATCATCCCTTCTTCCGCATGCCCTACGCGCTGATTGATGAGAAGCAGGAGCTTCTCCCCGGCACCGACGGCCGCAAGATGAGCAAGAGCTACGACAACGTGATCCCGCTCTTTGAAGGCGGCTCCTCCGCGCTCTCCGACATGATCAGCCGCATCGTGACGGACGACAAGAAGCCGGGCGAAGCGAAGGATCCGGATTCCACTTCGCTTACGCAGCTCTTCAAGGCATTCTCGACTGACGAAGAGTACGCCCAGTTCCGCGCCGAACTCACAGACGGTCTCGGCTGGGGTGAGGCGAAGAAGAAGCTCTTCAATCAGATTGAGGCCGAGATCGGACCGATGCGTCCGAAGTACGAGGAGTACATCAACGAGCCGCAGAAGCTTGAGGAGATTCTCCTTGCCGGCGCTGAAAAAGCCCGGAAGATTTCCGCTCCGTTCCTCGAAGAACTCCGCAACGCGGTCGGTCTCCGTCCGTTCACGGCCTTCAAGGGGTCCGCGCATAACGCTCCGGTGAAGGAAACGAAGAAAAAGTCCGCTGCCGCTTCCTTCAAGCAGTACCGGAACCCGGACGGAACGTTCGGCTTCAAGTTCACGGACGCCGCGGGCACTGTGCTTCTCGAAAGCACCGGCTGGGCGAGCGGCGCTGAGGCCGGCCAGGCAATCGGTCAGCTGAAGAAAAACGGCATTGCGGCTCTTGCGGCTCTGCCCCTTGTAGAGCGCGCCGCCGGCATCACCGATCAGCAGCTTGCTGACGCTTTCGCATCTCTCGCTTAACGCATCACATACCGCCCGGAAGGAATCCGATTCCTTCCGGGATTTCGTATTCCCTTTACCTGACAGGCATTCTGATATGAAAACCTACAGCCACGACTTTGAAGTCGCCGACATGGGGCTCCTCGAGTGGGGCCGCAATGAAGATCGGAAGAGCACACGTCTGAACTCCAGTCCCCTCTGAAGGGCGCCCGTATCTCCGGCTCTCTCCACATGACCATTCAGACCGCGGTGCTGATCGAGACGCTGCTCGCGCTCGGCGCCGAAGTCCGCTGGGCTTCCTGCAATATTTTCTCAACGCAGGATCACGCGGCCGCCGCGATCGCTGACGACGGCGTTTCTGTCTTCGCGAAGAAGGGTGAGACGCTTGATGAGTACTGGGAATACACCCACCGCATTTTCGAGTGGCCGGACGGCGGCTTCTCCAACATGATTCTGGATGACGGCGGCGACGCGACGCTGCTGCTTCATCTTGGCTGCCGCGCGGAAAAGGATATTTCGGTTCTCGATAAGCCGACGAGCGACGAGGAAACGGCTCTCTTCGCAGCGATCCGCCGCCACCTGGCCGCTGACCCCGCCTGGTACTCGACCCGCGCGAAACATATCCGCGGCGTTTCCGAGGAAACGACGACCGGCGTCCACCGCCTCTATCACCTCGCGAAGGAGGGCAAGCTGCTCTTCCCGGCGATGAATGTGAATGACTCCGTCACGAAGAGCAAGTTCGATAACACCTACGGCTGCCGCGAATCGCTGGTCGACGGCATCAAGCGCGCCACGGACGTCATGATTGCCGGCAAGATCGCTGTGGTCGTCGGCTATGGTGACGTGGGCAAGGGCTGCGCTCAGGCGCTCCGTGCGCTTGCCGCTCAGGTCTGGGTGGTGGAAGTTGACCCGATCTGCGCCCTGCAGGCCGCCATGGAAGGCTATCGGGTAGTGACGATGGACTGGGCTGCCGATAAGGCTGACATCTTTGTCACCGCCACGGGCAACTACCACGTGATCACGCATGACCAGATGGTCCGGATGAAGAACGAAGCGATCGTCTGCAATATCGGTCACTTCGACGCCGAAATCGATGTTGCCTCGATGCGCCAGTATCAGTGGAACAACATCAAGCCCCAGGTGGATGAAATCCTGCTGCCCTCCGGCAACCGGATCATTCTGCTCGCGGAAGGCCGTCTCGTGAATCTCGGGTGCGCCACCGGTCACCCGAGCTATGTGATGTCCAGCTCATTCGCGAACCAGACGCTCGCCCAGATCGAGCTCTATACCCGCACGGAGCACTATCCGGTCGGCGTTTACACGCTGCCGAAGATCCTGGACGAGAAGGTGGCGCGTCTGCAGCTGAAGCGCTTCAACGCCCAGCTCTCCACGCTGACCCAGGAACAGGCTGACTACATCGGGGTTCCGGTGACCGGCCCGTTCAAGGGTGAAAACTACCGTTACTGATTCTCAGAGCTTCGCGGCCGGACGGACATCCCGTTCGGTTGCGATCCACTGAAGCAGAATGTCGTGAGGCTCCGCTTCGAGCCTCCCCGTCGCGTTGCAGGCCTCATAGGACACCGCGACCGTGACAGGCGCGGGCTTTATCGTCGGCAGCGTCCGGTCGAACCAGCCCGCACCGTAACCCAGCCGGCAGCCGATATCAGAGAATCCGATACAGGGAGCCAGCAGCACCTGCGGCACAACCGGAATCTTCTCCTTCGGAACCATGATGTGGAAACCGCTTTCCACCATCTCGACTCCCGGAGTCCACTGGTAGTACCCCATCTTTCCCTTCATCACAACCGGAAGAGCAAGCATGCGGCCGGGCTTCTCTGACTGCCAGGCGCCCAGCGCCTCCATCAGATCCGGCTCACTCTGAATCGGGTAGTAGAGACCCACTGAGGAAAACTGCGGATTCGCTTCAAGCCATCCCACAATGTTCCGTGCCAGTTCTTTCGCCGCCTCCGGGCGAGTGGCCGCAATTTCCTGACGCACTGCGAGCAGCTCTTTTCTCAGCAGTTTCTTATCCATTGGTACGCTCCTCCTCTAAAGATTCCGGCGCCTATCGGGGTTAGCCGCCGTCTTCGTCCGGCGCCGATGGTTAAACTTATTCTATGGTTAAAAAATCCGTC
>OODD01000609.1_pt1 | contig 18892 bp, 20 predicted proteins | sample 1671311 | NCBI WGS metagenome assembly OODD01 (sample SAMN06348143, study PRJEB24527) | human gut metagenome | biome: human gut; feature: ankylosing spondylitis patient; material: feces | host: Homo sapiens | place: China | collected 2015-10 | reverse complement strand
TCACCCATCATCAGGGTATTCACGGTGCTGGAGGTCGGCGCAAGGTGCATCGGGCAGGCTTCGCGTTCTACGGAGATATCCAGCACCGCTTTCGCCGCCAGGCCCAGCGGTGACGTCGGTTTGCCGGTCATCGCCAGCAGCGCGATAGATTTATCTTCCAGACGCGGAATAATCAGATCCAGTTCCTTCGCGCCACCGGAGTAAGAGATAAACAGCATCACATCGCGGCTTTCGATCATCCCCAGGTCGCCGTGCAATGCCTCTGCCGGATGGACAAAAAAAGCCGGTGTGCCGGTACTGGCAAGTGTTGCGGCGATTTTCTTACCAATGTGGCCCGATTTGCCAATTCCCGAAACCACCACTTTGCCTTCGCAGTGCAGGATGATATTGGCGGCGCGAACAAAATCATCGCCCAGACGTTCCGGTAAACGGCTTGCTTCCTGCAACTCCAGCATTAACGTCTGACGTCCCGCGTTCAGTAGTGCTTCACTCATTGCTCTCTCCGGTTATGATCACATCGATCCCTTTCTTTTCCAGCGCCTGACGAAACGCTGGATCGATACCTGCGTCGGTAATTAGCTTATCGACGCTTTCAAGACTGCAAACTACGTTGGGGCTTTTACGGCCAAACTTTGATGAGTCCGCCATCAAAATCACTTCGCGCGCGGCATTGCACATTGCCTTACTGACGGTATAAACCTCGTTGAACGTGGTTACGCCCGCATTGAGATCGATGCCGTCGGTGCCCATAAACAATTTATCGAAGGTGAAATGCTCGAAGGCATTCTCTGCCAGTTGCCCGTGAAATGAGGCCGATTTTTTACGAAATGTTCCGCCTGGCATCAGGATAGTTTGTTCGTTATCCAGTTCGGATAGCGCATTGACGATATGCAGGCTGTTGGTCATCACTGTGATGTTATTAAAGCGCGAGAGCAGGGGAACCATCTGCAAAACGGTACTGCCAGCATCAAGAATGATCGAATCGCCATCATGGATAAAACTAACGGCAGCTTCTGCAATCAGCTCTTTCTTGTGGGTGTTGATGAGTGTTTTATGATCGATAGGCGGATCGGATTCCTCTTTATTCAACACCACTCCGCCATAAGTACGAATGACGGTTCCGGCATGTTCCAGAATGACCAGATCTTTGCGAATGGTTGTGCCTGTGGTGTCAAAGTATTGCGCCAATTCTTCAACCGAGCATTTACCCTGCTTTTGCAGATACTCCAGAATGGCGGCCTGACGCTGACGAGGTTTCATGGGCGTGATTACCTGATTTAGGTTTCAAAATGATAACTTCGCAAGCAAGTAACATTCACAACGAAATTATCCACGTTTCAGTTTAAGCGCCAATGATAGAGCATTCTGTGATAGTGGATCATGGGGAAAGATCACATCGGGCTGTAAATCACCCGCATACATACCGGTAATTGCGGGAATTTTTTGTGGTCGGGCGAAGACGGTCAGTCCTTTCATAAACAAGGTGTCGACGATGCGTTGCTGATCGTCCAGGGCGATGACGACCACGACCCGCGGTTTAAAGCGCCCGCTGGAACGGCCCACGCCAACCCGCCCTTGCTGGCATAGTGTGTCGAAGGCACGGTTAAAACGAGAAATTTGCCAACCGCCTAAGGCCAGTTGCGCACACCAGGCGATAACGGCGACGGTGATGAGTGCGGATACCATAACTTTTCCTTAATGTAGTGGCGGAAGTCCTGTATGCCTGATGAGCGTAGCGCATCAGGCATTTTATTAGTCTCGCGGAGATCCTTAACGGATCTCCGCTGTTAATCAGAACATCACCTGACCGCCGGTGACATTGATCGACTGACCAGTGCAGTACGACGCCTTAGGACTGGCGTAGAACAGCAGCATATTCAGCACATCCTGATAATCGCAGCCGCGTTTGAGCGGTACTTTGTCGATGTAATACTGCTCGACTTGATCCGGTTTGATACCCAGCTTGGTCGCATATTGTGGCAATAGCGACTGAAACATCGGCGATTTCAGCAGGTTACCCAGCATCAGTGAATGCACCGTAATGCCGTACTCTGCCAGATCCAGCGCCAGTGATTGAGTCAGCCCGACGCCACCAAATTTCGCGGCGCTATAACCAGAGTTGTGTTTGCTGCCCACTTTGCCGGATTTCGAGTTGATCTGAATAATGCGTCCCTGAATGCCGTCGCGGATCATCAAACGCGAAAATTCACGGGCACACAGGAAATAGCCCACCAGATTCACCTGTAGCGAGCGGTCAAAATCTCCAAGCTGGAAATCGCTGATAAAGGCTGCTTTTGCTATTCCGGCGCTGTAGACCAGCAAATCCACGCGACCAAAGATTTCATCTACCCCACGAGAAAGCGCCAGAACGCTTTGCTCGCTGGTGGCGTCAGCACCAAAACCGTACGCTGTTCCTTCACCATATTCGGCGTTAATTTCTTGTGCCACATTTGCAGCTTTGTCGCTCTGAATATCGACAACCGCGACGCGATACCCCTCGGCAGCCAGACCGTGGCACAGGAACGCGCCTAAGGTTTGCCCACCACCGATGACAACGGCAACCTGATTCATTTTTTACTCCTTAACAGATTCAAACTTCAAAACCGATCCCGGCGCGATATCGTCGGGTACAGGGCCTGCCACATGGACAGTGCCCGGAAATTCCGCTTCGCTTAAACCATCGAAGCGCAGGGTGACATGACCCAGTTCGCGAAGGTTGTCTTCCGCCACGCTGCCAACGGCGGTCACCGGATAGCGATGCTGCCCGAGCGAAAATTGCAAACCGGGATGGAGTGCACCTTTCAACTCGCCGTGGCAATGAATGAAGCAATACTCTTCGAGATCCGCAGGCGCGCCTTCACGAAAGGTGATGAGCATCTGGTCGCTGAGGGCGTCAGTGGCACTCGCGCCGATACGGGTGATGGTGGTCTGATAAATAACGGTCATGTTTCAGCCTCTATTGATAGATAAAACCGGAGACAAACCAGGCGATCAGTACAGTCGGCGCGCCGGTTAAAAAGCGGCTCACCAGTACAGAAGGGACACCGACGCGAACCGTGTCCTGACGGGCTTCCGCCAGCGACAAACCGACCGGGATGAAGTCGCAGGCCGCCTGCGCGTTGATGGCAAACAGTGCAGGTAAAGCCAGATGAGGCGGAATATTGCCGAGACCAATCTGCACGCCAATCAATACGCCGATAACCTGTGCGATAACTGCGCCTGGGCCGAGGAAAGGTGAAAGCAGCGGGAAGGAGCAGATGAGCGCCAGCATGACCAGCCCCAGAGGATGGCTAGCCAGCGGAGCAAGACCGTGGGCAATCCAGTCGCCAAGACCGGAAGCCATAATGATGCCGATAAGCGCCGAGACGAACGCCATAAACGGCAGAATGGTTTTTAATACAGTGTCGATGGTGTCACGACCAGATTGAAACAACACGGCAACGGCAGAACCCATACCCATTCCCACCTTCGCCAGTAAACCATCGCTTTGTTCGGTGATTTTCTTGCTGGTGTCATAGTCACGGCCCACGGAAGAGGGTTGTGGTGTCGCATCACCCACTACAGTGATGTTTTCTTCTTTTACGCCAGAGACATAAATATCTTCTACAATGTACTGCGCCAGTGGACCGGACTTGCCCGTCGAGTGGATATTAATGGTGGGAATACGCCGTTTCGGATAAATGCCGCAGCGTAATGTGCCGCCACAGTCGATTACCGCGACACCAATTTCCGCCTCCGCGGGTTCACCTTCTTTAAATCCGTCAATAGCCTGCCAGCCAGTAAGCTGTGCCAGTTTGTCGACAATCGCAGGCCGGGTACCGGCGGTGATATAGACGATTTTTTTGCCCGGCGTGGCTTCCAGCTCAAGCGGGCCGCCCCAGCCACCCGTTCCTTTTTCGATCCGAATACGCGTCATGATGTTGCTCCTGCCAGATGAACTTTTTGTTCAAGTTGAATGCCCATCTTTTTCTCAAAAATGGCGGTGGTCAGATCGGTCACCCAGCCGCGGAAGAAGTTGGTGACCAGACCAACCAGCAGATAACTCACCGCCAGTGGGCCAAGTGGCAGGTTCAGCGTTGTCAGACCGCTGGCAATGCCAAGATAAACAAACAGTTCGCCTGGGTTGATATGGGGGAAGAGGCCATTCATTGAGTGGCAGCTATAAGAGGCGGCCGCGTAGTAGCTGGGTTTGTACTTTTCCGGCATAAAGCGACCCAGGCTTAAGGTCATCGGATTGCAAAAGACAAACGTGCCAATGCACGGTAGCAGCAGGTAACGGGAAACAGGGTTACCGGCGCAACGTTGAGCAAAACGTTCAATACGATGCTGACCGATAAAATTAATCAGTGCGTTCATGATAACCAGCAGGCTAATCAACAGCGGAAGAATGCCGGTCACCATCCCGGTAAACACCTCTCCGCCCTTTTGGAACAGCCCGATAAACCACTCTGCACCATGAGTAATGGTTTCTATCATTGTTCTCTCCTTCAGGATTTATTGTTTTATTACCAAACGGCAACCTAATCTAATCAGATTGAAAGATTTAAAAGTGTTATTTTGATCGCAAAATGAAAGATAAATATTTTAACTTGAAAGTTTCAATAAAAGGATAGCGAGGAGAATGAGTTGAGTTATGTAAAGTCCGTATCGGGCAGTGACTACCGCTTCCTTGTGCGGGGCGTGATGCTTTACCATACTTGCCCCTGGTTGAATCTGTTAAATGGACCCCTCATGTTCAAGCGTCGTTATGTAACATTGCTTCCCCTTTTTGTGTTGCTTGCCGCCTGTAGCAGCAAGCCAAAACCTACTGAGACTGAAACGACCACCGGAACGCCGTCTGGCGGCTTCCTGCTTGAGCCGCAGCACAATGTGATGCAGATGGGCGGCGATTTCGCTAATAACCCGAATGCCCAGCAGTTCATCGACAAAATGGTGAACAAACACGGTTTCGATCGTCAGCAGTTGCAGGAAATTCTCTCCCAGGCGAAACGTCTGGATTCGGTACTGCGGCTGATGGATAACCAGGCACCAACCACATCGGTGAAACCGCCATCAGGTCCGAACGGCGCATGGCTGCGTTATCGCAAAAAATTTATTACGCCGGACAACGTGCAGAACGGTGTGGTTTTCTGGAATCAGTATGAAGATGCGTTGAATCGCGCGTGGCAGGTGTATGGTGTACCGCCGGAAATTATCGTCGGGATTATCGGCGTTGAAACCCGCTGGGGGCGCGTGATGGGGAAAACCCGTATCCTCGATGCGCTGGCAACGCTGTCATTTAACTACCCACGCCGCGCGGAGTATTTCTCTGGCGAGCTGGAAACTTTCCTGCTGATGGCGCGCGATGAGCAGGACGATCCGCTCAATCTGAAAGGTTCCTTTGCCGGGGCGATGGGCTACGGACAGTTTATGCCGTCGTCTTACAAACAATATGCGGTAGATTTCAGCGGCGACGGGCATATCAACCTGTGGGATCCGGTTGATGCGATCGGTAGCGTGGCGAACTATTTCAAAGCGCACGGCTGGGTGAAAGGTGATCAGGTTGCGGTGATGGCAAACGGTCAGGCTCCAGGCTTGCCAAATGGCTTCAAAACCAGGTACAGCATTTCGCAGCTTGCCGCGGCAGGTTTAACGCCACAGCAGCCGTTGGGCAACCATCAACAAGCCAGCCTGCTGCGTCTGGATGTCGGTACCGGTTACCAGTACTGGTACGGTCTGCCGAACTTCTACACCATCACCCGTTACAACCACAGTACCCATTACGCAATGGCGGTCTGGCAGTTAGGACAAGCCGTGGCGCTGGCGCGCGTGCAGTAACTATTTGCAAGAGGGGAGCGTGAGCTTCCCTCTGGCTAATCAGCTTTTTTCTGAATCCTCCTCGTAAAATTGCAACGCCAACACCATCTTCCTGACGAAAGTGCTATCTTGTCCGGCATAAATTTTTGACTGACAGTGAACTGATGCAGTTAAGCGAACAGGTTGGGCAGGCGCTGAAAGCCCGTGGCGCAACCGTAACAACTGCTGAGTCTTGTACCGGCGGTTGGGTAGCGAAAGTGATTACCGATATTGCCGGCAGTTCCGCCTGGTTTGAACGCGGATTTGTCACCTACAGTAACGAAGCCAAAGCGCAAATGATCGGCGTACGTGAAGAGACGCTGGCGCAGCATGGCGCGGTGAGCGAGCCTGTCGTGGTGGAAATGGCGATAGGCGCACTGAAAGCGGCTCGTGCTGATTATGCTGTGTCTATTAGTGGTATCGCCGGGCCGGATGGCGGCAGTGAAGAGAAGCCTGTCGGCACCGTCTGGTTTGCTTTTGCCACTGCCCGTGGTGAAGGCATTACCCGGCGGGAATGCTTCAGCGGTGACCGTGATGCGGTACGTCGTCAGGCTACTGCGTATGCATTGCAGACCTTGTGGCAACAATTTCTACAAAACACTTGATACTGTATGAGCATACAGTATAATTGCTTCAACAGAACATATTGACTATCCGGTATTACCCGGCATGACAGGAGTAAAAATGGCTATCGACGAAAACAAACAGAAAGCGTTGGCGGCAGCACTGGGCCAGATTGAGAAACAATTTGGTAAAGGCTCCATCATGCGCCTGGGTGAAGACCGTTCCATGGATGTGGAAACCATCTCTACCGGTTCGCTTTCACTGGATATCGCGCTTGGGGCAGGTGGTCTGCCGATGGGCCGTATCGTCGAAATCTACGGACCGGAATCTTCCGGTAAAACCACGCTGACGTTGCAGGTGATCGCCGCAGCGCAGCGTGAAGGTAAAACCTGTGCGTTTATCGATGCTGAACACGCGCTGGACCCAATCTATGCACGTAAACTGGGCGTCGATATCGACAACCTGCTGTGCTCCCAGCCGGACACTGGCGAGCAGGCACTGGAAATCTGTGACGCCCTGGCGCGTTCTGGCGCAGTAGACGTTATCGTCGTTGACTCCGTGGCGGCACTGACGCCGAAAGCGGAAATCGAAGGCGAAATCGGCGACTCTCACATGGGCCTTGCGGCACGTATGATGAGCCAGGCGATGCGTAAGCTGGCGGGTAACCTGAAGCAGTCCAACACGCTGCTGATCTTCATCAACCAGATCCGTATGAAAATTGGTGTGATGTTCGGTAACCCGGAAACCACTACCGGTGGTAACGCGCTGAAATTCTACGCCTCTGTTCGTCTCGACATCCGTCGTATCGGCGCGGTGAAAGAGGGCGAAAACGTGGTGGGTAGCGAAACCCGTGTGAAAGTGGTGAAGAACAAAATCGCTGCGCCGTTTAAACAGGCTGAATTCCAGATCCTCTACGGCGAAGGTATCAACTTCTATGGCGAACTGGTTGATCTGGGCGTGAAAGAGAAGCTGATCGAGAAAGCAGGTGCGTGGTACAGCTACAAAGGTGAGAAGATCGGTCAGGGTAAAGCGAATGCGACTGCCTGGCTGAAAGATAACCCGGAAACCGCGAAAGAGATCGAGAAGAAAGTACGTGAGTTGCTGCTGAGCAACCCGAACTCAACGCCGGATTTCTCTGTAGATGACAGCGAAGGCGTAGCAGAAACTAACGAAGATTTTTAATCGTCTTGTTTGATACACAAGGGTCGCATCTGCGGCCCTTTTGCTTTTTTAAGTTGTAAGGATATGCCATGACAGAATCAACGTCCCGTCGCCCGGCATATGCTCGCCTGTTGGATCGTGCGGTACGCATTCTGGCGGTGCGCGATCACAGTGAGCAAGAACTGCGACGTAAACTCGCGGCACCGATTATGGGCAAAAATGGCCCGGAAGAGATTGATGCCACGGCAGAAGATTACGAGCGCGTTATTGCCTGGTGCCATGAACATGGCTATCTCGATGACAGCCGATTTGTGGCGCGCTTTATCGCCAGCCGTAGCCGCAAAGGTTATGGACCTGCGCGTATTCGTCAGGAACTGAATCAGAAAGGTATTTCCCGCGAAGCGACAGAAAAAGCGATGCGTGAATGTGACATCGACTGGTGCGCACTGGCGCGCGATCAGGCGACGCGAAAATATGGCGAACCTTTGCCAACTGTCTTTTCAGAAAAAGTTAAGATCCAGCGTTTTCTGCTCTATCGTGGCTATCTGATGGAAGATATCCAGGATATTTGGCGAAATTTTGCCGACTGAACGCATACGGTATTTTACTTCCCAGTCAAGAAAACTTATCTTATTCCCACTTTTCAGTTACCAGCCCGGCGGTTAAGACACGCTGGAGCTGGTGGCGATATTTCGTTAGCTTGATTTCAGGATAATTATGAGCAAGAGCACCGCTGAGATCCGTCAGGCGTTTCTCGACTTTTTCCATAGTAAGGGACATCAGGTAGTTGCCAGCAGCTCCCTGGTACCCCATAACGACCCAACTTTGTTGTTTACCAACGCCGGGATGAACCAGTTCAAGGATGTGTTCCTTGGGCTCGACAAGCGTAATTATTCCCGCGCTACCACTTCCCAACGCTGCGTGCGTGCGGGTGGTAAACACAACGACCTGGAAAACGTCGGTTACACCGCGCGTCACCATACCTTCTTCGAAATGCTGGGCAACTTCAGCTTCGGCGACTATTTCAAACACGATGCCATTCAGTTTGCATGGGAACTGCTGACCAGCGAAAAATGGTTTGCCCTGCCGAAAGAGCGTCTGTGGGTTACCGTCTATGAAAGCGACGACGAAGCCTACGAAATCTGGGAAAAAGAAGTAGGGATCCCGCGCGAACGTATTATTCGCATCGGCGATAACAAAGGTGCGCCATACGCATCTGACAACTTCTGGCAGATGGGTGACACTGGTCCGTGCGGCCCGTGCACCGAAATCTTCTACGATCACGGCGACCACATTTGGGGTGGCCCTCCGGGAAGTCCGGAAGAAGACGGCGATCGCTACATTGAGATCTGGAACATCGTCTTCATGCAGTTCAACCGCCAGGCAGATGGCACGATGGAACCGCTGCCGAAGCCGTCTGTAGATACCGGTATGGGTCTGGAGCGTATTGCTGCGGTGCTGCAACACGTTAACTCTAACTATGACATCGACCTGTTCCGCACGCTGATCCAGGCGGTAGCGAAAGTCACTGGCGCGACCGATCTGAGCAATAAATCGCTGCGCGTAATCGCTGACCACATTCGTTCTTGTGCGTTCCTGATCGCGGATGGCGTAATGCCGTCCAATGAAAACCGTGGTTATGTACTGCGTCGTATCATTCGTCGCGCAGTGCGTCACGGCAATATGCTGGGCGCGAAAGAAACCTTCTTCTACAAACTGGTTGGTCCGCTGATCGACGTAATGGGCTCTGCGGGTGAAGACCTGAAACGCCAGCAGGCGCAGGTTGAGCAGGTGCTGAAGACTGAAGAAGAGCAGTTTGCCCGTACTCTGGAGCGCGGTCTGGCGCTGCTGGATGAAGAGCTGGCAAAACTTTCTGGTGATACGCTGGATGGTGAAACGGCTTTCCGTCTGTACGACACCTATGGCTTCCCGGTTGACCTGACGGCTGATGTTTGTCGTGAGCGCAACATCAAAGTTGACGAAGCTGGTTTCGAAGCAGCAATGGAAGAGCAGCGTCGTCGCGCGCGCGAAGCCAGCGGCTTTGGTGCCGATTACAACGCAATGATCCGTGTTGACAGTGCATCTGAATTTAAAGGCTATGACCATCTGGAACTGAACGGCAAAGTGACCGCGCTGTTTGTTGATGGTAAAGCGGTTGATGCCATCAATGCAGGCCAGGAAGCTGTGGTCGTGCTGGATCAAACGCCATTCTATGCGGAATCCGGCGGTCAGGTTGGTGATAAAGGCGAACTGAAAGGCACTAACTTCTCCTTTGCGGTGGAAGATACGCAGAAATACGGCCAGGCGATTGGTCACATCGGTAAACTTGCTGCGGGTTCTCTGAAAGTGGGCGACGCGGTGCAGGCTGATGTTGATGAAGCTCGTCGCGCCCGTATTCGTCTGAATCACTCCGCAACGCACCTGATGCACGCTGCGCTGCGCCAGGTTCTGGGTACTCATGTATCGCAGAAAGGTTCACTGGTTAACGACAAAGTGCTGCGCTTCGACTTCTCACACAACGAAGCGATGAAACCAGAAGAGATTCGTGCGGTCGAAGACCTGGTGAACGCACAGATTCGCCGTAACTTGCCGATCGAAACCAACATCATGGATCTCGAAGCGGCGAAAGCGAAAGGTGCGATGGCGCTGTTCGGCGAGAAGTATGATGAGCGCGTACGCGTGCTGAGCATGGGCGATTTCTCCACCGAGCTGTGTGGCGGTACTCACGCAAGCCGCACCGGTGATATTGGTCTGTTCCGCATCATCTCTGAATCGGGTACTGCTGCAGGCGTTCGTCGTATCGAAGCGGTAACCGGAGAAGGTGCTATCGCCACCGTTCATGCAGACAGCGATCGCTTAAGCGAAGTCGCGCATCTGCTGAAAGGCGATAGCAATAATCTGGCTGATAAAGTGCGCTCAGTACTGGAACGTACGCGTCAGCTGGAAAAAGAGTTACAACAGCTTAAAGAACAAGCTGCCGCACAGGAGAGCGCAAATCTTTCCAGTAAGGCAATTGATGTTAATGGTGTTAAGCTGTTGGTTAGCGAGCTTAGCGGTGTTGAGCCGAAAATGTTGCGTACCATGGTTGACGATTTAAAAAATCAGCTGGGGTCGACAATTATCGTGCTGGCAACGGTAGTCGAAGGTAAGGTTTCTCTGATTGCAGGCGTATCTAAGGACGTCACAGATCGTGTGAAAGCAGGGGAACTGATTGGTATGGTCGCTCAGCAGGTGGGCGGCAAGGGTGGTGGACGTCCTGACATGGCGCAAGCCGGTGGTACGGATGCTGCGGCCTTACCTGCAGCGTTAGCCAGTGTGAAAGGCTGGGTCAGCGCGAAATTGCAATAATATAAGCGTCAGGCAATGCCGTGGACTCGCTTCACGGCATTCGCATTAACGCTATCGACAACGATAAAGTCAGGTTGAAGTTGTGTATATCGGCTAAACTTAGGTTTAACAGAATGTAATGCCATGACTGCTTACATGTAATGTGTTTGTCATTGCTTACTTTTTGGCGTTATATGATGGATAATGCCGGGATACAGAGAGACCCGACTCTTTTAATCTTTCAAGGAGCAAAGAATGCTGATTCTGACTCGTCGAGTTGGTGAGACCCTCATGATTGGGGATGAGGTCACCGTGACAGTTTTAGGGGTAAAGGGCAACCAGGTACGTATTGGCGTAAATGCCCCGAAGGAAGTTTCTGTTCACCGTGAAGAGATCTACCAGCGTATCCAGGCTGAAAAATCCCAGCAGTCCAGTTACTAATCTTTCCGCGTCTCATCTTTATCGGTGAGACGCACCCTCAAAATTTCTTCTTCACTCCATTGTCTTTTCGCTTTACTCCCGTTCATTCAACTTAAGTCTCCATTTTTTTGCATTACTGCTATCTGACAGACCTCCGTTTTTTTGTTGATAAAACACTCTTTTTGACGTTTTTACAGACTAATTGAGCGTGAAGTGTGCAAACGATAAAAGTGTGGGAAAAATTGTTTGACTTATAAGTCTCAGAAAGTAATATGTGCGCCACGCAGCGACGATGAGCGATAAACAAGTTCTTCGAAGCACTCGTAAGAGGCGTGTGGTGAGGTGGCCGAGAGGCTGAAGGCGCTCCCCTGCTAAGGGAGTATGCGGTCAAAAGCTGCATCCGGGGTTCGAATCCCCGCCTCACCGCCATTTGCATCCGTAGCTCAGCTGGATAGAGTACTCGGCTACGAACCGAGCGGTCGGAGGTTCGAATCCTCCCGGATGCACCATATTCTACGTACTTTCAGCGATGAAGGTATAGAAGAGGTGGCGGTAATAACCGCAGGCACCAGGGAGGATAACGTTGCTTTAGCAACGGCCCGAAGGGCGAGCCGCAAGGCGAGTAATCCTCCCGGATGCACCATCTCTTACTTGATATGGCTTTAGTAGCGGTATCAATATCAGCAGTAAAATAAATTTCCCGATGCATCCGTAGCTCAGCTGGATAGAGTACTCGGCTACGAACCGAGCGGTCGGAGGTTCGAATCCTCCCGGATGCACCATATTCTACGTACTTTCAGCGATGAAGGTATAGAAGAGGTGGCGGTAATAACCGCAGGCACCAGGGAGGATAACGTTGCTTTAGCAACGGCCCGAAGGGCGAGCCGCAAGGCGAGTAATCCTCCCGGATGCACCATCTCTTACTTGATATGGCTTTAGTAGCGGTATCAATATCAGCAGTAAAATAAATTTCCCGATGCATCCGTAGCTCAGCTGGATAGAGTACTCGGCTACGAACCGAGCGGTCGGAGGTTCGAATCCTCCCGGATGCACCATATTCTCCGTAACTTTCAGCAATGAAAGTATGGAAGAGATGGTGGTAATAACCACCAGCACCTGGGTGGATAACGTTGCGCCAGCAACGGCCTGAAGGGCGAACGCCAGTGAGTCATCCTCCCGGATGCCCATATTCTCCAAAAAATTTCCTTCAAAAATATCTCATTTCTAAATAACTACTTTATCCATTTCCTGAATTTTCTTCTCCTTCTCCATCAGCGACAAAATCAAGCAATTACGCTAAAGTAGCGTCATATTTTTCGACTTGCGAGAAGACCATGTACGAGCGTTATGCAGGTTTAATTTTTGATATGGATGGCACAATCCTGGATACGGAGCCTACGCACCGTAAAGCGTGGCGCGAAGTATTAGGGCACTACGGTCTTCAGTACGATGTTCAGGCGATGATTGCGCTTAATGGCTCGCCCACCTGGCGTATTGCTCAGGCGATTATTGAGCTGAATCAGGCCGATCTCGACCCGCATGCGTTAGCGCGTGAAAAAACAGAAGCAGTAAGAAGTATGCTGCTGGATAGCGTCGAACCGCTTCCTCTTGTTGATGTGGTGAAAAGTTGGCATGGTCGTCGCCCAATGGCTGTAGGAACGGGGAGTGAAAGCGCCATCGCTGAGGCATTGCTGGCGCACCTGGGGTTACGCCATTATTTTGACGCCGTCGTCGCTGCCGATCACGTCAAACATCATAAACCTGCGCCAGACACATTTTTGTTGTGCGCGCAGCGTATGGGCGTGCAACCGACGCAGTGTGTGGTCTTTGAAGATGCCGATTTCGGTATTCAGGCGGCCCGTGCAGCAGGTATGGACGCCGTGGATGTTCGCTTGCTGTGAGTGAAGCGTTATCGCTTTTCTCGTTGTTTGCCAGTAGTTTTCTCAGCGCTACACTATTACCCGGCAACTCCGAAGTCGTGCTGGTGGCAATGTTGCTTTCCGGGATCAGTCATCCCTGGGTTTTAGTTTTAACAGCAACAATGGGTAATAGCCTTGGAGGGTTAACTAACGTTATCCTTGGGCGTTTCTTTCCATTGCGTAAAACATCGCGCTGGCAAGAGAAAGCTACCGGCTGGCTGAAACGCTATGGTGCAGTCACGCTATTATTAAGCTGGATGCCCGTGGTTGGCGATTTACTGTGTCTGTTAGCGGGATGGATGCGCATCTCCTGGGGGCCAGTAATCTTTTTTTTGTGCCTTGGTAAAGCGTTACGCTATGTTGCAGTTGCAGCAGCGACCGTTCAGGGCATGATGTGGTGGCACTAATTGTAGGCCTGCACATATGGTCACCATTACAGTTATGCTAATTAAAACGATTTTGACAGGCGGGAGGTCAATTTGATCCCGGACGTATCACAGGCGCTGGCCTGGCTGGAAAAACATCCTCAGGCGTTAAAGGGGATACAGCGTGGGCTGGAGCGCGAAACTTTGCGTGTTAATGCTGATGGCACACTGGCAACAACAGGTCATCCTGAAGCATTAGGTTCCGCACTGACGCACAAATGGATTACTACCGATTTTGCGGAAGCATTGCTGGAATTCATTACACCAGTGGATGGTGATATTGAACATATGCTGACCTTTATGCGCGATCTGCATCGTTATACGGCGCGCAATATGGGCGATGAGCGGATGTGGCCGTTAAGTATGCCATGCTACATCGCAGAAGGTCAGGACATCGAACTGGCACAGTACGGCACTTCTAACACCGGTCGCTTTAAAACGCTGTACCGTGAAGGGCTAAAAAATCGCTACGGCGCGCTGATGCAAACCATTTCCGGCGTGCACTACAATTTCTCTTTGCCAATGGCATTCTGGCAAGCGAAGTGCGGTGATATCTCGGGCGCTGATGCCAAAGAGAAAATTTCTGCGGGCTATTTCCGCGTTATCCGCAATTACTATCGTTTCGGTTGGGTCATCCCTTATCTGTTTGGTGCCTCTCCGGCGATTTGTTCTTCTTTCCTGCAAGGAAAACCAACATCGCTGCCGTTTGAGAAAACCGAGTGCGGTATGTATTACCTGCCGTATGCGACCTCTCTTCGCTTGAGCGATCTTGGCTATACCAATAAATCGCAAAGCAATCTTGGTATTACCTTCAACGATCTTTACGAGTACGTAGCGGGCCTTAAACAGGCAATCAAAACGCCATCGGAAGAGTACGCCAAGATTGGCATTGAGAAAGATGGTAAGAGGCTGCAAATCAACAGCAACGTGCTGCAGATTGAAAACGAACTGTACGCGCCGATTCGTCCAAAACGCGTTACCCGCAGCGGCGAGTCACCTTCTGATGCGCTGTTACGTGGCGGCATTGAATATATTGAAGTGCGTTCGCTGGACATCAACCCATTCTCGCCGATTGGTGTAGATGAACAGCAGGTGCGATTCCTCGACCTGTTTATGGTCTGGTGTGCGCTGGCTGATGCACCGGAAATGAGCAGTAAAGAACTTGCCTGTACACGCGTTAACTGGAACCGGGTGATCCTCGAAGGTCGCAAACCGGACCTGACGCTGGGTATCGGCTGCGAAACCGCGCAGTTCCCGTTACCGCAGGTGGGTAAAGATTTGTTCCGCGATCTGAAACGCGTCGCGCAAACGCTGGATAGCATTAACGGCGGCGAAGCGTATCAGAAAGTGTGTGATGAACTGGTCGCCTGCTTCGATAATCCCGATCTGACTTTCTCTGCCCGTATCTTAAGGTCTATGATTGATACTGGTATTGGCGGAACAGGCAAAGCGTTTGCTGAAGCGTACCGTAATCTGCTGCGTGAAGAGCCGTTGGAAATTCTGCGCGAAGAGGATTTTGTAGCCGAGCGCGAGGCGTCTGAACGCCGTCAGCAGGAAATGGAAGCCGCTGATACCGAACCGTTTGCGGTGTGGCTGGAAAAACACGCCTGACAGAAAAGAAAAAGGCCACTCGTGAGTGGCCAAAATTTCATCTCTGAATTCAGGGATGATGATAACAAATGCGCGTCTTTCATATACTCAGACTCGCCTGGGAAGAAAGAGTTCAGAAAATTTTTAAAAAAATTACCGGAGGTGGCTAAATGCCGTTGTTAGATAGCTTCACAGTCGATCATACCCGGATGGAAGCGCCTGCAGTTCGGGTGGCGAAAACAATGAACACCCCGCATGGCGACGCAATCACCGTGTTCGATCTGCGCTTCTGCGTGCCGAACAAAGAAGTGATGCCAGAAAGAGGGATCCATACCCTGGAGCACCTGTTTGCTGGTTTTATGCGTAACCATCTTAACGGTAATGGTGTAGAGATTATCGATATCTCGCCAATGGGCTGCCGCACCGGTTTTTATATGAGTCTGATTGGTACGCCAGATGAGCAGCGTGTCGCTGATGCCTGGAAAGCGGCAATGGAAGACGTGCTGAAAGTGCAGGATCAGAATCAGATCCCGGAACTGAACGTCTACCAGTGTGGCACTTACCAGATGCACTCGTTGCAGGAAGCACAGGATATTGCGCGTAGCATTCTGGAACGTGACGTACGCATCAACAGCAACGAAGAACTGGCGCTGCCGAAAGAGAAGTTGCAGGAACTGCACATCTAGTCAGTAAACTATCTTCACAATTAATTGAAAAAAGCCAGTTCAAATGAACTGGCTTAGTTGTACTTAGTGCGCACCACCTCCGCCGCCACCTGCGCCAAATGGCGGTTTAGCAAACCACACCAGCCCCAGCAAGACGAGGAATATCCCGGCAGACATCCAGAAGATCTCATTGGCGGAAATAATCAGCCCCTGATTGGTGATCTGCTGGGCAATCCAGCCTGATGCCTGCTGTTGCGTCATTCCCAGTCCTTCCAGTTGACTGTACATCGCCTGGGCATTCGGGTTGAACGGGTTTACCGACTCGGTTAACTGTGCGTGGTGCATCGACTCGCGGTTGGTCCACATGGTGGTGGTGATGGATGTGCCGATAGACCCCGCCAGCGTTCGCGTAAAGTTAGAGAGGCTCGATGCCGCCGCCAGTCGTTCCGGTGGCAAACCAGACAGCGTAATGGTGGTCAGCGGCATAAAGAAGCAGGCCACCGCAAAACCCTGGATAAACTGCGGCCAGGCCGACGCGCCAAAATCCATACCTGGTTCAAAGGTATAGGCACGCCAGTAGAAGCAGACGGCATACATAATAAAGCTGAAGGTTACCAGCCGCCGCATATCCAGTTTATGCGCGAAGCGGCCGATAATCGGCGACAGGATCACCGGAATAATCCCTACCGGCGCAGAGGCCAAACCTGCCCAGGTCGCCGTGTAACCGTAGACCTCCTGCAACAACTGCGGCAGCAGAACAATAGCGCCGAAGTAGAGCATATACGCGAGGCTGATACACAAGCAGCCGATGGTGAAGTTGCGCGACTTAAACAACGACAGATCGACTATCGGGTTATCGTCGGTCAGCTCCCAGACAATCAGGAAGCAGATAGCCACCACTGCCACCACGGTAAGGATGATAATTTCCTGTGATGAGAACCAGTCCAGCTCTTTACCGCGGTCGAGCATAATCTGCAGGCTGCCTATACCAATAACCAGCAGTGCCAGCCCCACGGCATCAATCCGCCGCCGTTCGGTGCGGGTTTCGCGTCCGCGCAGGGTTTGCAGTGTCATCAACACCACCGCCACGCCAATTGGCACGTTGATGAAGAATATCCAGCCCCAGTGGTAATTATCGCTGATATAACCGCCGAGGATCGGGCCGCAAATTGGCGCGACAATCACCGTCATTGACCACAACGCCAGCGCGATCGAGCGTTTGGCTGGCGGGTAGTTATTCAGCAATAGACTTTGCGAAAGCGGGATCAACGGTCCGGCGACAATCCCCTGAATCACGCGGAAGAAGATCAGCATATTCAGGCTGCTGGAGACACCACACGCCCACGACGCAATAGCAAAGGCGATGGTTGACCAGAGGAATAGTTTCACTTCCCCGACGCGCTTTGCCAGCCAGCCGGTAAGCGGGATCGAGATGGCATTCGCCACCCCGAAAGAAGTGATTACCCACGTTCCCTGGCTGAGCGATGAGCCCAGATTCCCGGCGATAGTGGGGATCGCCACGTTAGCAATGGTGGAGTCCAGCACCTGCATGAATGTCGCCAGTGACAGCGCAATCGTCATAATGACCAGTTGCGCGCCTTCCAGCGGTTTTTGCTGTTGCATCACACGCACCTCTGGATTAGCCAGCGTTAGCTTTTACGATATCGTCGATCAGTTTATTGACAGGTGCCAGGCTGATTTCACGCGCGGTGCTTACCGCTACCGGTGTGGAACGTACTTTATTTGCCAGTACCTGACCGTCACGGTTAGTGGTATTGACGCTCACCAGCGTGGATAAACCGATACGCAGCGGGTATTGCTCGAGCTGTTTCTGGTCCAGTTCAATACGAACAGGCAGACGCTGAACGACTTTGATCCAGTTACCGGTCGCATTTTGCGCCGGAAGCAGTGAGAACGCGCTACCTGTGCCCATATCCAGACCAACCACTTTACCGGTGTATTTCACATCATCGCCGTAAATATCGGTGGTGATAGTGACCGGCTGACCGATACGCATATTGGCAATCTGCGTCTCTTTAAAGTTGGCATCCACCCACATATTGGTGGCTGGAACGACCGCCATCAGCGGCGTCGTTGGGCTAATTTGTGCCCCAGGCTGTACCGCGCGGCGGGAGACATAACCGGTCATCGGACTGACAATACGAGTACGCTCCAGCGCCAGCCAGGCGTTACGTACTTCGGTGGCAGCCTGTTGCACGGCAGGCTGATCTTCCAGTTTAGTCCCCAGAATCATCGCCTGATTGGCATTGTATTGTTGAATAGCGACGTCCAGTTGTGCCTGGGCACTGGTAACGGCGTCGCGGGCGTGTTGCAGCTCTTCGCGACCAATCAGGTTGGCATTGCCCAGCGGCACACGGCGGTTGTAGTCGCTTTGTGCTTTCGCGAGGGCGATTTTTTGCACCTCAATATTCGCCTGCAACTGTTTGCTGTTAATCATCAGCTGGTGGGTTTGGCGAACGCTGGAAGCCAGTGCAGTTTTGGCTTTTTCAAACGCCTGGCGAGCATCTGTCGGGTCGAGGGTGACCAGCACATCGCCTTCTTTTACAAAGTCGGTGTTATCGGCCCAGACTTTCGTCACGCTGCCAGACACCTGAGACATAATTTGAATCTGATTCCCTGCCACGTATGCGTCATCGGTTTCTTCGAAATGACGCAGTACCAAAAACCAATAAATCCCTATCGCTACGGCAATAATTATAAAGAGCAAGGTGAGAAGGAGGAGCAGACGCTTACGTTTGCCGCTCTTCTTTACCGGTTGCTGCGGGGTTTGAGTCTCCGCATTTGCGCTCATATTGTTCTCCACGATCTTCTTAACTCATCGGCTGAGCCGACCTGCTTGCCAAAAAGGCCAGCATGTTGCGATGCTGGCCAGTCATTTTTTCTTTTATAAATCTGGATTTTTGAGCGAGATGACGCGTTAGCTCATCGCTTCGAGAACCACACCGTCTTGTTCCATCTGGTCGAG
>OODD01000534.1_pt1 | contig 21595 bp, 19 predicted proteins | sample 1671311 | NCBI WGS metagenome assembly OODD01 (sample SAMN06348143, study PRJEB24527) | human gut metagenome | biome: human gut; feature: ankylosing spondylitis patient; material: feces | host: Homo sapiens | place: China | collected 2015-10 | reverse complement strand
TAGCCGTCAGCGGTTTCGACTGCTGGTATGTGGCGGCTCTGATTTTCGGCAGAGAACTGGTGATCCACAAGATCGTGACAGATAAGCAGGTGCTTTCTGATCTCATTGATAAGGAAGAACTTTTCTGGACGAACCATGTTGTGCCCCAGATTCCCCCTGCACCCAATGGCTGTGACAGTGATACGCAGAAAATCAACCAGCTTTATGAGGCGGATAGTCGGGACAAGACCGCTGATCTGAGTGCCCTGCATGGACTTCTGGATAAGCGGCAGGAGCTTTCCGACCAAATCGAGCAGATGGAACAGGAGAAAACGGCTATCGAGCAACAGGTCAAGCTGCAAATGCAGGATGCTGCCTATGGCACAGCACCGGGCTATAAGGTATCGTGGGTGTCCTCCGAAAGCAAGCGTGTGGATTCCCAACGTCTGCGGAAAGAGCAGCCGGACATTTTCAACCAGTACAGCAAAAATGTAAGCAGCCGCAGGTTCACCATCGTTCATGCGGCATAAATCTTGTATCAGGTGGCAGGGAGTAAATTCTCTGCCGCCTTTTTTCTTGGAGGGTTATTATGACTACGGAAAATCCATTCGTAAAATTATTTGCTATTGACTTCAAAGATCATCTGGAAGTCAAAAAGTCCGGCAGCACGGAACTGAAATATGTAAGTTGGGCGTACGCTTGGGCAGAGGTGAAAAAGCTGTACCCTGCTGCCAGCTACGAGGTCAAGAAATTCAACGGCCTCCCCTATGTTTATGACCCCATCACCGGCTTCATGGTGTATACCTCGGTCACGATTGAGGGCGTTTCGCACGAAATGTGGCTTCCGGTTTTGGACAGTTCCAACAAAGCCATGAAAGCTGTGCCTTATACCTATACTACCCCGAAATGGGACTACAACCCGCAGACCCGCCGCCGTGAAAAGATCGGCATGGAAGAGCGCACTGTAGAAGCAGCATCCATGTTCGATGTGAATAAGGCTATCATGCGGTGCTTGGTGAAGAACCTTGCTATGTTTGGCTTGGGTCTGTACGTCTATGCCGGAGAGGATTTGCCGGAGGATGCCGCACCGCAGCCGGAGGCAGAACCGCAAAAGCAGCCGAAACCGAAATCCACCAGTCAAAAGCCGGAACAGCCGCCTGTGCCCTGCATCTGCGCTCGCTGCAACCAGCCCATCAAGAGGGTCAAGCTGAAGGACGGCTCCATCATGCAGGCGGCAGAATTTGCAGCTACCCATGAGGGAATGTGCGCAGACTGCTACAAAGCCACCAGATTGAACGTAGCATAATAAAACTGCTCTATTTCGATGTCACTTGATTCTTGTATGATTCTATATTTCATGGTACACTTACAGTAGTGAGTTCTGAAAGCTCTCCTCTGTGAGCGGAAAGGAGCATTGCGTGAAAGATTTGCAGTTTCCTGTTGGAATCTCGAATTTTGAAAAGATTCGAGAAGGCGGGTATTATTATATCGACAAGACCAATCTGATTTCTGAACTTCTTAGCGGTGGTATCGCTGAAGTAACATTGATTACTCGTCCTCGCCGTTTCGGAAAATCCCTTGGTATGAGCACTCTCGCAAATTTTCTGGACATCCGCAAAGACAGCAAGCAGATGTTTGAGGGATTGGCGATTTCCAAAAATACAGAACTTTGCAAAAAATGGATGAACCAGTGTCCTGTGGTATTTTTCTCTTTCAAGGATACGGACGGTCTGACCTTTGAAAGCGCCTATGGAATGCTGTGCATGAAGCTGGCATTTGCATTTCAGGATTATCAGTTTCTTTTGGATGACGCTGCTATTTCTGACGATGACAAAGGCATCTTTAAGCGAATTCTGGGACGCACTGCATCCATAGATGAAACCAAAAGCTGCTTTTTGCTATTGACCCGGATGCTGGAAATCCACTTCAAAAAATCGGCGGTCGTCATTCTGGATGAGTATGATGTTCCCATTGCAAAAGCCAGCAGCAACGGATATTATTCGCAGATGCTGGACGTGATGCGGGCTATGATGAGTACCACGCTCAAAGACAACACCTCCCTCGACTTTGCTGTTGTTACTGGCTGCCTGAAAATTGCCAAAGAAAGCATTTTTACCGGGACGAACAATTTCGTTTCGGATACGATTCTTTCTCCCCGGTTGAGCGAATCCTTTGGTTTCACACAGACAGATGTAGATCAAATGCTGAAAGATGCTGGTCTTGAATCGCAGTCTGCTGAAATCAAGGCATGGTACGACGGTTATCATTTTGGCGATGCAGACATTTATTGTCCATGGGACGTGATCAGTTATCTGCGAGATTTCCAGTATGGTGTAGCACAGAAGCCGAAAAGCTATTGGAAAAACACCAGTGATAACGCCATCATCCGTTCTTTTATCGACTATGCAGGTGACAATATCACCACGAAGCTCGAAACGCTGATGGCTGGCGGCTCCATTGTCCAGCATATTGAAGAAAACCTGACCTACGATTATCTGCACTCCTCTGAGGAAAATCTTTGGAGTGTGCTGTATCTGACAGGCTATCTGACCAAGGTACGGGATACAGATTTGCCGGATTCGCTGCCAGATGGCTGCTCTGCGCTGATCATTCCCAATGCAGAGATTCGGGAAATTTTTGAAACCACTGTAAGCAAATGGTTTGACGACAGTGCAAAGGCATGGAACCGCAGCCCTTTGTTTGATGCAGTCTGGAGCGGAAACAGCGAAGCTCTGACAAAAGAAATGACCAAGCTGCTGCGTATGACCATTAGCTACCACGACTACCGGGAGGATTTTTACCACGCTTTCCTTGCAGGCATCTTTACTGGTGCTGGCTATGTGGTGGAATCCAACAAAGAGCACGGCGAGGGTCGCAGCGATGTTATTGTAAAGGACATCCGCAATGGCCGTGTGGCAATTTTTGAAGCCAAGTATGCCAAAACTCTGGATGCTCTGCCGGATGCCTGTGATACTGCCATTCAGCAGATCAACGACCGGATGTATGCAGCGGATTTCCGGGATGACTATGATGACATCCTCTGCTATGGCATCGCATTCTTCAAAAAACGTTGCATGGTAAGGAAAAAATAATTATCTACTGGGGAGTATCTTCGGATGCTCCCCTTCACTTTTTACAGGACAATCCATTTGGATTGTCCTGTTTTTATTTGGAGGTACACAATGGAAGAACAAAAAATCAAAGTCCTTGCGCTCCTGCCAATGGAGTTGCCAAAGGAGATCGAGCTGGACAACACCCTTGAAGCCATGCAGAAATTTGTAGGCGGGCTGATCGAATGCATCACATTGAGTGACACCGGTTCAGAGGTCACACTGGTCTGTAATGATGAGGGCAAGCTGCTTGGCCTGCCGCTCAATCGTCCGCTGTGGGATGGAGCCGATGTTCTTGCCGGGCCGGGATTTCTGGCCGGATGCGACAACGAAGGGAATCTGACTTCCCTGCCGCAAAGTGCAATGGATTTCTACAAAGAGAAATTCAGAGCTTTTATCATTGAAATTTAAGGAGGAACGCCTTATGACCTTTCATGCAATGACCGAACACTACGAAGAGATTACGGTTTGCGGAAAGCCTGCGCTGTTCACCAGCATCCGCATCAAGAGAGATACCATCCCGGATGGTCTGTACGCCTACGATGTCCGGCACGACGATGAGTGCCGGGGCATCCCTTGCGAAATCGCACCCTTTGTGATGGTCAACCATTGGGGCACCATCATCCTTGCGGAACCGCTGGAACTGCCGGACGATGGGCGGCGATATATTGACGAGGACACCGACTGGAATTATTCTCCCTTGGAGGGCGAGGGCACCGCCGACCATGAGCCGTGTACTACCATTTCCACTTTTATGGCTGTCTACGGCCACCAAAAACTGTCTTAAAGATACCGTATGGACAGTTTTGTATCAAAATCAGCTGTTTTTAGGCTGGTTCGAGCTGCAAAACACAGTCTTAAAAATGTCGCTCGTTATCTTTGAGCCAGAAAGGAGACGCATGAACATCTATGGCTATTGCCGAATCTCTACGGCAAAACAGAGCATTGACCGTCAGATCCGCAACATCAAGGCCGAGTACCCGACTGCCCATATCGTGCAGGAAGCCTACACCGGGACATCTATCTTTCGCCCGGAATGGCTGAAGCTCTATCGGATTCTGAAATCCGGGGATACGGTGGTGTTCGATTCGGTGTCCCGGATGTCCAGAAATGCAGAAGAAGGTTTTTCTCTGTACGAAGACCTTTACCACAAGGGCATCCGGCTGGTGTTCTTGAAAGAGCACCACATCGACACCGAGACCTACAAAAAAGCCCTGTCCGGCAGCATTGCCATGACAGGGACAAATGTGGACTTCATCTTGAAGGGCATCAACGAGTATCTGATGGCCTTGGCAAAGGAGCAGATCAAACTGGCCTTTGAGCAGTCCGAAAAAGAAGTTGCCGATCTGCACCAGCGCACCCGTGAGGGACTTTTGACGGCCCGGTTGAACGGTAAGCAGGTTGGTCGAAAAAAGGGTGTTGGATTTGAAACGAAAAAAGCCAGAGATGCTAAGCAGATCATCCGCACCCATTGCAGGACCTTTGGCGGCACACTTGATGATGCCGAGTGCATGAAGCTCACCGGTCTTGCCCGGAACACCTATTATAAATATAAGCGTCAGATTCGTGCCGAACTGATAGCAGAGCAGGATTTGCCGAAAGGAGCAAGTATCTTTTATGAACCGCCAAAATCATTCTGAGCCGGAGAACAGGCTTACCCCGGAGGAACAGCAGGAGTTTTTGGAACTGCTGTCCCATCTGTCCCCTGAGCAGCGTGAAGCACTGAAAGAAGTGCTCAGGTCCTTTACTTAACAAAAATGTGCAGGGCGGCGTTGCTGCTACCCTGCACATTTTATTTTTTAGACATAATGTCCGGTGTCTGCATAGTATTGAAGAACATCCGCCATCAGCCCGTGCATTCGATCATCATCTCTTCCTGGAACTTCAAATTCTTGATACTCTTCTGGGGGGTAGTCATCATTTGGATAATTATCATCAAAATGAGGTGTCCAACGGCCGGTACCATTAATCTTTTCAAAATATATATGTAGTTCTTTCTCAACAGTATCCGATTCTGTGTCGCTAGGCATTGCAATTCCATGCCAAGGATAATCATATGCAGTATATGTTCCGGTCAATTCCACTCGATTTAAGGTTGAATCATATGTCCACTTCGGATTGGTCAGGAGCACTTCAAACTCATCGCCAAAAAGAACGTCTGTATTATCCTGATACCAAGAATTCTTGACCTCATTGATAATTTCATCAGGAGTCTTGCTCGTATGTGAATCATTGGAAATAATTCGATCTGTATCATTGAAATCCATTCCATCAATCATAAAGCTACAAGCGATGAATAGACATTCTTCTTCAGACCCATCGTCAAGAACAAGATTTCCTGCACAAAGTGGGACTGCTGTGAATGCTACAAGCCCATTTTCCGGCGGCAGGAATTCATCTGCGTAGAAGAAGTATACTAATGCGCCGTCATCTGCAAAGATGCCGTCCGCCAAAGTAGGTTCCAGCCCCATTAGTCCTTCCGTTATTTTTGAACCATCAGGCAGTGTTGTAACTTTGACGCCTAGGTTTTCATCATCAATAGTACTAGCCTTTGCAAAAAACAGTTCGTTGCAGTATTTTTCATCCTTTCCCATAATGTAATTATATTTGAAATCTTGATTTGGATAGTTCAAATACGGAAATGCTGATTGATATGTTTTTTCTTCAAATATACTGCTATTTTGATTTATAAAGTCTTTTGCGTTTTGTGTGATTCTTCCGTGAATATAGTCGTTTGACTGAAGTTCTTCGTCAACCAGTGCATAAATATCTGATTGCGTCAAGGGATCAGAAGAGACCAATGTGGTTTGAGATACTGCTGATGTACTTGAAGATGAAAGATTGGTCGTACTTTCATACCCACACACAGAACATCTAGAAGTGGTAGTATCTGCCGTCCGAGAGATTTCGACCATGGTATGTCCTGTTGCGGGGAGTACAGTGTCAACTTTCTTTCCACACAGGCTGCATTCCTTTATGATTTCTCCATCTTCTATACAGGTTGGCTGTACATCTTTGGTGATTGTATACTCGTGCTTGCAACGTGCTTGTGGATCTGTTTCCATGGCAAGCATCATTATCACAATTCCGATAATGAGCGTAACAGCCATGAAAATAGCATCTTTTTTCTTGCTTTCCCTTTTCAGAAGATGAACGACAAACCGTGCAAGAAAATACCAAAAGGCAATAATAAATCCTGCACCAATAAAAGTTAGAGCCGAAGTCAAAAAAGCATTTTCAGAGGAGGAAAGAAACACTGCAAAGAGAATAAGGACGCTTAGTGCGCTACATGTCGTTCCAATCTTCGATTTTTTTGAAGTGGTGCCAGTTTTATTTGCCTTTGCAGCGTAATGGAATCCCAAGATTTCAGGTACAATGAGTGCCCCCATCGTGACCAAAGCCACGATACCGAAAACCATCGATAACTTGTCATACTTCTTCTCGGAAGGTGCTTTAGACGTTTTGCGTTTGGGAGGCTCAGATGGGCTGGACGGAGGAGTGGGTATTTCTGCATCGGATTTGGACTCCTCTGCGCTAGTGGATGTCGGATTTGAAGATTCCTCTTTTTGGGGGTGCGAGATAGGTGTTCCGCATTCAGGGCAGAAGATGCCTTCATTGAACTCTGTCCCACATTTAGGGCATTTCATAATGGACTCTCCTTTTTATAGTTAATTTTTGAGCCGCAGAAGCAGCAGAACTTTGAACTTCTTGGGATTTTCTTCCCACAATAAGGGCAAAAGATATTATCACTTTTTGGCGGATCTTTGGGCTGTAATGGCTCTTCAGGCGATTGAACCTCAGAGTGAAGACCAATAACCAAAGCTTGATTCAGGTGGTCGAAAAGGGATGGTGAGTTGATTGTTGGATTCTTAAGCCGTTTTGAAAAAATCTTATCCGAACTGCTGATTTCAATATAGCTGGAATCATTGGATTTCTCTAGCTCGATAGATTGTAGATCTTCAACATGAATTGCGCAGCCTTCATTTTGACCATCAAGAAAATACAGAAAACTATTTGTGAGGACGATAATGAGGAAATTGTCTATGGTTCGTGCTGATACTTCGGAACTTTCGATGTTAATTATAATATTTATAAATGGGTTTGATTCATGTTGCAAAATGAATTCATTTCTGGAAAGATGTGCCTTCAGAGAAGATGTCCCAGTTACATTAGAATTGGGATGTTCAGAACTACCGTATAACTGAGAACCCGATGTTAAATAAACAGAAGATTGTTCATCGGGCGATAAATAGTGATGCAACCGTTCACACAAAAAAGAACTCGAATTGATTTTATTATTAGGGATGATTTTTTGAACCATGAGAGATTGGGCTGTTTTGATGCACTTTTTCAGTAATTCTAATCCCTCTCGATCTTTGCCAAACTCGAATGTATGATTGGTGGATTTGAAAATGATTTTAGGATGATAGCTTTCTTTAGGATCTTCTTTAATGTCTTTCCATAAGCGACCGGTGGGCATGTAGCTGCCTGGATAATAGATTCCGCTCGTTGTAATGACTGTGTAAGTACTATCCAAGAAGCTCTTTCGAGAGTAGTACATACAAACAATATCATCTTTTGGAACAAGTGCACCGAAATCACCAACGTAAACAGATTTGTGATCTGAAAATTCTCCCTTTTTAGCCCAATTCTCATCAAGAGTAGTATTTATAGAGGTGCATGGGAATTGAGGATAGTTCAGGCATTGGTTGACGATTGCAGATGCGATTTTTTTGCGGAGGTCGTTGTCATCTTTGTTGGGATCAGCGTAATTATCTAAATACCGTGCGATTTGCGTTGGGATATTCAGAAGATCGGCACAATCAGCAAGGATGGCGTTATAGACATCACTTCCACTTGCTTTGAAAGAAGCTATGATTTCAAAAGGCTTCTGGGAATCAACTATTCCACGTTGTGTGAAAAGTTGCTGGATTGCATCACGGATTTGATAAATTTCCGAGGAGGGAGCATGGATTTGTTCTTTGATTTTAGCAGTATAACGACTATTGAGCTCTTCCACAGCCAAAGCCATAGTGATAGCATTGGCGATAGTTGGCGTTGAACTGGAGAATGCGATTCCGTTTGTAACGGGAATGTGCCGCCTTTCTGCAAAATCAAGGATAGCGGTAATACGTTCTTTACTGCTCAGGCTTTCATTTCTGTAAAATTGCCTCAATTCCCGCATGGCACGCAAGAAGTACTGCTGCTGCTGAACTTCTGCGGCAACTCTTAAATCACTTGCATTTTCCAGTTCTTGAATTTCATTGATTGCTGATGGGTCAACCTCAGAAAGACTATTATAATCATACTTTTTCTTGAGTTCTTCCAGAGACTGCAAGTAAATGCGGTGCTGCTCGACGCTATTATTTCCAGCTCTGGATTGTTCCATGGCCTCATGGTATAGACCGTGAATTGCAAACTCAAAAGATGATTTGATTAAAAAGCTCGCAGCTTCATCACCTTTGACCGTTGCATGGATGCAATCGTCTGAAGATATTAGACTGTATTTTTGGCCAAGAGCGATGATTCCTTTGGCACATTCGCCATATTGTGCTGGCGAACTCAGTCGGTCTAAAAGTGCATCAAGGGCTGTATCCATCAATTCAAGTCGATCCGCATAAAGAGAAAATCCTAAGTATTCTGCTAGGTTAAGAACTTCAGTTTTGTCGATACCATCCTGCCGGTACAGAAAAGAATAGTACTCCTCATTATAAGGCGAGAGCTCGATTGCGGTAGACATGAGTTTCGCAATCTTTGATGTATCGGTTACTCTTGTCTGCACATTATTAAAAATAGCAAATGACTTTTCGATGTTCTCTCTCTGGCTCCAAGAGCATAAAATACCTTTATGAGTAGAATACTCTATTTGACAAGCGAGAATGCAACCATGAATACAATTTTGCAACGCAATATCGAATTCCTGAAAAACATCGTCAGACAGCAAAGAATTTTGCTTGCTTTTGTATGCAGTGGAAGATGCAAAATCGCTGATTCCATCTCCAATACCACGTACAACACCAGTGGCAGCATTTAAGACAGCAGCTTGTGCAGCACCCTTAATTGCACCTGTGATTCCGAAACCTCCGCCCATCCACTGCGAACGATTTGCACGATTGTACTCTTTTTGTGTCCTTTTTTCCATGTACTCGTTTGCAAGATTGACGTAGTGACTAAGGAAATTTTGAAATTGGGGCTGTTTTGCAAAATTGAAATAGCGTTCCTGATACCTGTGTATGAACAGTTCCTCAGAACAATCGTAAATTTCATTTTCAACAAGAAAATTGACGATAATTGGAACGATTGCTTCGCAAATCAACTGATTGACCATTAGCGGAAATGATGAGGCGACCTCGTCAATATTTGGCATCTTTCCGTGTTTTGAAATCAGTTGTTCCATTGAATCATAAATGGAAAACTGGCTCATGTCATCTATAATATCAGTTCTGAGAGTGTTTAACTTATTAAAATCATCTGAAAATGAGATGCTGTTTTCTCCCAAATGGAACTGAACCATAGCGGAGGACCTCCTTTGAAAGCTAACCATGCTTGACATTTGAAACTTCCAACAAAGGTTACATACCTTTGCAATAGTAACAGAAAGACCATTGATTAGAAGTGTGATTCTGTAAAAATGCTACGAATAATCCTGCTATGATTATACGACTTATGCAATTACTGGTCAAGGCTTTAGAAGATAAAATCGTAAGTAAGCACTACGATTTGTACAAGGAGGCCGAACCATGGAACGAGAGAAGCCCACATTTGATATTCTGGGCCGCATAGAGAAAGAACGTGCTGCCCGCAACTGGTCTGAGTATGCCCTTGCAGAAAACTCCGGGCTGACCCAATCCACCATCTCAACATGGAGAAGAAGAAATCTTCAGCCAAATGTTGCTTCTATCGAGAAAATCTGTGCAGGCTTCGGCATTACCCTCTCTCAGTTCTTTCAGGAGGAGGACTCAGTTTATCTGACGAAGGAGCAAAATGAGCTTCTTGATCTCTGGGCTAAGCTCTCTCCTGTTCAAAGAGAGGCAGTTACTAAAATGCTGTGTGCTTTCCTATATATAGAGGAAGAACCCTGAGTTTCAACTGCATATTGCCAGATAAAAGCGGCCAAGCCTCAAAAAGCTTGACCGCTTTATCCTTTTGAATAATAGGGTTTAGGTACAGGATTCCCGGATTTTTGCCAGATCACTGTTCAGCAGCGTTTCATGTTCCAGAAGCTCTTTCTGGACAGCAAGAAGGAAATCTCTGTTATCATAGAGGATTTTGTGGGCTCTGCTGTATAATTCTTCCATCTTAGCTGCTTTTATGGCTTCGCTACTGAAAAGTCTTGTCTCCGACATTCTATTATTCGCCGATTCGACCTCCGAGAAACCAGCACCTGCGAGGGATGTCATCCAAAGATCAAGCAGACGATTGGCATTCTGAATGTCACCACTTGCATTTACATCCATCACTCCATAAATTAAAGACACACCTGCTTTTCCTGCCAAAGTCTTCGTAATGTCGTTTAGAAGTTCTTCTTCGTTTTTCAAGTAAGTAGAACAGCCATTCTCGAAGCCACCAATGCAGCTTTGATTCCCACGAATGGTAACGATGCCGATGCTGTCCGGATTCAGAATCTCTCCTACAACTGCGTGGGCTGCTTCATGTAATGCAATCTTCTGGCATTCGGTCAAATCAAGGCACTTGTCTGTTTTGGAGAGCTTATAAACCACCTGAAGCAGCGCATCTGTCACATCATCTTTGTAAATATGCTCGTGTCCTTGGTAGGTGCTATTCAGCGCAGCAAGGTTCATTACTGTTTCAAGGGTAGCACAGCTCACCTTGGGCATAGCTTTAACAATATCCGAGATAAGAACATCTTCTGCCAAATCCTTATCCCGGAGATAATAGCTGACGATCCTCTCCGCAATCTTTCCCATTGGAGGGTCAAGATAAAGCGTGTAGTCGAATCTTCCGGGTCTTAGCAGCGATGGAGGCATATATTTTGTGTCATTTGTTGTAGCAATCACAAAAATGTCTGTGTTCCTTGCATCGTCAATACAGGCCTGTAAGCAAGCCCATTCTGGCGCATAGGGAGAGTTGGATTCTACATAGAGGTTCAAATCCTCCAAGAGCAGTATACTAGGTGCGGCTTCTTTTGCAGCCGAGAAAGCAGCCCTCAATTCATCCAGAAAACTGTTTTCCTGACTGGTTTTCCGAAAGACGAGAGACTTGCGGCCTGATTCTTTTATAAAGACGGTTGCCAGCAAACTTTTACCAAGGCCGGGGTCGGATTCCATCAGAAGCCCTCTGGGGATAGAAGCTCCTTTGCTTTTATAGAGTTCTGGCCTTTTCAGGGCATCCAATATCTGGCGTAGAATATTTTTAGTGGATTCATACCCAATAACTTTTTCATCGAACTTGTCCATTGTAGACTTCCTTTCGCCTTTGTATAATTATGTGTCTGCTCAAACCGAAGCTGAGATTACTTTACGTCCTCAAAGAAATTCTCTATTTTACTCGGATCAATTGGAACAGCCTCAAAAGTGCGGTCTTTGAATGTTTTATATTTTGGTATCTTACTCACAAAATATTGTTGGAAGCGAACGTTCAAAATTGCATTAATATTACTTGCCTCATATCCTCTGCTCATATGAAACAGTGTCAAATCCTGATATGAAAGCATATCAACAATAATATGAATATGGTAGTTTTTGGTATTCCTATGAACTGCATAAGCTGCAACATACCCTCTGTCTGCATAAAAAGATATTATATTTTCAGCTACAGATTTCAGCGATCTTAAATACAAGCATTCCTGCTGTGTAAAAGAAATCACTCTATGTTTTGCAAATGGTCCTTGATATTTATACTGTCTCTTATGGTTGAACTCCATAAATTCATGTACCGCCAATGGATTTGTCATATACTCTTGTGGAAATCCAAACGGTTTACAGCCGACAAGTCTATGTCCCTGAAATTCTGTTTTTTCCGAATCAAAAGCGTAACAGAGAAGACTACATAAATCTTGCTCTTTTGCATATTCAATATTTTCATCCTCATTTACGAATTTGATAATCGGCATATTTTTTCACTTCCTTTTTAATTTTATCATAGTCCTTGCTATCAATCCAACATCCTATTTTCCAAATACTATCAGCAAATTGTGCATCCATTACCTTTCTTTCCTGATATAAAACTTCTTTTAAGAGCTCTGATTTTGATTTTCCAGTTTCACTTTGAAGATTTTCTAATCTTACAAACTCATCTTCTGTTAACCGAATGCAAACTCTGTGTTCATCTTGAGCCAATTTTAATCATTCCTTTCTCTTATATATTTTTCAACTGTTTTCAAGAAATATAATGAGAATCACATAAAAGAAGAAATATTATAATGAATCAAGATATTCATTACAATACTATCATTCAATATACTTTAGCTATGGTTTTATTAATCACTAAATATCATTTTATGTTTTAGTTTTTCATCCTTACTGATTCTCATTACACAATAAATAAAAGGGGAGCTACGCTCCCCAACAAGAATGGCCAAATGTATGTACAAGCCACACATTTAACGCTTTCTCTTTGCGATAGAAATATCTAATCGCTTATCTTAATGTTAGTGCTGTTAATAAAGATTAAATTTCACCTTCTTTCCTCTCCACACATTATCAAGCATTAACACCAAGATTATTTTTATGTACACCTCATTATCAAGCATTATTTTCAAGCAACAGAAAACCCACATGGAGTAATCATTCCATGTGGGCTTTTTTCGTATTACCATCCAGCAGTTTTTATATGAGCTTCCTGCACAATATATTCTTGTACCGCTCTCTTTGGAATTTTCCATACTCTTCCAATTCGCATCGCTTTGATCTTCCCGGTCTTCAAGAGCTTATAGGTGGTGTTCATACCGCAGTTCAGCATATCAGCAACTTCTTCAGGGGTTATCAGGGTGTCATAGTAATCAAACATAACGGCCAATCCTCCTTTGATGGGTTACTATACTGTTGCCGAATGTCAAATCATACCAGATACAGAAAAAGGGCAACCACTTGCGTGATTGCCCTTGGACTATGCCTTATGTTCTTTCCTTCTATGCCGTTTTCGACAGTTTTGAAAAAATCCGCCTTGAAATTCTGCTTTCATCTAGAGTTTTAGCACTTTTTAAGTTCAGTTTTTTCTGAAAGTGTCGAAACTGTCTCGGCACACATTGTCCCTTGTTTCTCATCCGACCTTACTCTCTGCTCAGGTTTCATCTGAAACTTGGCTATTCGGAAACGTTACGCTTTCAATGTATGCGTGTTCTTCAGCAGTATAACAGTCACTGCATTTACTATTTATCATATACATGTCTTCTGCCGTAAAAGCGACCCCAAGCGTTTCTAGGTCTTCGTAAATTTCTTTCATTATACTATGACATATAATGATCCTATACATTCGCTCATGCCCAGGGTCTTTCCCAGCTTGAATCAAAGGTTGCTCTTCATATATTTCTGTTGCAAGCTGGTCTATTGTATCAGTGGTAATGTCTTTCCATTCGCACTCTTCACCTTTTTTGTTTTTTCTTTTTATTTTTCTTGTCTTCAAATCATAACTTATTCCGTATCTTCTCTCTGCATATAGGTAAGACCTTCCGTCAATTTTAATCTTGCCGTTTGTTTCCTGCGCTCCCATTTCTTCATATCCGAGATCCAATCCAGTTCTTTTATAGTATGGTTCTATTGTTGTGTCTATCGTTACATTTTTGCTGTACCTATCTTTCAGCGAATATAGGTCAACTACAAAATCCAATAGTTCAACTCTGCTGGTTGCGTGATTTATCTCTTCTTCAAATAAACAATCATAATTCCTTTTTTCGTCCAAAGCATCACACGTTTTTTGAAAAAATCTCGTAAAATTTTTATTTATATAATCACAGATAAGATTATCGGCATGTGCCATTTTTTCTTTTGGCTGTTCTATCCAATAAATCCCTTCAACTATTAAAAGTGTTACAATTCGCATATATTCGCAGAACAGCACCATATTTTGGGGCGACTGCAATAATATTTTTTCCTCAAATTCTTGAGCATAAAAAACCGCTGGATTTTGTATTTTCGCCGAAATAGATTTTTTTGTATTGCAAACTTGTGCTTCATCATTCGTATCAATTTTATCAATACAACTTGCTATATCCAAAAATCTTTCTGTGCGAAATATAGATTCTCTCACATAATAAAATGCAACTCGATCACTTATAGAATCGCCTATCGATTCGTTCTTACTGAGAGCACAGCAGCTTTCAATCAAGGTTTCATATTCATTATTTAATTGAGTTTTTAATTTATCTTTGTATTGATTTTTCGCATTTTTCAAACTCCTCAGTTTTTTTCCAAATGAAGCAATTTCATCTGTTTTTATTTCATCTGGTTTTTTCTCCGTCATTCTTCTTTCATAGTAAATGCCAATATCTGCTACCAAAATTTCAATGATCGGAATCATAAAATTTTTGATTTCCCGATTTTCCTTCGTCACCTCCGGCGCATATAAAATCGGCGGGCAAAACATCGAATCATCATCGATCCATTTTGTTTTTCTTTTTCTATTTTTTTCGTATTCCTTTACATATTTATTTATAGCATTTTCGTCCAACGCTCTTATGTTATCTTTTTTCAATAACTTTAGAATCACACTTGAAAAATCAATGTTCTTTGCAGATAAATACTTGATCGACACGGCAGCACATGCTAATGCATTGCTCATTATCATTTTTTCTGCTTCTTCTTGCGTTAGTTCGCCATCTCTCTGGTCAACTATCCGTTGTAGCCCGGTAAGCATCCATGCTTCTGTCAATGCATTTATTACAAGTATCCTTGCTTGGTCTTCAAGGTCGCATTTTTCGAAGTCAGAATACTCTTCCTGAAGTTTACCAACATATTTTTCTGTCTTAGCTTTATACCGATTTTCGATTTTTTCCTTATAGTCTGTTAGGTCGTCTACCGTTTCAAATAAAACGATTTTGCTCATCCAATCAGTCATTACACATCATCCGCCTTTTTGTCCATTGTTAAACCTTTTATTATGCCACATTTGTTTTCATTTTTCAACATTTTTTCTATCCAAGATGTTTTATTTTTTACGATAGCTTTTTGATTCTAAAATTTTCTCGATTTTTGTATACTGTGCATCACAGTGACGGACATCTCTCATGGGTAACCGCCCACTGCATCGCACATTGAGAATTTCATAGTGGGTAGCATACGCCAATGGAACGGTCAGACTGCCCACAAAAAAACATATCTGCAAAAGGAGGTTTTTACCATGAGTAGCAAATTCATAGTCTCAAATCGAGTTCACGATCCACCCAGAGATTTTACTTCTGTACCTGCCTGTACCTTTATCGACAGCAGCGGTCAGGAGTTCATTGATATGGAAGCGCATCAAATGGATGTGGATGCCAGAGATGCGGCATACCGACAAGAGATTCATCGACTAGTTCGGCAACAGAGTGATCCTGCCCAAAAAGCTGAACTAAAAGCGCTCTTGTCCGAGTTTAATCACTTCGATAATTTTGGATTCGATGTAGATATTTACAAACGCCCTTGGATTATTAAGAAGCGGATTCCAAACGATCCTCGACCGATTCGGCGGTCATTCACATCTTGCTATGATTTCAAGGCTATTGTTGTAAGGAAAATTGAGCGTGACAAAACAACCGAATGGATTTATGTATCGTTCCGTATTCCCAACAAACCGTCCGGAGCATTCTGGCTGGAGAAAGGCGATTTTAGTCCGAAGACGTTGCTGAAGAAGTTCATGGCTGCGGGTGGCCAGATCCATTATACCGAGGACAGTAAACGGTGGGCAGATTTGTTGGCAGCTTTCATCAGTGCAATTTTAGACACTGAACACCCATACTTGCTGCCTCCTGTTGGATGGTATCAACTAGAGGATGGTCGCTGGCTCTATACGCCGCAGATGAAGGACACCTTGGCTACCTCGTTGTTGGACACCACTGACTTAGAGAAGTTGCCCTTGGCTTTGGTCAGGATTTTAGGGATTATCAAAACTAGAATCTCTAATAAATTTGAGGGCGTTCATCGTTTCTTTGCTCTTTTAGACCATGATGTTTCTACTTCAACAAGAATGACGGTTGACGACATACCAAAGCACTTCAATCAAATGCTCGATCAGCACGGCCCGGATGTCTTATTATCAGTCTACGGTGACAATCCAGAAATTGCCGCTACCGTTGGCAACTACCGTTCAGCGACAAATTTTGCCACTCTGCTTACAAGGACTATGACAGAGCCTCGTTTTCCGCTATGCCTTATCGTATCTACGAACGGCATTACTGAGTTGCAGCAGAAGCACTGTCTGTTCTTGCCTCACGAGGAAAGCCATACAGCCGCGCTGCCTCTGGCCGAAATCTTTAGCAAGCTGTGTGCCCTTGTTGAGCACAACCCAGATGCCTTCGAGCGCATCGTTGAGCGGTCTTACATAACCGCTTTAGGTTCCTTGGATGAAGAGTGCGCCTTTCGGAATGAAATCGCACTTCTAAACGTTTCATCCGTTGTTCTTTGCTGGGCATTAAAGCTCCTTAAACAACCGGATTTAGCACAAACAGCACACGAGGTCTGTCAGGCATACATAAATAATTGTTTATCCGAGTGGGACAGCTCTCTGGATTGCAACGCCAAAGAGATTTTACGCAGGGTCCTCTATTCCGCACAAGAAGCCGGGGACATTCGTCTTCTCCGCTATGGAGAGGTCGATTCTAGCTATGATCCTGACCGGGATATCGTACAAAAAGGAGGTGACTTTCTGTTGAAAGGTTCCTTACTAAAATATCTGATTTGCGAATATGCACAGGGCTATAGTGCATCTGCCATTATTTCGCATTTGCAAAGTGAGCATTTGCTCTCTGAGTTCAGCATTGCCAAAAAGATTCGTATTGACAACGGAACCTATGTAGATGCTCGACTTCTGACCTTGAAGCGCAGTTGCTTGACCGAATATGAAGATTCTGATTAAAACAGGAGGGACGGAACCATGAGGTTAAAAATAGGCTCTACTTACCAAAAGGCTGTTACAATCATCGAAAAACTCAAGGAGGGGAACGCTTCCATTTTTATCTGTGGAAAAAGTGGAACAGGCAAGACCACCCTTTCCTCCAATATCACAAGGAACCTGCTAGAGGCAGGTGTTCGGATCGTAGTCATAGATCACCGTCACGCCGTGTCCCTGCCAGCAGACTTAGAGCCTTATGTACATCGTCAGGATGTGTCTCAAAAGCCAATCAAGTTGCATTTGTTTGGAACATCAGCAAATCCAGCAGATGCCGCTGCATCTTTCGTTGATACGGTTGCATCCGTTATCAGGCTATCAGATGGGCAAAAGCCGTTACTGATATCCCTACTAGAAAAGTCTCTCCGTGATTCACCTGCCTCGGATGAAGCATTGGAACGATTACACCTAGAAGTCCAGAATTCCCGGTCACTCGCTGCACCCGGTTTGGAAAAAGCCTTGACTCCTCTATGGGGACAGAAGTTTTTCGAGAATGGCGATTTCGAGATTTTCTCCGGCATCACCTTGCTGGAATTAGGTTCGTTTCCGCCATCCACGCAACACATCGTTGAAGAGGTAGTTTTTGCAGCACTGTTACGAGAAGCCACTCACGAGGATTTCCCACCCACTTTCCTGTACTTGGATGAATTGAGTAACTTCCCATTGCACCAAACAAGTGCACTGGGAAAAATTCTCAACGAGGGTCGCAAATATGGATTGTACTGCATGCTGGTTACTCAGAGCATCCGTAATTTCAAGGCTGAGCAACGGATTTTGCTTCAGCAGTGCAAGTACACTATGTATTTCCAACCTGCGGATGATGAGGTTCGTATGTGTGCCCGTTTCATTAGTTTGTCTGGTGGAACCAAGTTGACTTCCATGCTAAAGAGTCTTCAGGTTGGCGAGTTCCTAGTCTCCGGCCCGGTTTATGTAGGCGATTCTGACACACCGACCACCAAGCCGCTGGTCGTCCATAGTAAGCCGCCAGAGGATGTCGTTCCTGCCAGTGATGCACTAACGATTCCGATGCCTTCTGACACCGAGCCACTTCTCCCACCAGCACAGATTGATTTTCTTCCACCACTGGATGAACTTGACGGTTGCGATGATTGCAATGATGAAGATTCCACTCAAAACAATGAGTTTGAGCCAGTCACAGAGGATGTATGTCCTCCCCTGCTGAGCTTACCTCGTGAGCATCCTACCACGCCAGTGTCTCACAATGAGATGATCTCCGAGCCACCAAAGCAAGATTTGCCCACAGCTGAGCAAATTATCGCATCTATCGCTTCATCGAACCAGTCTCGTTCTTGTTATAATTATTATAGTCCTGCATGGCCACAAACGCAACCCATTGATAGCTCCGGTATGGAATTCGATTTTAGCCACGCAGATTTTAGCTCCCTTGTACGAAAAGACGACAAACGCTTCGTCTTCACTCCAAATATCAAGACATAAAAATTTTACGTCAATTCAAACAAGTATCATTACTATGAAGCGTTGACAACTACAAATATTTTCAGGAGGAAACACCTATGAAAAACAACAACAGCGATTTTATCAGTCTGACCGCAGCCGTTCGCCGTGCCAAAAGTGAAGGACTGAATCTGAGTTATGCCGGCCTGCGGAGGTTTGTCGCCGAAGGATTCATTCCGCACGTGCCCAACGGCAGCCATATTCTGGTATACTATCCAAACGTGGCCAATTTTCTGAAGAACGGTGTGACTGCCGAGCAAAGTCGAGCTTATCAGCTTTCCCGTAGTCGAAGCTAATCCAACCATCCGCCCTCGGCATCATCCTGATGTCGGGGGCATTTTTGAAACAGGAGGTTCAAATCTATGTTCTGTGAAAATTGCGGTCATCAAATCTCAGATACCGCTAAATTCTGCTCTGCCTGCGGTCATCCCGTTGGCACAGCACCATCCCCCGGTGCAGAAGCTCCACCTGCTGTTCCAGCCAAGCGAGAATCACCCCGGCTGAAAGCATCATCCGGTAATGGAAGCATCTCTAAAATGTCCGGGATACGCCGGAAGCCATGGCTGCTCCGAATGCCAATCCCAGACCCCCACACAGGTATTACGGTTACGAAAACAGTCGGCACTTACGTTACCCGTGAAGAAGCCGAAGCGGTTCGTGCTGAAATGATGAAACGCCCTGCCACACCATATCAGGATTCCACCTTAGCAAAAATTCACGAGATCTTTCTGGAATCTCGCGAGTACAAAGGCCGTTCTGATAAGGCCCGTGAACTGTATGATCTGGCATGGAAATACCTAAAACCACTTTGGTATTATAAAATTGCCGCCCTCTATGCGCAAGACTTCCAAAACATTCTTGATAAGATGGCCGATAACGGACTGTCTCAAAGTATGTTGGAAAAAGAGCGCACTCTTATCAGTAAGCTATATCGCACAGCCATTGGCTGGCGTGTCGTGGATGCCAACCTTGCATCTGTCCTGAAAGTTGAGGGGCGTAAATCGCCGGAACGCGAAATCTTCACGGACGAACAGGTGACGCTGATCCTGAACCAAAAGAACACTCCCACCGGACAGATGGTAATTGCTCTTCTGGCCTGTGGAGTGCGTATCTATGAGCTGCTGCACTTCAAACACGAAGATTTTCACCGCACGAAATCCGGTGCTTATCTGATCGGCGGCTGTAAGACTGAGGCCGGACGCAACCGTATCATTCCCATTCTTGACTTCGGAATCCCGATTTTTGAACATGCGTATGCCACCTCTGTGGAAAACGGCCCACTCTTTCCCAACGGAAAAGGTGGATTCTGGAACGAAAAGAACTGGCGTAATCGCAAATTCTATCCGTTCTTGGAGGAAATCGGCATCCAGCCAAATCCTTACGACGAAAACGGGAAACGTAAACCGGAGTTTGCTGGGAAGCTCGCCACTTATACGCCCTACACCACCCGGCATACATACGCTAGCCTTTGTGACCGTGCGGGTGTCAACAAGGATATCCTGAAACGTGCTGTTGGGCACACACCCAAATCCAAAACGCTGGATGAAGTCTATCTCCATCCGAAAGCCAACCAAATGATCGAAGCCTTTGACAAGGCCAATCAACTGGTCAAAGATGAAGTTTTGGCTCTGCCAGAAGAATAATCCCCACAAACCAGAAAAACCGTCAACGCATGAGAGAGCAATCTCTCGCGTTTGACGGTTTTCTTTTTTGTTTTGCTGCCGTCATTTTGCATAAAATTCGATGATAAAATTTTATACCAAAAAATCTGCAAAAATCGGGTTTTCGGAGCCATTTTGCCGTTCCTCTCCGAATTTTGCTACAGATCTGCTACAAACTTGCTACAAACGACTGAAAAGGGGGCCTCCTACACGTTTCATTATCAATATGCAAAAGTGAATTCGTTTCACTTTTGCATATCAAAAAGCACGTAGATACAAGAAAAAGCCGCTTACCTTTTCAGGTAAACGGCCTTACGTTTGGTGGAGCATTGTCCACAGCACTCGAACCCAACACTTCCTCACGGGTGACCGTTTTGGCATCATCCGTGAAGTTGAAATTGAGTACGACCCGGTCATCAAAGACGTAGACCGAGTTGACAAAGGTATCAATGATCTGCCGCTGGTGTTCCGTGCTGCCCACGTCACCCTTGCGGAATTTTTCAAGCCAGAACCGAATCCACTCACGGGTCAGGACGGGCTTTTTCAGCTCTTCTTCCAGAATGCTGGTGTTCAGGGCTTCTTTCCGGGCTTCCAGCTCGTCCAACCGCTGCTTGGTGGTCGGGGTCAGGATGCCCTGTTCAATGGCTTCCAGAAGGTTTGCGAGTCGTTTCTCCGTATCCCGGAGTTGTTCTTTCAGAACAGGCAGCCGGGTGTTCTCCTGCTGCTGGGCTTCCATGACCAAATCTATCAGCCGTTCGATAATTTCATCGCTGAAGATCACCTTAATGGCGGTGTCCACCACGAACCGTTCCAGCGGCTCCTTGCGGATGGCTTTCAGGTCGCAGTGCGCCTTGCCGTGGCGTTTGGCGTTGCCGCACTTGTAGTAATAGTAGGTGTTTCCCATGTGGCTGGTGCCGCTTTCGCCACCCATCAGGGTGCCGCACTTGCCACAGAACAGCTTGGTGGTCAGCAGATATCTCACATCCTCTTTTGCAGGCCGACCATGGGCGATCCTGTTCTGCTCAAAACGCTGCTGCACCCGGTCAAACAGGTCTTGGTCAACAATGGCCGGAATGCCGCCCGGCGTCACAATGTCCTTGTAGCGGTATTCGCCGATGTAGCGGCGGTTGCGGAAGATCTGGAAGAAGCTGTTCTTCACGAACGGCTTTCCGGTGCGGGTACGCAGGCCGCGCTCGTTCAGGGATGCCGCAATCTTCTCAGCCGGTTCGCCGTCGGCATACCGGGTGAAGATTTCCTGCACGATGGGAGCCGTCTCCGGGTCGATATGGTACAGCCTGTCCTCCTTGCCAATGGTGAAGCCCAGCG
>OODD01000402.1_pt1 | contig 28037 bp, 19 predicted proteins | sample 1671311 | NCBI WGS metagenome assembly OODD01 (sample SAMN06348143, study PRJEB24527) | human gut metagenome | biome: human gut; feature: ankylosing spondylitis patient; material: feces | host: Homo sapiens | place: China | collected 2015-10 | reverse complement strand
AAATAAACATATGTTTTCCTTTGGGTAAAAAATTTGCGCGTCTAACTCATCACTAAAGTAACGAGAATGCGACGCGCAATTATTCAATAATTGGGAAACAATTACAGCCAGTTTTCCAGAACGTCATTCAGCTTATTCATATCCAGCGGTTTCGCGATATGTCCATTCATGCCTGTATTTTTTGCCAGCTGTACATCTTCTGCAAAAGCATTGGCAGTCATGGCAACAATCGGCAGTTTTCCCTGTTCACCCGGAAGGCTCCTGATTGCTGCGGTTGCCTCATAACCATTCATGACAGGCATTTGGATATCCATAAAAACAAGATCATACAAGTCTTTCGGAGAAGCTTCTACTTTTTCAACTGCAATTTTTCCATTTTCTGCCGTTTCCACTTCTGCCCCTGTCATCTGCAGAATTTCAACAGCAATTTCTCTGTTTAACTCATTATCCTCAACTAGCAGAATCCTTTTTCCCGTGTAGTCTGATTCTGACAGCTCCTCCAGATAATTTCTTGCTGTTTTTTCTTTTCTGCCTGAAGTAAACTGCCGCAGTGTAGCCGTCAGCCGAGAACGGAACAGCGGTTTTGCAATAAAAGCATCTATGCCCGCCGCCTTTGCTTCTTCTTCAATCTCGCTAAATTCATAAGATGTCAGTACAATGATGGTGATTTCTTTACCTATTCGCTTCCGGATCTGTCTGGCTGTTTCTATGCCATCCATATCCGGCATCTTCCAGTCTAAAATAACAGCAAAGTAATCACTTTTTAGCTCATGACGTGCATAACAGCGCTCAACGGCTTCTCTGCCGGAGAGAACCCATTCGCCTGCAATACCGATTTCCTTCAGTGTGGCAACTGTACTTTCACAGCATGTCTTGTCATCATCCACAACCAGAACCGGCAGATTCATCAGATATCTGTCCTGTTCTTTTTCTTTTTCCTGAAGCTCCAGATAAATTGTTACCGTAATTCTGGTTCCCTTATGTAAGGTACTGTCCACTTTAATATTACCATTCATCAGGTTCACAATATTTCTGCTGATTGCCATTCCCAGACCGGTTCCCTGAACCTTGGTTGTCCGGTGGTCATCTGCGCGGCTGAACGGATCAAACATGATTTTCTGAAATTCCGGTGACATACCGATCCCATTATCCTCAATCGTAAATTCATAGCATCCAAGTTCCGAAAATCCATTTGGCTTTTCCTCTATGGAAAAGATAATATTCCCGCCATCCGGTGTATACTTAATTGCATTGCTCATCAGATTCACAAACACCTGCTGGATTCTCAGGCTGTCACCACAGACATCCTCGTGTTCAATGTGATTGATGTGTATATCAAAATTGTGTTTATGTTCATCCAGCACCGGTTTCGTAAGCGTAATAAGATTATCCACCAGCTCTGACAGGTTGAAATCTTCCTGGGCTAGCGTCATTTTTCCGCTTTCAATACGTGCCATATCCAGTACTTCATTGATCAGCCCCAGCAGATGACGGCTTGATTCTGTAATCTTACTGAGACATTCAATAACTCTATCCTGACTCTCAATATTTGCTCCTGCGATTGCAGTCAGACCCACAATGGCATTCATCGGTGTCCGGATATCATGGGACATATTGGAAAGAAATTCTGTTTTCGCACGATTTGCATTTTCTGCGGACCGGTAAGCCTCTTTCAGTGCCTGACGGGATTCAATCTCTGCTTTCTTCTCCTGTGTCACATCCATGGATGCCAGCAATACCTTTTCCAGCTTTCCATTCTTCCATTCCAAGGGAATATAAGAAGCGATTTTATAAGTCTTTTCATCCTGGCTGCAATACTCAAACTTATAAATATCATTTTCACTTTTCAGTTTTTTCCGAATATTATCCGGGGTTATCAGGATATCTATAGCTTCCAGTGGTTCCAGTGTCTTATACCTTTCAAGAACCTGCATCTGAAAATCATGATAAAAGCCCAGAGGTTTATATATCATCTGTCCATTCAGGTTGTAGAACTCATATCTGTCATTTTCCAGATCACAGACAACAAAACGGTCAACCAGACGTACGATACTCTGGATCAGCAGCTCCATGGAGGCATTGTCTGCTGCAACCTGCAGATGCCGTGCACTCTCTACCTTTGCCTCTGTGATATCCCGCAAGAAAATCATGGCATATTCTGAATCCTCTATCTCTCCACGTATGACCACATTGCGGACCCATCGCTCTTCTCCATTCAGAGTGATACGGCACTCCAAAGCCAATTCTGTTTCCAGACCCTTCAGCCTTTCTGCAATATAATCACGGTTATAAAAAGCGGATACCGACTTCTTATCTGTTTCCACAACATAGGAATCCACAAAATGCTGTATCAGTTCATCCCACGTATGACTCTGTTCAAAGACGGTCATCAGGGACGGTTCAACCTTAAAGGTATCAAAAGTATTCGCTTCCAGATTCACATAATACTCGCACAGATCTGCTTTCGTAAAAGCCCGATGGAAAGCAGCAGATTTTTGTGCCTGCATGATTTCTTTTTTCTCCGCATCAATGTTAATAAAAATCCCGGCAATCCTGCTGGCAGAACCATCCAGACGGCGTATTACTTCTGCCGATGCCCGAAACCACTGGTATTGATTATCCTTCATTCTCATACGATACTCTACCTGGTATTTTATCTGGTTCGTCTTATCCTTAATTGCCGCCTGAAGCTGCACCATTACTCTTTCTTTATCCTGTGGATGCAGAAGATCTGACCAGGATTCCAGTTTATTCGGAAAGTCCAGAGTGTCATGATAACCAAGCATTTTTCGGAATTCATGACTCCAGTTTGCATTCACAATCTCACTGTTTTTGTCACAGTCAAAATACCAGAAGCCGGAATAGATAGCCTCATTGAGCAGTGCCAGATTTACATGATCCCAGTTAATCTGTACGGACATAACCCAGATCTGTCTGCCCGCCTCATCTGTCGCATCTTCTTTACAAAGCCGTACATTATTCACTGTACCGTCTGCTGTAAGGATCTGTGCTTCCCCTGTTCCGTGAAGCTGCAAAAAACGGTCTCGATCCAGTATATCTTCCTCGCCATAAAAGAAGTTTTTCAATGAGCCTTTTGTCTGTTCCATGAAAGTATCGAATGTATATCCTGTACTATGCAACAGCAGATTATTCACAGACAAAATAGACAGGTTTTGGTCATAAGATCCTGTCATTATACCTACCCCGCCATTATTTTCCAGTGTTTTCTGTACGGCCTGTGACATGGTCTGTGTCTGCCCCGTTACAGTCTCACCTAAAGAATATATTTTGTCTTCATAATTTTTCATTTTATAAAAATCCTCTCTCTGTCTTATGCCTTCTTTTATCTGTATACAGAAAACTTGTCCCTGCTGGTTTTATTACCCATTTTTGCATACAAAAAGGACACCTTCCAAAATCTGCCAGTGTCCCTACTATATTTTTTTAAAATCACACATCTATATAGTATAAAAGATATCGGAATCTCTTCTGTTCAAACATCTTTTCCATATATTATGATGATATGGAAACAGTGGCAACCGGCTGACATGGTCAAGCTTTCTGACTTTAGTCCCTTCTGGCTTTGCGTCCCTGCCTTTCAACAGGTTTGCCTTTAAAATAATTTTCAGTTTTTCCAAAAATAAAATACCATGTGGCTTTTCTTACGTCAATAATATTTTGGTGGAAAATTTACATATATTTTAACCGAATCAAGCAACTCCCCTGTGGAGATTGCGAAAAGCAATAAGCAGTGGGTGAGGACCTGCTGTTTATTTTTCTAATCTCGCGGAAAAATGCCCATTCGCCATTTCCAACATACCATCTTTCATACCGCCTATGATAAAATCGAATCTATAAACATGGAAAGTTACTGTCCAGTTAACCCCTGAACAGTAACGGTTCCAATACACACTTTTTATTCCGTATGGTTCTTTCCGGTTTTCCACATAAACTGTTGGTAACACTGGTATCTTTTTTCTTAAAAGCAAAATCTCCGCAACATTCCAGACAAATCAGAGAGGCTACTGCAATGTATAATGTGCATTGCCGGTATCCTCTCTGATTTATTCAACCATTATTCACAACTTTTTTATTTCATTTTAATTTTTCTGACATTTGACCATTCACTGAATGTTTTTGAATTATCCTCAGAAGTACGGTTCCATGCATGTAAACCAATATAATAAGTGCCTGATTTAACGTTCTTAAATGTAACAGTTACCGTATTTCCTTTTATCTTCTTTACATAATAATTTTCTCCGGAAACAGCAGGACGTTTCTGTCCGTTAGTTTTAGTAAGGGTATCACTGAGAACTACATCATAGCCCTGAGCGTTTTTGCTCTTCGTATATTTTACTGTCACTGTGGAACCTTTAACAGTTACCTTACTGATCACAGGTGTCTGTGGCGTAATGGCACTCACATCTACTTTATGGATCTCAGACCACTGTCCAAATACTTTTTTGCCATCTTCACCCTTAAGCCATGCGTGACACGCTACATACCAGGTTCCCTTATCCATATATGCAAATGCAGACTTCAGGTCTTCCCGATTTTTCAGGACCTTTGTATACTGTCTTGTTTTAAGCATATCCTCAGAGGTGCCGATTACATAATCATAGTTAAGAGCACCCTTACACTCTTCATTCAGCACCATTTTTACGGAGTTTTTGGAAACAGATACATTCTTTATAACTGCTTTTGCAGGTCTGGTATAATTTCCGTCTGAATCTGTGATACTTCCGTCTGTACTGTAAATATTTCCTTTTGTATCTGTTACAGTTTCATCTTTATTTACAGTTGGCTTTTTACCATCTGCATCAGGTGTCAGCTTCGTGCCATCCGGAAGTGTTACAGTTCCATCTGAACTGATCACGATTCCTTTTGGTGTAACGAGATTTCCATTCTTATCTTTCTCAGTCCCCTCCGGGTAAGTATCCGGTATCGGAGTAACAGTTGGTGCTGGCGTTACTGATGGATTTACCGATGGTGATGGTTTTACCGACGGTGATGGTTTTACTGACGGTGACGGACTTACCGATGGTGATGGATTTACGGTCTGTATGATTGTAGTGTCTGATATGGTACAGTTCTGAATTTTATTATCCGGTGTTTCTGTAATGTCACTCCAATATGTATCCGGAGCAGATTCACTGTTGGAAGTTATTTTTTTACCATTTACTGCTGTTCCTTTTGTAGAAGGAGATATAGTGACAGATTCAGTATACGCTTTACCTGGTTCTGCGTTTTTGTTCATAAATGAATAAGTAGAACCTCCCTCCAGATATGCTTTTGCTGTTTCTACATTTCCGGTGCCCTCAACTGCATTGCCACCGTTATCACCATGTCCTCGTCCTGCAACAGCGATCAACGTTCCTGCTCCGGAAATCGTTCCCTTATCAAGAATCACCGCTGCACCGCCAACTGAAGTAGTTGCTATGTTTCCTCCACCGTATACTGCAAGCTGGCTGCCCTCACCAACAGTAAGTTTTCCGCTGCTGACTTTCAGGGCCGGCTGTCCGCTGTAGCTTTTTCCTGTGGCAGAATCTGTTCCTGTGGCAGCTTCATCACCTTTGATATATACTTTTCCTTCCACCTTTACATTTCCGTTTGTCACAACAACGGGTGATGTATTGTGACGTGCCTGTGTTCCATTGGGAAGGAAATTAGTGTTGGAGTAGATCATGGAATTCTTTATGGTCGCTCCATCATTCAGGATCAGCTGTCCGTTAATGGAAGTACCTGTCAGGAATTTTCCGCTATGATTATCATAGTTGACAGATATTGTTCCACCATTTTCTACTTCAATCTGTCCATATATGGAAGAATCTCTCAGATTCAATGTTCCGCCATTTTCTACTTTTATCTTCACACTGCTGAGAACCTTCATATTGACCATTGTAAGGTTACATCCAGCCGGTATGATCAATGTCTGAGTTGTAGCTTCTCCCTCTGAAACAGCATGTCCCAGTTCTCCATACGTACCGCTGGTATGAGAGCCATACCAGGCTTTAATCTCTGCCGGGACTGTTACAACATTATCCGTATCATTAAAATTAGGAATTAACCATGGATCCATATCATACATATATTTTCCGTCTGAAGTCTTGGTTGCATTGGCAAGCTTCAGATGATCTGCCAGTTTTTCATTAGTACTGTAAACCTTGAAAGTAAGCTCATTACTTGTTACTGTACGTCCTGACTCATCGGTTACTGTAACGCTGACAGGATATGTACCTGGTTCAGCAGGAATTCCGCTGAGAGACAGAGAACTGTCATATGTGGAATACCTCCCTGCCATCCCACTTTTACTGTCAATGTTTACCGTTGTTTTCTTCGTATCAATTTTTACACCTGTTTCTTTTAACACTTTCCAGTCAGTTTCAACAGGTTCCTGCCCATCCGGAAGATCTGCCGCTTCCACAACTACATTACTGTTTTTGTTGGATGAAACAGAAGTGGATGCACCTGAAACTGCATCGTATTTCTTCTGCCCTTTAACAGCGCTTTCGAAGTATCCTTTTAATCTGACATGAAGAGTGTTCACTCCGTTGGATGCACCTTTAATATTAGTTTCACCGGAATCAGTTGCAACAACTGTGAAGGCATTTCCTTCTGCATTTACCTTAAGATGAAGTTCTTTATATCCATTACTTTTTATTGTAATGACATTTCCAGTGTGAAGTACAGTTGAATCAAATACAACACGATTATTACTGCTGTCTGGATAATATGCTGTTCTGTTAAATAATGCTGTTGCACGATCTGTTTTATCCCATGGTGTCCCATCTACAGATATTTCTGTGATTTTACTGATGTAATCAGAATCAGTATTTTCATCAGCTGGTTTAATGATCTTGTAGTCTGTATATAAAATTTCCACTTGATCTCCCACAAATGTTGGAGCATCTTTGGGCTGTTCAGGTTCAGACTGTGAAGTTACTTTTTCAACAGCCCATTGCTTTCCGGTTCCTGTTACCTTTAAAGTAAGATCCTTGTATCCGGTACTGGTGATTACAATCTGATCGTTTACTTCAAAAGAATCTGCCGAAAATCTAATATACTGATCCGATGACCCACATAAATAATACTTTCCCTTTGTTAAATAAGAAGAAAATGATGATTCTGTTAAATTATTGCCATTTACCGATATCTGTTGAATATTATCAACATAGTCAATACCAAATTGTCCATTTATTTTATATGTTGAACTTCCAAATACGCTGTCATATTCTGCCGTCACCTCCGGCGGTTCTTTCGCATTTTGTGTACCCTCATCCTGAGCCGCCTGTACATTCTCCTGCTCATCCGCAAAATCCGGTGTCCCCGATCCATCACTAAAGGAATCATCATCTGTCTCCTGTGTGATCGCTGAATCCGTAAGCATTGAATCTGTAAATATGTCTGTTGCACATACCGGTACAGAAGCAATCATATTTGCCGCAATTGCCATAGACATCAAAATTGCCATTCTTTTCTTCATCTGTTTCTTTCTCCTCCTGTAATATGATATCAGGGGCAAAAGACATTTCGTCCCTGACTTGAAGCTATCTGTGCATCATCTCATTTCAGATGAAGCGGATAAAATCCTCCGATTCATCTCAGTTCTTCAATAGAAGTTTAAATGAGCAAATCACACAATAGTTTGCTTTAGTTAACTCTGTTGGTTAGTATATTCTAACCTATGTGAAAATGCAAGAAAATTTTCATGCCACTGTTGAGAAAGTATCTCATAAATCAAGCAGTATCCTGTTGACAAATTTTTATCATTTCACAGCAAGATAAGGCAGAATAGAGCAATTATGGTAATTCCATAAAATAATGCAGGTAATAAATCAGGTAACATCCTGCTATCAGTCTGAAAATATCATCTTCTATCTCTTTTTCGCTGCTGTTTAAAGTAATTTTGTTTCCTTCTATCTGAAGTCCCATTGTATCCGCGAGATTCTCAACCCGTTGCCTGTCATATTCTTTTTCATCCAAAAGAACAGACTTCTCATAAACCCTGAATTTTCCGGTTTTATCACATTCCAGTCTCAGATGCAGTTCAGGGAGTTTTCCGGGTTTAAAGGTTATCTCACTGTATGTCATAGATCGTCTTACTTTTGTGATCCCCTGTTTCACTGCCAGTATGATCCATTCATCCAATACAGGTCCTTTATACATAGGCTGTCCATATTGCAGATGTAATTGGGCTGCCTTGCTGATGCAGGCATTTCTGCTACGGTTATTCAGACGTTTATAAACATTGCTGCCCTCAACCGGGTAGTATTTCTTCAGTATCTTCTCTTCGGCTTTTGTCCATGGATCATTGGTTTTCCTGCTTAATCCCAGAATCATCGCTCTGTATTTGCATGCCTGAAGAGATCTTTCAGGAATGAGAGTATGCACATATCCGGCACCTTTTTCTTCATAATATCGGGAAATGATCGCATCCTCTTCCTGTGTCCATGGAAGTCTGTTATTGTCTGATCTGACATTTAAGTACTTAGCTCTGGACTGACAGGCAGTCAGAGTTCTCCCTTCCAATCGTTCTGCTGCCTTCCTGCCTTCCGCTTTGTAATATGTTCTTATAATTTCATCTTCTTCTGCAGTCCATTCTTTTCTTCCCAGTATGCAAAGACCTAATTTGGCAGCTCTTTTATTACATGCCTCTTTGGATCTTCCCTCCAGTCTTTTCTGAACTTCAGCACCTTCTGTCGGATAATAGTTTCTCAGAATTTCATCTTCGCTGCTGCTCCATTTTCTGTTTGCCCCGGAATAAGTAAGTCCTAATGCAGCAGCTCTTCCTCTGCAGGATTCTGCTGATCTCTGATTTAAGCGATAACGTACCTTACTGCCCTCCGCAGCATAATACTCTCTGAGTATTTTATCCTCTGCCTCTGTCCATAATCTGACATATTTAACATCATTCTGTACAGTTGCTGAAGAGGAAATGTTTTTGGATATTTCCATTTTTGATGCCTGGATCCTGCAGCTTTTTGCAGTTCTTCCGGATAATCTTTCACAGACCTGATCTCCTTCTGCGGGATAGTACTTTCTTAATATTTCGATTTCATCGGCTGTCCATCTTTTTTTCGTATTTGCCATGTCTTACACCTGTTTTATATATTATTTCAAACTGAAATATTCACTAATTCTTACTTTTCGTAACCTTCGCAAAAGAATTCCATATGTGAGTGCAATATCTACATAGAAATTCCTGAATGTACAACATATTCATACCCTGTCTCCGTAGTATAAGTTTTTTCCTGTCCCAGTGCCGGAATAACAGATTCAGAGCTGTGCAGACTTCCACTTTTAAATACGATCATCACTTCTGCTTTCTTTTCATTAACCGGAGTTATTTCTATATTATTGATTGTGTTTTCAATCATGGCTCTGGTGATATCTTTGGGTTTTACGCAGGAATATTCTTTTGCATAGTCTAATATCCTGTCCATCTGATCTGTCAATTCTGTTTTTGAAAGAGGTTTCATGCTTTTCAATTGTTCCAGATTCGCTTTTTTCTCTGCTATCTGCTGTGTAAAAACCTTGTTTCTGCTTAAAAATTCCGCATCAGAAATGTAGCCGCCCATATTGTAATCCAGCAGCTTATCTCTCTTCTGTTCCAGTACTGTTATTTCATGCTGTATGTTGTCAATTTTTTCTTCAGTTCCTTCTGTTTTGTTAATCTCTTTCTCATAAAGTTCCAGATACTTATGCAATATACTTTTATTGCTTTGAGCCAGATTGTTATAAACATCCGATATCATCTCCAGCAGGATTTCTTCTTTTACCGGTTTTGATCTGCAGGAAACTGCGCCCTGTTTTATGCGATGACTGCATACCCAGGTCTTTGCAGCTTTTCCGCGGACAGTTCTGACTTTCAGCCAGTACGCAGCTTTATCTTCCGCACAATGTATAAGTCCGGTAAAAAGGTTGTCCTGCTTATAGGAAGTTTTTTTCAACTTGATATTTTTACTTCTTTCTTCCATAATCCTGTTTGCATCTTCCCACAGTTTTTCATCCACAATTGCAGGGACATGGGTACCATCGTCTTTATACATCACCCATTCATCTTCAGGCAGGAATTTCTGTTTCTTAGTAAAGAGATCAACTATTTTTACTTTTCCACCAACATAGTAACCCTTATATTTAGGATTTCGGATAATATTGGCAATCACATGGCTGTCAATCTTTCCCCCTTTATAATTTCTGTATCCACATTCCCATAAAAATTGTTCCAGTGAATGGGTAGACCAGTTTCCCAGGGCATATTTTTCAAAAATAAGCTGTACCATTTTTGCCTCTTCGGGATTCAAAAACAGTTTTCCGTTTCGCTTGTCCCATCCATATATATGTGAATTACCAAGAACCACACCGTTCTGTATGGATCTTGCATGACCGAAACGCACACGACTTGAAAGTTTTCTGCTTTCTTCCTGTGCAATACCGGACATAATTGACAGCCTGAGTTCCGAATCCTCATCTAATGTATTGATATTGTCATTCCTAAACCAGACAGCAGTTCCACAGTCCAGAAGCTCTCTTGTATATCGTATACTGTCTAATACGTTTCGGGCAAAACGGGTAATCTCTTTAGTTATGATAAGATCAATTTTCCCGGCTTTTGCATCCTGGAGCATTCTCTGGAATTCCTCTCTGTGGGTTACTGTAATACCGGAGATTCCTTCGTCTATATAACCATCCACAAGCGTCCAATTCTTTACGTCTGAAATCAGTTGTTCAAAAAAAGTCCACTGATGCTCAATAGAGGTTTTCTGTTCCTCCTTATCCGTACTGACTCGGGCATAATACGCCACATTCAGTTTCAGATCAAATATATTTTTCTGCCGGGATTTCAGTTCCTCACGGGTTGCATAAATATCCATGTTATTCCTTTCCAATCAACTGATTCTCTGGCAATATTCACCTGAACTGTCCATCTGTTCTCCATTCTTCGCGGCTACTGTATTGAATGTATTCAAGGTTATAATGTCTTTCTGGATACTGCTATGCAGTTTTTCGGAAATCTGTCCATTATCAAGCATTTTGTCATTAATCATTGTCAGTACAACCTGTTCCAACGTCATAAGCATTCCTCCTGTTCTGTATGTTATAATGTGCAATTTGGCATAGAACTATCCAGCAGTAATATGATGAATTTCATAAAATTATTATAACTGATTCAAAGATAATTGTTTTTGAGACGAAAAAAAAGCAGCTAACCTATTTTTCATAGACTAACTGCTTAAAGTACGTAAAAAACCAGAAAGATCTAACAGTTCAAAAGATTCTTTCCGGTTTTTTACACATATAAAGCGAGGGCATCGCTCAATCATCTAATTTGATGATTTTACGACACCCCCATCCCTTCAGATATATATATCAGGAAGACAGTTCTATCTGCTTCATTTCTTCCAGAAAATCACGGATATAGGATACTGCCAAATCAAGGGCCTCCTGTCCAAGTTCTGCGGAAGAATCTTTCGGATCAAAAGGTCCAAACCAGCCGCTTGGAGCAATTTCTTTGGTATCTCTCACAAGACGTACGATACCACCCTTGAAATTAACTGCCTGGATATAAGCCGCTTTCATATTCTCAGAAGGATCCTGTGCATTGATAGGCTTGCTGAGCTCCAGATGTACTGATTCCGGAGCAATTGCCATCATAGCTGAGGTCTCCAGAACATCACCATGGCCGCCTTCAAACTTCTTGTCCAGCTGAGCTACCAGACTCCACCAGTCTACGCTGGCACATACACCACCTTTATGATATACCTCCAGAGCTGCCCGGTCAATGGATGGAGTATTGCCGCCATGGCCATTCAGAATTACAAAACGTTTTGCGCCATGCTGCATCAGAGAATCCATGATGCCATGCAGAACCATGTAAAGTCCTTCATAACCAATATTAATACTTCCCTCAAAGCTTAAGTGATAAGGACATACACCGTATGGAACAGTAGGTGCTACGATTACGTTATCTACATCCTCCACATGATCCGCCAGATAGGACGGTACCATAAAGTCCGTTCCCAACGCACCCTGTGTTCCGTGCTGCTCGGTGCTTCCCACCGGAATCACAATAATCGGATCCTTCTCAAAAGCCTCTTTTGCTTGTGCTGTAGTCATTTTTGCAAGATACATTTTAAATACGCCTCCTAACTTTTATACTGTAAAATGACGATCAATAGTCTCCTGCGGCGGAGTTTCTGTAAATTTACTTACTACAATCATTACAATAGAAGCAATGATGGTAGTCGGGAACAATGCATGGAAGCCCATAGCCAGCGCCTTGACAGACGGATTCAGTGTAAAGAGCAACAGTGAAATAATACCTACTATAACCGATGCGATTGCTCCCTTCGCTGTTGCTTTCTTCCAGTAAATTCCAAACAGAATCGGCACTACAAAAATTGCCATTCCTGAGAATGCAAACAGGTTAATCTCAAAAATACTGCCTGGCTGGAATACACCAAAGCAAATTACAACGATACCGATAATTACAGTCACTACCTTAGACAGGCTCATAACAGCCTCATCTGTAGCATTCTTATTGATAATCTTCTGATAAATATCACGGGTAACAGCACCGGTGGTGGTGACCAGAATACCATCGATAGTGGACATACCTGCTGCCACGATACCTGCGATGAAAATAGAAGCCAGGAATGGATTCATTCCCCTCTGCAGAATCATTGGAATAATCTGATCTGCCTTCTCGATATTCTGAATAGAAGCGATACCATTTACACCGGCCCACTCAATCAGAGTCGCAGAGAAAAACATACCTGCAGTACCAAGAAGAATTGCTTTAAACATAGTCTTATGATCCTTCATGGCAAAGAATTTGGTAAACAGATGCGGCTGTCCCATAGTAAAGAAGGACCACAGTACAATGTTGGATATATAATAAGTCCAAGGCATATAACCATTGGCACCCGGGAAAGTCAAATAAGCCTCATTCATACTCTGAAGTGTATGGTTAATATTGGAGAAACCTCCACCCATTACTATAGATACAATAAAAGTAACCACTGCAGTAGCAATCATCAGAGACCCCTGGATAACGTCTGTCATCATGGCACCTTTCATACCACCAGTCATACAGTAGAGAATGACAATGATACCCATTCCCACAACGCCTACCCATTCAGGCAGTCCGGTAAATACATGTACAATAACGCCTGCTCCGATAATCTGTGCACCCATCATCGGAACCAGGAAGAAGAGCATCATCACGCCCAAAACACCGCTCATATTCTTGGAGTGATAACGATCTGTCAAGTAATCAGCCATGGTCAGAAAACCATATTTATGACCAAGGGTAATCAGCTTGCGGCCAATCAGAAGAGCCGGAAGAATCATGCAGAACACAGCTCCAGGTACAGAAATAGCCATTCCTGCATAGCCTACACCGTAAATGGTTCCCGGTGTACCAAGAAATGTTCCCATGGAAAACTGAGTTGAGAAATATGCAATACCACTTACTACCACGCCAGCCTTTCCACTCAATACAAAGAAATCGCCAATATTATTCGTCTTACGTCCTGCGTACCAACCAATAAATGCCATAATTCCAAGATAAAGTACCAGAACTGTATAGAAAGGAATCGGTGCTGGCTGAATTACTGCTGCTCCATTCATTTATTTGTCCTCCTCATCATAAGTGTGATATTCTTTTCTCTTCATACACATGCGATAATAAACAATAATCAGCACAAATGTAATGGCAGTGTGAACAATCCATCCGAATATATAGAGTGGAACACCACCAAATGCGGGAATATACGTCTCGCTGTAGAAAAACGGGAACGGAATCATAATTAATACAAACATAATCAGAAAAATAATCAACCATGTCCGTTCGAAGTGTTTCTCAAAAAGTTTCTTCATAGCCTTTTTCCTCCTTTGCTTTCGAAAGAAAATCATGTAATATATACTATGATTTTCTTTCGATTTTTTGTTAAGTATATACTTTACTTTATATTTTCCATTATACATGCTATAATAAATTTGTAAAGTTTTTACTTATATTTTTATGAAAAAAATATAAAACATTGCATGCACCATGCAAAGAAAGGACATCGTGTAATATCTATGGATATTTTAGAGCATCTTCAAAAACTTTATCCTGCCCTGACAAAAAAGCAGAAAACAATCGCAGATTATCTAATTGCTAATCCGGAGGAAATCAGCTACATTACACTGGCACAGCTAAGCCATCAGACCGGTACCTCCGAGCTGACTTTGCTTCGTTTTTGTCAAAAACTGGGGTACTCCAACTTTCTGGACTTAAAGGAGCAGTTTCGGGACTATACCCAGAAAATGATTAAACAGGCCTCCTCTTCTTCCTTTTTTCTGCCGGAGCGCATCTCAGGCGAAGCCTCCGAACGAGAACGGATCCTTCATGAAATCTGCAATACAGAGGCTACAGTTTTCTCTGATTTTATTGCTAACATCAATCTGGAATCTGTGATAAAGGCTTCTGATGAAATCCGAAAAAGCAGCCATATCTACATTTTTGCCCATGATATTTCCCTGGTACCCGGTAAATTTCTGCAGGGTCGTCTGGAAATCCTGTACCTTAATGCTGTGTTGATTGATTTATCAGATCTGGAATTGACCCAGAAGACTATCCAACAGCTGACGGATGGTGATCTGGTAATCTTTTTCTCTTTCCCCCGTTATTATTTTCCTATTGGAAATATTGCTAAAAAAGCGGCAAAATCAGGTGTACCGATTCTGACCATCACCGACAGTGATACTTCTCCGGCGGCAGCACACAGCACACTTTTGCTGCTTTGCCCCACCTCTACGAAGCTGTTTTACAACTCCATGACCGTGCCCATGGCCATGCTCAATATTCTGGCTTCCTGTCTCGTCATCGACAGTATATCGCCAGCAGAACGTCAGATCTTTATTGATACCTTGCCATCCTGATTTCCAGACAAAAAAACCGGATATACAGTTTTCCCGCAGGAAACCATATATCCGGTTTCGTTTTTATTCTCTTTTCATAGCAGTTCGATTTCTGACCAGTTACCTCTTTTTATCTTTTATTTCTCGTAAGTTCCTTTTCGGAGTACCTCTCCATGCTTCATAAAGATCTCTCCCCTTGCCACATAGGTATCCAGCGTCAGGTTCTGATCAAACAACAACATATCTGCATCGGCCCCTTCTGCCACAATTCCCTTGATTCCCTGTAAATCCAGGCTCTCCGCCACCTGACAGGTCATATAAGGCAATGCTTCCTCCAGATTCATTCCAAGGGCCTGCACCATATATTTCAACTCTTTATAAAGCGCATCCACACCAGATACACCTATCTCCAGAAGGCTGCCGTCCTCAGCATAATTAGACCAGCTTCCGTGTCCGTCAGAGCTCATTGTGATATGCTCTGTGGGCAGTCCCCGCTTTTTAGCCTCCAGAACACATTCTCCCGGTGAAGTGTGCATACCGCAGGTCAGATCAATATAACCTCCCCGCTTCAGAAATTCGTAGCCCTCTTCCAGCAACTTTTCATTCCGGTTGACATGAGTGGGACGGAAAATCCGTACAGGAACAGAACTCACCTCCAATGCCCGGAATACCGGCGCAAGACCATCTTTGTCATCTCCCATGTGAAGCACCACAATGCCTGGCTTTCCACTGAGCATTCCCGCCACACGAGCTTTACTTGCAATCTGAACCAACTGATCACCAGTCACATTAGGTGCCCGGTGATCAGATATCGCCAGTTTCACACCCAAAATCTCATTCACGAATACGATGTCCCTGTCTGTTTCACCTGTGATAGTCGGGCTGGGATATCCGTAAGCACCTGTGAGCATATAAGCACTCACGCCCTCCTCACAGAGTACCCGGGTCTTCGCATAAAGATTGTCCACACTCCTGGTGATACCATCCGTACCCAGAAGTCCCACCACTGTTGTGATACCGTTCTCTACCAGCTCCGACATCTGTAATTCCGGTGTCCGCGTATGAAAACTTCCCTCTCCGCCGCCCCCGGTAATATGTACATGCTGATCTAAAAATCCGGGTGTAAGAATTTTTCCTTCTGCATCCAGTATCTCACATTCCACAGGCAGTTCTCCGATGGAATCCTGTATACATTCAATCTTTCCTCCGCAAATCAAAAGATCTTTTTTTCCGAGATATTCCGGTGCGTAAACCTCTGCATTCTTTACCAATAACATAACTATTCCTCTTTTTCCCGTAGCTGTTCATTACGCAGATACTCCAAACTATCATGAACAGTTACTTTTCTTTTTTCGTTTCTACTCAAAGTATATACGATAGAATCCGTTTTGTCTATGAAAGTTCTGAATAATTAGCTATATATCTCCACCATCAAGGTACATCCGATATGAATGTTTGTCACATTGGCAGCTTTCCTGAAGAAGTAATTTCTAATCGGTTGTCATATACCGCCACCTGTATCGTACCATAATGAATTATCAAAAATAAAATCTAAGGTGGACAGATTGCTTTGTCTATTGTAATATATGCTGTATGGAATTTTACGAGGAGGATTTATCATGGAAGAAAAAATACTTAATTTTATTCTGGAATGTGCAGAAGTCCAGAAATTGGTTCCATTCTCACTTATCGAAGAAGAATTTAATCTTATTCTGGACGAAGCCTTAAAGTCTGTCATTACGGATGCTCTCTGGGATAATGATACTATTTCTGACGTAACTATAGGAACTGATGGTTTTACTGTCACATTTTTCGAGAATTGATCGTAAATATCAAACTATAGCAATCCTCGTAAATAATGCATTTAAGACAGTTCAGCAGAGTACGAAAGACAAGGAAGATATCTGCAGGCGTGCTGACGCAAGGCAAAAATATCTGACGCAGATTTCACACTCTGATGGACTGGATTAAGATGCATTATTTTAGAGGATTGCTATAGTCATATTTCTCAAGCCCCAGATTCTCAAAACAATATCTGGGCTTTCCAACACTCTTCCTGCCATATTCGATTGCCCCAGCCGGGCAATAGCAGATGCAGGCCATACAATGCGTACAATGCTTTTCCCATACAGGTTTCTTATTTTTCATTGTCACATTGTTTAACGGACAGACTTTTACACATTTGCCGCATCCGGTACAGGTCTGATCTGCATAAAATGCCTTTGCTTTTACAAATGCTGCATAGAAGATATCATTCACCAGACCACTCTCAAAAGATGCACCGAAACCACTTTTTGATGGAAGCTTCTCTCCATGTTTGATTGCCAACGCAGCTTTAGCAATATCAGGACCTGCTGCCGCAACGATCTTCTTTGCTTTCTCCACATCAGGAGCATTAAACATGGCAATGTAATTCTCCGGCATAATGATCTGTGCCGTCCCCATATGTTTTAATCCTTTTTTCTCACTCAGTTTTCGATTGTATATATCTGCGCCACCAATACCGCTTCCGCAGCTCATCACATACCAGACATTCTTCGCCCCGACAAATTCTGTCTGTCCGATCCAGTCAGAAACCACACGCGGGATTCTCCATGCATAAGTCGGTACCACCACTACCAGATTCTCTCTTGTCTTAACAGACCCGGTATCGCCCGATTTGATCCGTTCGTTCATACAGATCAGTTTTTCCTGCAAGCTGCCGGCAATCCTCTCTGCTACATATTTACTGTTTCCCGTTCCTGAAAAATAAACAACCATGTCATTTCCTCCTCGCGCCGTTTTATCCTACTAAAAAGATATCACATTCGTTCCGTTTTCTCAATATCCGCGGAAACAACTCCACAATGATCCAGTTAAACGCAATATTTCCAGAGCCTCTTTTACAATAAGTACTCAGCGATACGACATCCACCCACATGTTTTTTGTATCTAATGATTTTACGATATTTTTGACTATATACACTGCCGCGGATTCCCCGCTGTCGATATAGTCAAGGTAGTTCTTATCCTGTCTCCAGTCCAATGATCTCATCCTTTTTTTATTTTCATCAAATATCCCGAAAACAAAGAATCCCGCATTCCTTAAACCAATAACGCCCGCTCCGAATACAGTTTCCGACCAGTGCCATATCAGAATATGCCACATTTCTTCCACCGCTTTGCATTTTTCTATTTTACAATATCAAAATATCCAATAATTCCAATATAGCCATCTTTTTTTAATGGAGTCCACAATGTGTGCAGTTTCAGATTATACATTTGTCTTTTGTTTTCAAGCCTTGCTTTTATCTGTAATGAAATTTCCTTATTCTTTATTGAGGTCTGCTCCAACAAATCTATGATATTTTGAATATCTTCATCACTCACTTCAAACACTTTGAATACATCAATTCCCGGATCATCTCTCTGGTATATTATCTTCTGTTTTTCATTTATTATAGTTAACTGGCCCGAACTTGCATTGTAATCAATCGAATTTATGCCACTGTTCGATTTAAAGAAATCAATTTTCTCCTGCATGACCTTGACAAGACTCTGTGAATAAATCTGGTTCGGTAAGGATTTATCACTGAGTATTTCATTCGAAAGCCTCTGTGCTTCATGATAATATTTATTATCATCTATCTCTTTACCAAGCATTTTTGAAAGCTGAGTACTCAGTTCTTTCAAACACTTAAGGAGGATGGGATTAAACTGACCGCATTGCCCATCCAGGATCATTTGAATCGCTGTATCATGATCAAATGCTTTCTTGTAACACCTTTCACTGGTGAGTGCATCATAAACATCAACAATCGATACCACCTGCGCGGAGATTGGTATTTCTTCACCTTTTAAGCCATCCGGATAGCCCTTTCCGTCCCATCTTTCATGGTGCCACCTGCAGATTTCCCATGCGGTATGTACCAGTGGATGACCTTGCGGAAAGTCCATATCCTTAATTATAGCTGCACCAAGCTCACTATGGGTTTTCATAATTTTAAATTCTTCATCTGTAAGTCTGCCTGGCTTATTCAATATTTCTTCCGGAATACGAATCTTACCAATATCATGAAGGGAAGAAGCAGTTGTAATCAAAGCAATATCTGCCTCTGTCAAAGGATAAGCATCTGTTAATTTTACCAGTTGTCTCAGCATCATCTCCGTTGCTGTTTTAATATGCAGGATGTGTTCTCTGCTCTCGCTGTTACGGGATCCCAATATATTACTCATAATCCGGATCATGATATTATTATTTTCTTCTTTTTCGTAAACCTGATCATAAACCACATTTATCAGATGCTTTTGATTCATATAGAGGTCCAAGGTATTCTGAACTCTTTTCTTTACAATCACAGAATCAAACGGTCGTGTGATATAATCTGTGATTCCCAGTTCATATGCCTTACGCATAGTATCAACAGCATCTTCAGAAGATATCATGATTACAGGAGTTTCAGCAATACACTGGCTTCTTTTCATTATTTTCAAGACTTCAAAACCATTCATCTGTGGCATATTGATATCTAAAAGCATCAGATCAATTCCAATATTTTCTCCTATCATCTGGATTGCCTGATTTCCGTTTTCGGCTTCCAGATAGTTATAAGCATCTCCAAGAATCTCCTTCAATATGTCCCTGTTAAATTTTGCATCATCTACAATCAGGATTTTTTGTCTTTTATCCATATTTTTTATTACCTTTATCCACTCGTTTTTTATGATGTTCCAAGCACTTGATCCAAGACAGAAAGTCATGTCGCATCACTTAATGCTACAGTCCCTTCTTTATTCCTTCAATCGTCATCTCATATACTTCTGGTACTTTTTCCAATGCCTGTTTTAACTGTATATAACTCTGATCTTCAAGGAACTTTAATGTAAATCTCCGAATCAGTGCTTCGCTGTGAAGGCGCCCCAAGACATCTTCATAGTTTCCTCCAATAGCTTCATAGCACTCTCTCATTGTCATATTTTAGTCCTGTCAATTGTATTCCACTAATTCATGAACCTCTGCTAATCAATTATATACATACCTTAAAATCGTTTTTATAATTTCATCAATCACAATCGGCTTTGACAAATGTGCGTTCATTCCTGCATCCAGTGATGCCTGAACATCTTCTGCAAATGAATTAGCTGTCATTGCTATAATAGGAATGTTTTTTCCATCCGGTCTGTCATTCATTGCCCTGATTACTTTTACAGCTTCATAACCATTCATTTCAGGCATCATGATATCCATCAGGATTACATCAAATGTGCCTTCCGGATGATTTCTGAAAATCTCAACAGCATTCTTTCCATCCACAGCTCTTTCTACATTCATCCCGAACTCTTCCAACTGCACGGCAGCAATCTCTGCATTCAGTTTATTATCCTCTGCAAGAAGGACATTCACACCTGTAAGATTCACTTTTTCAGAAATACCTGTGTCTGACTTATTACATTCCTTATCTGTAATTTCCAAAGGAATATCCACAGTAAATGTGGTTCCCTCATGCTTTTTACTCTGCACGGAAATGGTTCCACCCATCATATCTACATACTTCTTTACGATAGCCATCCCCAGTCCAACTCCATGGTACTGCGTTCTCACATCGGAATCTTCCTGTGCAAATTCCTCAAAAACTTCTTTTGTAAATTCCTCACTCATGCCAATACCAGTATCCGAAATGCGGTAACGCATATTTATATATCCATCCCCGCCCTTTTCCTGACACCGGGCTTCAAAGGTAATCGTCCCTCCATCCGGAGTGAATTTCACGGCATTGCTCAGAATATTAACCAGCACATCACGCAGGCGTGCAGGATCCGCAAGTACATTTGGAATCTTTGCTTCTTCACGCTGAATCTTAAAGTTGATATCCCTGTTCGTAAGAAAGCCTTTTGTAATATCCAATGCAGAATCTGTAATGTTTTTCACATCCGCCGGTACCGGATTGTAATTCACTTTTCCACTTTCGATGCGGGTCAGATCTAATATATCATTGATCAGCGACAGTAAATGCTCTGAGCTTTCGTCAATCTTTTCCAGACAATTTTTCACTTCGTCTGACGGATTGTTTTTCATTGCAATACCGGTAAATCCTATGATTGCATTCATCGGTGTCCTCATATCATGGGACATATGTGACAGAAATGCTGTTTTTGCCTTGTTTGCAGCCTGTGCATGCTCTGCCAGTTCCGCCATTTCCTCAGCTTTCTCCTGGTCCGCCTTCTGAGCTTTTTTTCTTGCACTGAGACGCACCATTGTCACAGCCATAGCAGTCAGCAGCCATCCAAAAATAAGAAGAACCAAAACAGTAGCAACAGGATGCAGACGGATCCAGTCAACAAATGTCAGCTCTGTTGCTTTGTATGTGGTATACTGTGCTGCAAGATCTTCAACAAGATTTTGGGACATGGCATACATTGCTTTCGTCAGAATACCAGCCAGCGCATGGTTCTCAGTTGATGAAATTACCATGCGGTAGGTGAATGTAGGCTGTTCCAGCAGAGTATATGTCATGGTGCCCGTAGTGTCACTGTTCACAAACGCCTGTGCCATGTAATAGTAGACGAAGGCAGCATCTGCTTTACCCTTACGGACAGCTTCCATCATTTCCTGTCGGGTACTGCACATCAGTTTTTCTGCACCGGGTGCCATTGCATCTTCAATTGAATTTGCTACTGTCTGGTCAACAGTAGCAACAACATTAATTTTTCCATCAAAGTCACGCCGTGTCACCCTTGCCATCTGCATCGTAATGAAAGGTGCAGTAATCCCCCATTTATTCGTCTCAGCATAGTTATCTGTTTCCATGCGCGCATCGATGCTCATATCTGTGGTTTCCTTATTTTTCTGATAAGCAATATACTCATCTCTGGTGACAGGTGTAAGAAACTCATAGGAAATCCCGGCATAGTCTGCAATTTTCCGGAAGTAATCCGGGATAATACCCTTCATCTCACCATTTTCATTATAAGAATATGGATAACGGGTCGGATCGCACAGAACATGAAGCGGGTTGTCCTTGGAATACTGTGAAATAATACTTTTTTCTTTCTCCGTATATTCCAGATTCTTAGTTTCTATGCTTTCATAATTTTTATTATAAAGTGTCGTTTTCCAGTCGCCCTCAACTGCATTCATCTGGTCGATTGCATAATTGATCTCATTCAGCAATTCTGTATTACCTTTTTTAACCATGACATAGAAATCGCTGCTGTCAAATTTATCCACGATACGCTCATTGTTTGTTTTTCTCAGAGAACTAGCAGCAATAGCATCAACATTTCCACTCTGAAGAGCTTCCTCCATCTCTGCTGTCGTATCAAAATAAAATGGATCATATGTAAATCCTTTATTGCCTGCAAAATCCGCAAGCTCTTTATCTCGTGAACTTCCGTTCAAAAGTGCCACACGCATACCGTTGTAAGTACTGTAATTGCCATCCACAATCGTGCTGTTGTCACTGCGCACGGTCAGAATCCCATTATTGGTTCCGATCGGACGTGAAAAATCAAACTTTTCTTCTCTTTCCGGTGTTTTGCGGGGAGATGTTACCATATCAATCTCGCCATCTTCAAGCATCTGCTGCATATCATCCCAGCTCTTATCATATCCGACATATTCGTAATCTACATCCCAATAACGGGCCATCAGCCGAAGAAAATCATAGCCATACCCACTGCGGTTGCCTTCTTCATCCATCACATGATAACCATCCATGGCAAAGAAACCGACTTTGACAGTTTCATGCTGCGAACTGTCTTCGGCTGCATATGCAGTCTGGGGAGAAAATATCATACACACGCATACAAAAACCAGGAACACTGCCACATATTTCTTTGCTCTCGAAATCATATTAAATCTCCTGTCCGTCTGTCTGTCTGTCTGTCTGTCTGTCTGTCTGTCTGTCAAATATATTTCTCTATACATCTCCTTGTCAACCTCCTGGTTTAATAAAATTGCACTGCCGCATCAAATCCATTTGTCACTGTTCAATAACCTGCGGTTCGGTACCCCCCCACCGGATTTTATGCTTCTGATCGTCTTTTCCAGTACCTTCATCTCAACCGGTTTTGAAACATGTGCATTCATACCGGCTGCCAGAGAATGCTGAATGTCCTCCGAGAATGCATTGGCAGTCATGGCAATGATTGGAATCTTCTTTGCCAGTTCATGGGAGCTTCTGCGGATTGCCTTCGTTGCATCATAACCATTCATAACAGGCATCTGCACATCCATCAGAATCATGTCATAATCACCTGGAGCAGACTGTTCAAATGCTTTCAAAATCTCTTCGCCATTTTCACAGATGGTACATTCCGCACCTTCAATCTTTAACAGTTCCGTCAGGATCTCTGCGTTCAGCTCATTATCCTCTGCACACAGGAATCTCATTCCCTGAAGGATATTACCATCCTGCTCATCTATTTCTTCTTGTACCGCCAGAGCAACCGTTCTATCCTCTGCAATTTTCAGATCCATGAGAACCTCAAAACAGCTTCCCTGTCCCAATTCACTGTCCACATCAATGGTACCTCCCATTGCTTCAACCAGGTTCTTAGTAATCGCCATTCCAAGTCCGGTTCCCTGTATTTTATTTGTAAGGGAACTTTCCGCACGGGTAAACGCATCAAAAATTGTATCCTTGAAATCTGCCGACATTCCCATACCATTATCGCTAACTAAGAAACGGTACTTTGCATAGACAGATGACTTTGTCTCACATTCTTCTACAAAGAACTGAATTTCCCCACCTTCCTGGGTATACTTCACTGCATTGGAAAGCAGGTTACTGAAAATCTGCATCAGGTGAACCTGATCCCCATTCACCCACTCATGCTGAATATTTTCTTTTATGATTGTAAGGGTCTGCTGCTTTTCATATATTTGAGTATGAAATATAGTGTCAAGTTCCTGTATAAAATCCAGAATAGAAAAGTCAGAATACTTGAATACTGTTTTTCCTGCCTCAATCTTGCTCATATCCAGAACGTCATTGATAATTCCCAACAGATGCTGTGATGAAATATCTATTTTATCTGCATACTCTATAACTTTTGCCTTATTACCTGCATCATGTCTGATCAAAGATGTGATACCAATAATTGCATTCATAGGAGTACGAATATCATGTGACATATTAGACAGAAAATCCGTTTTCGCCTTATTTGCATTTTCAGCTGTCTGTAAAGCCTCTGTTGCAGCGTTCTTTGCCTTTTTCAGTTTTTGATTGACTACTTCCATTTCCTTCATTGTTTGTAAATGAAGTTCATTATTTCTTTTTTCATATTCTGCTTTTTGATCTGCAAGACTAAGTCTGGAAATACTGTAGAATAATCCGGCAAAAAGTAAAAGTATAAAACCTGCCATGAGTGTTGTTGTACACAACACCGTTTTCTGGTAATCCCTCAGCACATTGTCAATAACTCCCCTTGCCACAATGCATACCAAAATGGTGTTGTTGCTTTCTATCGGGCAATACCCCAGATAATAGGGGTTCTGTTTTCCCAAAAGTGCAACTCCGGATTCTCTGTTATCAAACTTCTTTTTGAACAAATCAGCCTCTTCTTCTGTAATAGCCTGTTCCCCTTTTAAATGTTTTAACAAAGAATAATTACGCTGGTATTTATCACCACTCTGGTTCGTATACGTAATATTTCCGTCATGATCCAGTATGAACAAATATGCTTTCCCATCATAACCTTTCAGTTTTAACATGGAATCCAGTTTCGAATGATCATACACAGTTCCGATTGCCGTATAAGTTTCCCCATCGATCGTATATTCCTGACATGGGATTGCAACCAGATAACCGTCTTTTTTCTTCTGATCATAATCAAGACGCACCAGTTTTCCAATATTGTATCCATTCTTTAAGTCCAGCAGAAGTTTACTTGGCATATCAATCCGCATTTTTGTTCCACCTGCTGATATTGCCTGACCATTTTCCTGAAGGAATATAAGGGTACTTTCCGATTCTTTTTCCCATGCTTCAAAGAAATTTTTATTCGTATCTGTTTCAAGAGACAGCTCCCTCTCATGAAGTAAAAATTCCTCAGCCAACTGCAGCTGGCTGTAGTATCCACTCACTTGAAGGTCATAGGTCTGCTGTATCTGTTCAATAACAGCTCCCATACTGCTTTTTCCATTTTCTCTGATATACTTATTAGACTTACTTATAAGATACTTTATACAAACTAAGCTTAAAAGAATAATAAGTAGTATAAGCAACAGCCTTGTTATTTTTTTTCTTTTATTTACCGCTTGTTCTATCTCCACTTTTACTGTTCAACCTCTATATAGTCTTCCGGTGCTGACGGCTGCTGTCCTTTTGACATTGCTGCGATCCATGCACTTGATAATGTTGTATCTTTAAGCTGCTCAATCTCACATTTCGGATTTATTTTTTTCAAAACAGACATTGTGGTGTCTGTAAGAAGAATAGAGTATTCCTTTTCTTTGTCTATTTTCTTATCATTAACTGTCAAGTCCTTTAACGAAAATCCACTTTTCTCTTGACTGACGATAATTTTCATACCGGATGCAATTGGTAATTCGTATTTATTGGTTACATAAAAATTCTCATCAGCATCGGCGAGATAATTTTTCACGAGTTCATAAACCTGTTTACCATTGATTTTTGCAACATATAATGCTGTATCCGAACTCTTCGCAGTCATCATGCCAACCCGGCTGCTGGTGCATTCTCCTTTGTACATAGAAGAAGTGAAATAATAATATGGTGCCAGAGCCAGCTGTGCCTCATTTTCTTCTCTGATCGTAGTTAAAATGGAAGATGCTGCATCACGGCCATTTCTATCGTTCAGTGAAATGGAATATTCATTTTCAAAATTCACCGTTGCTTTTTCTTCTGGATCTTTACGATTCATTACACTGCGAAAAGTATCATAAGCCTGTGTTTCATCCATTTCCCCTGACAGTAATCCGTGAACAGCCTCAAGACTTGCATCAAATGATTTTTGAGCGGAATATCGGATATAAACAGCATTATTATTAATTTCCTCTTCCAGTCCAGGCACATCCTGCATCATGGTTGGAACATCCGTATTCAATGAAATAACACCGCTTCCATCCGCAATCAGCTTTTGCCCCTCTTCTGAAATCATACAATCCAGCACATCCAGTGCAGTATCCAGTTTCTCCCGGTCTTTTTCCAGGTTTTTGTTAAATGCAATGTTTAAGGACGGAGTCATGTACACATAGGATTCATCCGATGTCTGTGAAAAGTAAGGAATACGGATCAGCTCCGCATCCATCTGTTTCTGCAGCTGCTGCATAACCGTCGGATGTCCATGAAACATTGCTGATTTTCCCTCGGCAAACATCTGGATTCCTGTATCGACGTCAATATTGATATCTTCTTTACCAAAGTGCGAGTCCTTAAGAAACTGACTGGTTTCTGAAAAAATACGTTTCCATAATGTATCATCAAACTTTGCTTCATCCGCTGCAGTCTCTGCACCGTTTCGCCATTCAATACCATCCAGGCTTGTAAACTCACCGATTGCCGCTGCCTGGATGATTTCATTATTAGACCAGTCTTCACCAAGATCCATGGAATACGGTTTTATGCCATTATCATAAAACTGCTGACAGGCCTGTACATATTCCTCATAATTTTCTGGAATCTTAATTCCATACTGATCAAACAGTGTTTTGTTGGCAATGATCGTCTGCGGAATACCACAGATTGGCAGCCACTGGATTTCATCTTCCGCATTCTTATAATATTGCACCGCATAAGAATAATACTTGGAAACAACATCATAAGAAGCAAAATCCATAAGATAAGGCTGTAAGTCCTGTGCATCTGTTCCAGAGAATCGACGTACTGTTATGATATCCGGTAATTCATCATGTTCTTTAAAATAACTGTATAAATCGGTATCATTGTTACCAATAATAAATTCAATATCCTGATCAGGAAACTGTTCATGGATATAGGGTGCAATATTTTTCATCAAACGATTTTCCCACAGATAAACGGTAAGATGATCATCGTTTTTAGATACTTCTTTCTTTGACTGTCCACATCCAGACAAGACAGCAGTTGCTACAAGTACACCTGACACCACTGCTATCAGACAATATTTAGCCTTTGTCATACACTCATTTTCCTCATTCTTTCCTGATAAAATCATTTAAGAAGCTTGCACTCCTCCTGATACAAGCAAGTCCCCACCCACTGCTTATTGCTTTTCGCAACCTCCGCAAGGGACTTACTTGATTCGGTTAAACTTATGCAAAAAAACTGGTTTTATTATACTATAGTGCTCTACTGTACACAAGAAAAACATTACCGTTTTAACGCCCGAATACTCAAAAAAAGGACAGCCGATACATATACTCGAACTGTTCTTCTACTTTCGAAATCCACGAAGCATTGACATTACTGTTTCCTGCTCATTTGTATTCAGATCGTTCCATATCTTGAATTGGAACGATATTTCCACAAAGAGATCGCAAGGGTGCAGGCCCGGTGGTATGGGCAGCAGTCCGGAAAGGGAGTCAAACATCCGGTCACATCAAAACATATCAGGAAGTTATATAAGAGAAAACAAGACTCAGTAACGGACTATCTGCACAAGATTACAAGATATCTTGCAGAATACTGCCGGGAACAGGGAATCCCTCCTTAATTCAGATGCTCTGGTAACTCAGTTACCGAGTAATTCACTTGTCACAACGATATAATAGCGGAAGTTTTCAACACCATCCGGATATGCATTCATCTCAAATCTGATATCCGGATGAGCTGCCCTTCCGTATTGTGCGTTTCCCCATCAGCGATTCTACATACGAGTGCATCGTGACCAATCTGCCACGTGATGAATTCCCTGCGGAACGTATCAAAACCTTGTACAATGCCAGATGGAACATTATGCCGATATCTGCATAATATGCCAATTTCTGCAATAACTGGTTTATCCACCATTTTTGTGTTAATATATAAACAACAGAATACATTTAAAGACAGGAAGGGTATAAAATGGATATTTCGGATTTTATAAAGAAAGCAAAAGAATATAATGTTCTTGGAATCAAAATGTGAACCTCACATGACTGAAGTCACGTGCTTCCAGACGCTTTAGGCGTCAGACTGAATATCGGCGGATACGCCTGTAACTTAGGT
>OODD01000393.1_pt1 | contig 29190 bp, 26 predicted proteins | sample 1671311 | NCBI WGS metagenome assembly OODD01 (sample SAMN06348143, study PRJEB24527) | human gut metagenome | biome: human gut; feature: ankylosing spondylitis patient; material: feces | host: Homo sapiens | place: China | collected 2015-10 | reverse complement strand
TAAGCAATACTTCACGAAGATAAAAAATTATCCCCACGAAAAATCTACTGAACCCTTATATAATAGAAAAACTTTAAAAACTAAAATCCCCGGCTTGTGATAAGTCGGGGATTTTTTACTCTTCCACTATCCACTTCTCTATATTCCTCGTCTCCGCACTGAAGTTAACTCCTACTTTAAACAGTTTACGGCCGTCAAGTTCAAAAGGTGGTGCATAACGCTTTTCATTAATCTGTCGCAATGCTTCTTCTGCCGTTCCATCCAGTTTAAACTCCATTACATAAATAAAACGGTCTGTCTGTAACACTAAATCCACACGCCCCCTCACGGTGTGATATTCCACTTTTACATAAAAGCCTACCAGCTTGAAGACAATAAAAAGAATGTTTTGACAATGAAGTTCCAATTCACGCACCATCTTATAAGGAGTATCTGCAAAGCAACTCTGCAAACGACGAAAAAAAGAATCATAATCACCAACTTCTACCTCACGGTTTGGAAAACCTAAACGGTAAATGCCAAAATGCTCGTCATACCCTTTAATAGTCAAATATCCGCTTTGATAAATCACCGGAATAGGATTGGTCGATTCTGAATCAAGTCAATATGCAGAATAGGATATAACTTGTTGCCCATAACTCATTGTTTTAACAGATAACGCATAAAGATAAACAATTCCTTCTCACATTCAAGCCTTTATAGTCATAAAAGCTCTCTTCTCACCGGATAATTCCCTCTGAACTGTTCAAACTCTTCCGGCCGTTGCTTCAGCCAATCACTATCCCGCTGCGGATTATAAACCTGTAAGAAAGCTTCCTCTTTATCAGCCGACAAAGTCATAGGCGGCATGTCTGGAGGAACAATCTTGAATGAAGCATCTATATGGAAAAAGCGACAAACAGCTTCCAAAGCCATGCGGGTGGCATTCGCCTTCCCGTCGGCAGAATAACCGGCTATGTGAGGCGTCCCCAAAAAGACGGCTTGCAACAGCTCACGGTCTATATCGGGCTCATGCTCCCAAGTATCGATTATCGCATCGCTTATCTGCCCTGTTTTCAAGGCACTCAGCAGTGCCGGAGTGTCAATGACCTCTCCGCGACAAGTATTTATTATCACAGGGCGGCGTTGCAAAGAGGCAAAAAACGAAGCATCCGCCAAATGGAAAGTCTTATACATCCCCGTGCGATATAAAGGAGTATGGAAAGTGATAATATCACATTTGCGCATCAAAGTCTGCAAATCGGTGAAGCCCTGCTCACCGTTGTCCTCACGGGGAGGGTCGTTCAGCAACACATTCATTCCCAAAGCCTCAGCCATTCGCCGGATGCGGCTACCTACATGGCCTACTCCCACAATGCCCATACACGTATCTTCCGGTTTCATTCCGCGCAGGCGCTTGAGCAGCAGAAGTGCAGCGTGCACATATTGCTCCACTCCGCCGGCATTGCATCCGGGACAATTGCTCCATGCGATACCCGCCTCACGGCAATAATCCACATCGATATGGTCAAAACCAATCGTTGCCGTCGCAATAAATTTCACAGAACTGCCCTCCAGCAATTCGCGGTTACAACAGGTACGTGTACGGATAATTAAAGCATCGGCATCTTTCACGTCCCGAGGGGTAAAAGCAGCACCCGGCAAATATACCACCTCATCGGCTATCTGCCCTACAGCTTCTTTAATATAGGGGATTTTATTGTCTACAATTACTTTCATCTTCTAAAAAAACTAGGATTAGGGCAAAGGTAGGCACTTTTACCGAATAATAATTGGTTGATTAGAAAAGTTTGCATAGATTTGTCTTTCCAATAATTTTAAAACGAACAAGGTATGAGTTTTACAGAACTATGCAAGCCCATTTTTGTGCAGTCTATCAATGACTATCACAAGACAGATAATGTTGATACTCCCATCAACAATCCATACGAAGTGAAAAGCATCGAGTATTATCTTTATCTGAAAAACTGGATTGACACAGTACAATGGCACTTTGAAGACATTATTCGCGACCCGCAGATTGACCCGGTGGAAGCATTGGCACTGAAACGCCGTATCGACAAGTCCAATCAAGACCGTACTGATTTGGTGGAACTGATTGACAGCTATTTCCTTGACAAATATAAAGATGTAAAAATACAGCCCGATGCAACGATTAACACCGAAAGTCCTGCATGGGCCATCGACCGGCTTTCTATCCTTGCACTGAAAATCTATCACATGCGTCAGGAAGTGGAGCGCACCGACGTGTCTCCCGAGCATCACGCACAATGTGAAAAGAAACTGAACATCCTGCTTGAACAGCAAAAAGATCTCTCATCTGCCATTGACCAATTGATAGCCGATATCGAAGCGGGACGCAAATATATGAAAGTATATAAGCAGATGAAGATGTATAACGATCCGGCATTGAATCCCGTTTTGTACGGAAAGAAATAAATTATCTCCTCATGGCTAAGATTCTGGTAATCCGTTTTTCTGCAATCGGCGATGTGGCGATGACCATTCCGGTGATTTATTCGTTTGCCGTTCAGTATCCTCAACACCAAATTACAGTGTTGAGCCGCAATACGCTTGCACCTTTGTTTGACGGATTACCTCCCAATATCACTTTCCATGGAGTGGATTTAAAAGGAGAGCATGCAGGAATCATGGGATTGGAATGGATATACAAGGATCTGAAGAAAGAGCATTTCGACGCCGTAGCGGATTTCCATGATGTATTGCGCAGTAAATATCTGCGAATAAGATTCAGACTGGCCGGCGTGAAGGTAGCGCATCTGGACAAGGGACGCAGTGGAAAAAGGAAATTGGTACGTGCCAGAAACAAAGTAATGGAATGGCAAAAGTCGTCATTCCAACGATATGCCGAGGTATTCCGGAATATAGGTTATCCGGTAAAATTAAATTTCCAATCGCTTTTCGGCAAGGGCAAGGGAAATATCTCGTGCATGCAGCCGCTGACGGGCGACAAAGGCACGGACAAATGGATTGGCATTGCTCCGTTTGCCGCCCATGTAGGCAAGATTTATCCCTTATCCAAGCAAGAGCAGGTAATCAGCTTGCTGTCTGAACGCAAGAATACGAAAATCCTGCTGTTCGGAGGAGGAGCCAAAGAGATTGAAGTACTGGCAAAATGGGAACGTCAATATCCCAACGTTATATCCACGGCAGGTAAACTGACACTGAACTCGGAACTGGCACTTATGAGCCATCTGGACGTTATGTTGTCTATGGACTCCGCCAATATGCATCTGGCATCATTGGTAAACATTCCGGTGGTCTCCATTTGGGGTGCCACACATCCATACGCCGGATTCATGGGATGGAAACAATTGCCCGACAACGCCGTACAGGTGGATTTACCATGCCGCCCCTGTTCCATTTTCGGGAATAAACCCTGTTGGCGCAAGGACTATGCATGTCTGCAAGGAATCACTCCCGAAATGGTAGTGCACCGTATTGAACAGGTTATCGTTTAAAAAAAGAATAAACCATACTCTATGAAAATTGTAATTCATCCCGATTTTATGCAGACTGCCGATTTTATCAAGCAGCTACCCCAACATTTCGCACAAGAAGGAGAGCTGCTGTATGAAGGTAGAAACGAAGTCAGACGTTATCGGGTGAAGAACGAATGGTTGGTAGTAAAAAAATATAAGCAACCTAATATCATTCAACGGATTGTTTACACTTTTTTCAAGAAAAGCAAAACGGAACGGGCTTACCTTTTTGCCGGCATGCTGCGCAAGAGAGGATTTGACACCCCGCACGAAGTGGCTTATATTGAAAAGAAAAGAGGAGGATTGTTTCTGGACGGCTATTTTATCTCTACCCAATGCGACTTCCCTCCCCTGTCCAAAGTGCTGTGGCAACGCCGGTTCGACAAACATGCCGCAAACGAGTTGGCCGCGTTCATGGTGCAATTGCACGAAAAAGGAGTATTACATGGCGACTTAAACCTGACCAACATACTTTATTGCACAGACAACGACGGTCATTATCATTTCACTTTAATTGATACCAACCGTTCCAAGTTTAAATGTGCTCTCACCCGAAAAGAGTGTCTGGAGAACTTGAAGCGTCTCACACACAGCAAAGCACTCCTGCGATATGTGGTAATGCAATATGCCAATTTAAGAGGATGGCCTCCAAGAGAATGTGCTTTGGAAGTATTTCAATTCCTTCTCCAGTTTGAACAGAAACGACGAAGAAAACGCAGGCTTCAGGCATTAATCGGAATAAAAAAGTAACAGACAATGAAGGTAGTATATTATATTGTATTTTTCTTTTGGTACTTGCTTTCGCTTTTACCATTACGCTTCTTATATATTTTTTCCGATGTACTCTACTATCCGCTCTATTACTGTATTCGCTATCGACGTAAGGTGGTTCGGCAAAACCTCACCGGCTCTTTCCCCGATAAGAATGAAAAAGAACTTATCCGTATCGAGAAGCAATTTTATCACTTCTTTTGCGATTATATGATAGAGACAATCAAGTTGTTTTCTATCTCGAAAAAACAATTAAAGCGAAGGATGACTTTCGGAGGAATAGACGAGATAGTAAAGAAACTGGAAGAAGAGAATAAGAACTTCTGCTTTATTTATTTGGGACATTATTGTAACTGGGAATGGATTGCCTCTCTGCCCTATTGGGTACCGGAAGATATACTGTGCGGACAAATATACCACCCGCTATACAACAAAGCCTTCGACCGGCTCTTCCTTCGCCTGCGCAACCAGTTCGGCGGCGAATGCATCTCGATGAAGGAGACGCTCCGCCGAATCATCGAATTGAAACGCGCCAAGCAGAAAACAATCATCGGCTTTATCTCCGACCAAGCTCCGAAGTGGAACAGCATCCACCATTGGACAGACTTCTTCCATCGTGAAACTCCGGTATTCATCGGAACGGAGAAGATAGGTAAACAGGTAGATGCCTTGATTTATTATGCCGATGTGAAACGGATAAAGAGAGGATATTACCATTGCGAGTTCAAACAACTGACCGATAACGCCAAAGCTGTGCCCGATTTCCAACTGACAGATATGTATATCCATAACTTGGAACGTATGATAAGCGCAGTGCCTCAATATTGGTTATGGAGCCACAAACGCTGGAAACGTACCAAAGAAGAGTGGATAAGAAGACAACAAGAAGAAAAAGAAAAGAAGTGACAATGAAGGAGTATGATTATTTAATAGTAGGCGCCGGATTGTTCGGAGCCGTATTCGCACACGAAGCCCGATGTGCCGGCAAGCGTTGCCTTGTCATTGACAAGCGCGGCCAATGCGGAGGCAACTTATACTGCGAAGACGTGGAAAGCATACATGTACACAAATACGGCGCGCACATTTTCCACACAGACAATAAAGAAGTATGGGATTATGTGAACAGCTTTGTGGAGTTCAACCGATACACCAATTCTCCTTTGGCTCGTTTCGGAGATAAATTATACAATCTTCCTTTCAATATGAATACTTTCTATCAGCTATGGGGAGTAAAAACCCCGGCAGAAGCGAAGGAGAAGATAGAAGAGCAACGCCGGGAGTTTGCCCATATCACCGAGCCTGCCAATCTGGAAGAACAGGCTTTGAAACTGTGCGGAAAAGACATTTACCGCTGTCTGATAAAAGGGTATACAGAGAAACAATGGGGCAGGGCGGCCACCGAATTACCTGCATTCATCATCAGACGTATCCCTTTCCGCTTTGTATATGATAATAATTATTTCAACGATGCTTATCAGGGCATCCCCAAAGGCGGATACAATGTATTGATTGATGCCCTGCTGGAAGGTATTGACGTGCGCCCGGGCACAAACTACTTCGAGCATCGCGAAGAGTTAAATGCATTGGCAGACAAAGTGCTCTTCACCGGATGTATCGACGAGTATTTTGATTTCTGTTGCGGCCGTCTGGAGTACAGAAGCCTGCGTTTCGACCATCAACTGTTGGACACGGAAGACTTCCAAGGCAATGCAGTGGTGAATTATACCGAACGCGAAGTTCCCTACACACGCATCATCGAACATAAGCATTTTGAATACGGCACACAGCCCGTCACTGTCATTACTTATGAGTATCCTGACGATTTCCAACCGGGCAAAGAGCCTTATTATCCCGTCAATGACAAACGAAACACTGAAATATATCAGAAGTATAAAGAGCTGGCCCAACAACTCCCTAACGTTCTGTTCGGCGGACGGTTGGCGCAATACGCATACGCTGACATGGACGATACGGTCAATGCAGCACTTACATTATGGAGAAAACAAACAAGGAACTAAAACTTTAACTTATGAACAAAGCAAAAAGGAAGAATATTTTAATCGATCTATCCGACTTAAAGCATCCTAATTGCGGATTCGGACAAATAGCTATTAATTACTCAAAACGATTTGCAAACTTACCAATAGAAGGGCTGCATTTTTTTTATTTGCTGCCCAACTGTTACCCAAAAATCCATAGCAAAAATGTAACATCCGTACTGGTAAGAAACAGAAAAATCAGGAAATGGTTTCCATTCACTCTTCCCAAAGTAGATATATGGCATTCTGTAAACCAATATAATAAATTATATCGACAGAGTCCAAAATTTATATTTACCATACATGATTTAAACTTCCTATTTGAACAAGAAGGACAGAAGAGACAAGAATTTCTTCAAAGAATACAACAGAAGATAGATAAAGCAACTATCATAACAACTATTTCTCATTATGTTGCAGATGAAATAAAAAAATACACTAACTTAAATGGAAAAGAAATCCGTGTTATCTATAATGGAGTAGAAAGAATAGATCAACAAGAAGGCAAACAACCGAAATTTGCAACAGGTCGTCCTTTTTTCTTCACTATCGGAGAAATACGTACCAAAAAGAACTTCCACTTGTTGGTAGATGTTATGAAGTTTTTACCCGAATATGATCTCTATATCTGTGGAAAAGACAGTTTCCAATATGCAGACGAGATAAGAACACAAATCAAAGAGAAAGCAGTCGGAAATGTGTTTGTAACAGGTATGATAGAGCAAACAGAAAAAATATGGCTGTATCGTAATTGCCAAGCCTTCTTATTCCCCAGTAGAGGTGAAGGATTCGGGTTGCCGGTCATCGAAGCCATGCAATTCGGAAAAGCTGTATTTATATCAAACTACACATGTCTCCCGGAAATCAGTAACGGTTTTGCTTTTATTTGGGAAAAGTTGGAACCGGAAGCAATGGCAAAAAGCATTCGGAAGAACCTACCCTTATTTTATGAACAAAAAGAAAAAATTGACCAAATGAAAGAACATGCATACTCTTTCAGTTACGAAAAACATATAAAAGCATACATAGATTTATACCATGAATTACTGTCAGCAGAATAATTCTGTGTATTTACTGATATTCTTTAAAGAAATCGTCGTAAATACAAAAAATCTCTGTAATTTTGTTCTAATAAACTTTCAGAGAATTAAACGAAAGGATAAATATAGATGAACTGCTACCTGTCACGCAATTACAAAGGACTGTCCAGTGCCGGAAATAAGGCAAAGACAGATATTGAACAGATTATGAAAGACCTGTCTTTCAAAAATGTAGGACTTAAGCAGACAACTTACAGAAACAAGGTGCTTTCATTCCTCTTCACTTTAGCCGGAGTCTTGAAAGCCCCTTTCTGCCTACACAGAGGAGACTATCTGGTGCTTCAATATCCGTTAAAGAAATATTTCACCTTTGTCTGCAACATGGCCCATCAAAGAGGAGCTAAAGTCATTGTGATTATTCATGACCTAGGCAGTTTCCGCCGTAAAGCATTGACGGTAAAACAAGAAATAAGCCGATTGAACCATGCCGACTACATCATAGCACACAACGAGAAGATGAAAAAATGGCTGGAGGACAACGGATGCAAGGCTAAACTTGGCGTCTTGGGAATCTTTGATTATCTGTCGGAGACATCGGCTGCTCCCAAACAAAACACAGAAAAACCATACAGCGTATTATATGCCGGAGCGTTGAGCCCCCGTAAAAATGCATTTCTTTACGAAGTGGGAGCGTTTGTGCATTCTTTCAGCCTGAATTTGTATGGCAACGGCTTTGAAATAAATCAGGAAAAAGGGAAAGAACATTTCAACTATATGGGATTTGTGAAGTCTGATGATTTGATAGCCACAGCCCAGGGAGATTTTGGCTTGGTATGGGACGGCACTTCTGTCTCTACCTGCACCGGAGACTTTGGAGAATATCTGCAATACAACAATCCTCATAAAACATCCCTGTATATCCGGTGCCAATTGCCTGTCATCATTTGGAAACAAGCTGCATTAGCAGATTTTGTACGCGAGAACGGCATCGGAATATGTGTGGATTCTCTAGAAGAGCTGGAGAAGATTTTAAATACATTAAGTGAAGAGGAATATGCAGAAATGAAAAAAAGGACGGCAAAGATAGGAGAACGGTTAAGTCAAGGCTATTTTGTACGAAAAGCCTTACAGGAAGCTATTGAGCGTCTTTAATATGTTCCTAAAGAAATAACTAATAAAACAATATCTCATGATACCTAAAATTATCCATTTATGCTGGTTCAGCAATGACCCTTTCCCGGTAGAAATAAAAGTTTGCCTGGATACATGGAAACGCATACTACCTGATTTTCAGGTAAAACATTGGACGTATCAAGATGCCAAAGCCATAGGTTGCCGTTTTATAAACGAAGCATTAGAGGCCAGAAAATGGGCTTTTGCCGCCGATGCCGTACGTTTTTATGCTATATACAATGAAGGGGGGATCTATATGGATAGTGATATCTTTATCTTGAAACGCTTCGACCATCTTATACCGGAGCATGGCTTTGTCACCTTTCAGGAAAATGAGATGACACAGTTGCAAGCGGCTTTCTTCATGGGAGAGAAAGGAAACGCATTCTGCAAGGAAGTCTTTGAGTATTACAATTCAAACCCCTTTTTAAATCCCGACGGCACTTATAATACCATTATATCTCCCATCACAATGTACGATGTTGCCAAGAGAAGAGGTTATCTGCCCGAAGACAAGGAGCAACATCTGCCCGATGATATCATTATTTACCCGGCGCATTATGTAATCCCGCGACACAAATATCCCACTACCCCCGATACGTTCGCCGAGCACCGGATTTTCGGTAGCTGGAGAAAACGTAAGCCGGGTAGAAAGATTGAACTCTTTATCAAACATGCAATAGCTACCGTCAGATATGCAGTATTCAGACGGTAATACACCTAAAAATGTATTACACGTCTGTTGCCAATTAAAGATATTGATCGATTCCTTCAGGGCACTTAATGACTCCGTTCCTGTTGTTTTCTTCGAATATCTTTTCATTGGCGCTCATGTCTTTTTTGGTGGAAGCAGCTTTATGATGGATATGGTATTCTATAGCTTTGAATTTTATGAAACGCTTTTTTATACCTAAACGACGCAAACGTGCCGGAAGATCAATGTCCTCATATCCATACCCCAAGAAGCGTTCATCATAGCCATTGACATTTAAAAGGTCCTGCTTCCCAAATGAGATATTACATCCTCTCTCTTTCTGATTCTGTTTGTAAAAAAAGAATAGAGGCGTAAGCCACGGCAAGCGCAATACATTCAGTTTCCGGCACACGCCTTGAGTGAAAATAGATAACCGATAATCTTGCCGTTGAAGTAGCCGCTTCAACAGTTTCTCATTTATTTTGCCCCGGCTTCCAACTAAAAAACATCCCGGAGTAGCTTCGGTAACATGGTCTTCGATGAAATGCGAATGCATGATGATATCTCCATCAATCTCTATTATATAGTCACCTTCGCAAACTGCAAATGCTTTATTCATGATAATGCACTTACGCCATCCATTATCTTCGTGCCATACATGTTTGATGGGACAAGGAAAATGATTCTTAAATTCTTCAATCAGCAACTTGGTATCCGAACGTGAACCATCATCAGCTATTATAACTTCTGTGGGTATTACAGTCTGTTGCGTTACACTTAACAGACACAAACCTAGTGCTTCTTTCCAATTATAAGTTGAAATAACTAAACTTACTTTCATGCTTTTATTGTTTTATCGAGCCATTAACCTTATAGCAACATACTATTAACCTTGGAGTATTGGCATGACTAAAGAATTTAAATAATTACTATTCAAAACAAATATATCCAACTTACGTCACTACAAACATCCACGATATACGAAGAAGTTCTACACATAAGCCCCCTTTTTCATCATCTACTCTTTGAATACCAACAGCAACAAAGTTATCAATAAAAAACAACTAAACCATTATTTACCATTATTTTTTATATAGAAACGTATCCATAAACGCCGACATGCCCTGTTGCATCCCGTTCCGCCGCGTTATCCTCCGGGATTCCTATCCCTAAGCACTCCGTTCCATATCCCTAAGTACTTTCACTTACTATCTCTCAACGGTTGAGAGATAAAACATGGGGCAGAAAAAGGCTTAGGAGAAAGCAAACGGGAGCTTAATGGGAGGGAGAGGAAGGCTTAACAGGCAATGCAGTGCATCAGTGATGCTGCGTATGCATACGAATACATAAATATGCCAAGATTCATTCATCGGTGCTATTTTAGGGGTGGAAGAACCTACAGATGAACAACTTCATGTACTGATGGAACGGTTGGAATAGCTGCGCATGAAAGTTCTCGTCGTGCAGAACTAGAGCTTAAGCGTAGGATGAGCTGTCAAAAAAATTATTGAAAGCATATACTAATTAAACATGGAAAAAACTCTTCCACTGGTTGATAGAACTCATGCTTATGATAATTCTGTTGAAAACCAAACACCTCTATTGTTATTCCGCACAATAGATGGTTCTCTTTACAAGCAATATGTAGAAGAAATTCCCGAGTGAGCACCGTTCTTATTGAAATAAGATTCAAACCACTCATACATCCGTTGTATCCCATCTTGTATCTCCGTGCTGGGAGCATATTGGAAATCTTCTTCCAGACGGGTGGTGTCTGCATACGTGCAAGTCACATCACCCGGCTGCATCTCTTCGTACCGGCAAACAGCCTCTTTGCCCGTGGCACGCTCTATGCAGTGTATAAAGTCCATCAGCTCTACCGGACGGGAATGTCCGATATTATAAACCCTAAAGGGAACTTCCGCCTCGTAAGGCTTACTTCCGATGATGCGTACCACTGCCTGAATAATGTCATCGATGTAGGTGAAATCACGGCGCATCTTTCCATGATTGAACACGCGGATGGGCTCTCCCTTCGTAATTGATTTCATAAAGAGATACGCCATATCCGGTCGACCCCACGGCCCGTAGACGGTGAAGAAGCGAAGACCGGTGGCGGGAATATGATAAAGATTGCTGTAAGCATGCGCCATCAATTCATTCGACTTCTTAGTGGCAGCATACAGACTGACCGGAGTATCGGTCATATCAGTTTCGCAGAAAGGCACTTTCTCATTCATACCATACACACTGCTGGAGCTGGCATAGATCAAATGCTCTATATGGTGATGACGACAGGCTTCCAGAATATTAAGGAACCCCATCAGGTTGCTTTCTGCGTATGCATAGGGATTGACAAGGGAATAACGCACTCCCGCCTGTGCCGCCAGATTACATACAATGTCGAAGTGTTCCGCATCAAACAGCGCAGCCAGCAAGTCACGGTCTGTGATATCGCCTTTCACAAAACGATAGTTGGAATATAATGTGCTGACAGTAAGTCGGCCTTCCTCTATATTCTCCCGCTGGATGCCACATAACTCTTTCAGACGGCCATACTTCAGATTGACATCATAATAATCGTTCAGATTATCAATGCCCACCACTTCATTGCCTTGCTCTGCCAATGCCTTCACCAGAAAAGAGCCGATGAAGCCGGCTGCTCCTGTCACTAATATTCTTTTCATCATCTTATTCTTTTATTTTCTGACTTTTATGACCAATCATCAAGTTGCGGATATAGGACAAGAACCCAAAGGATTGTCCCAAAATCAAAATGGGGTCATGGCGCAACACACCATAAATCACTATCATGCAAGATCCTACGAGGCTGATTACCCAAAAGGTAGGCGGAAGCGCCGATACCTGTTTACGGCTGGAATAAATCCACTGATAGATGAAACGGAAAGTAAAAATAAACTGTCCCGCAGTGCCGAATACAATCAGCCACACAGGTATATCTTCATTCTTCAAAAAGTTCTCAACAAAATGGCTACTGTCCTGCAATGTACCGATAGCTGCCAATAAAGGAGTGACTGCCAACAGTATCCTGAACAGGACGGGAATACGCCGCCACACGCCTTTCAGACGCAAATTGCCGATATAGATATAAAACGAAATGAACTGCCCCACGATGATAGAAAAATCATTGCGCAACCAGCCATAATAAAACATCAAATAGGAGCCTATCAAACTGAACACCCAAAACAGTGTCGGCGAAATGACCTCATGTTTCTTTTCCGAAAGAAACCATTGTATCAGGATACGGGCGGAAAAACAAGCCTGAGCCAATAAGCCGATACAGAAAATCAGTATACTCATAGGTTATTCTCTCCCACTTGGTAGTTGATATATCGATGTGCCATCCAGCGGAAAGCAAAACAGTCCTTAAACGGCGAAATCAGTCGGTTCCACAGATGATACTTCGACACGCCTGCCTGACGCGGATAATGCCTCACCGGTATCTCATAAAACTTGCCTCCGTCCTGCAACTGTATCAATGCCGGAAGGAAACGGTGCATGCCGGTAAAGAACGGAACACGCTTTGCATAGTCGGTATGAAGGATTTTCAGCGGACAGCCCGTATCGGTCGCTCCGTCGTGCGTCATCATACGGCGGAAGGAGTTGGCTATCTTGGACTGCATCCGCTTGAACGCAGAATCCTTGCGCCGGGCACGAATCCCCATCACCAAGGGATACTCAGGAGCATACTTCAATAACAGGTCAAAATCACGCACATCGGTCTGCATATCGGCATCCATATAACCGATATACTTTGATTCGGCCGTATCGATACCTGCTTTCATGGCGGCAGACAAGCCTCTGTTTTGTTTCAGACTGATATAATAAAAATGCGAAGTGTCCTTGCACGCTTCCTGAATAAGTTCCAAGCTTCTGTCCTTAGAGCCGTCATTCACAAAAAGTGCACATGCAGGCACGGGACATGCCGGCAGATAAGCACCAACTACTTCCTGCAAACGTTTTATATTGTCTTCCTCATTATAAACAGGAATAACAATAGTCAATGAATAATTTGCTGTCTTGTTCATTTTTTCTTCAATAAAGTTATATGATAAACAAACTTATCGTTGTAGCGGCTACTGCTTTTTGCCCAGCGATTATCATCATATTGTCCAATATATATTGTATCAATACTTCTCAAAAGTTTTACCGGCAATTCTTCTTCCGCTCTGCCGTGAGTGAGTATGGCACAAGGCAGAACCGATTTTACAGAATCCGCATGTGCCATATCCAACGGACGAATCTTCCGTCCGGCGGCATAAACGAGCTCTATTCTTAATTCATCCTTTTGATTATAATAGAAAGGAACATCTTTCAGTTCTTCCAAATCCCGCGTCCGGGAGACACTCTTCATCTCCGGGTTGTTAATGACATTTCCCAATAAAGGAAGCATAAAGCATTCTGCCGACAAGAACAGAATCAGCACTCCGCCAACCAGTTTAATCGGCTGTAATCTTACTGCCGACCGGATAAGGCAGGCAGCTATCCCCCAAATCAGAACCGAGAGTACAGCCAGCGTCGGCAAGGAGACATAGCCGGGACGATAGACAAACCAATATCCGGCTATCGGCAAAACAGCCACCACCACTGCCACCAGCCATGCATTGACCCGATACACCGCTTTATCAGCTTTCGATGCTTGCGGAGAGCGCAACCGGTCTGCCCAGACTATAATCAGATACCCCATTGTATAAGCAGCCGACATTAATACCGGTAACAAATACCTGTTTTTCTTTTCCGGCAACAACGACAGCAGGACAACGGTGGAGAGCATCCATAGCAAAGGGAAAAGATATTCTTTCCTTTTTCTGTCTTCTTTAGACCATAACGGGAGAAACAGGGAGGAAAGCAATAGTATTGCCCATACTCCGGTTTCGAGGAAAAAGCTCCAATAGTAATACCACGGACGGACATTCCGGTTAATCCATGCTGCCGACTCCTTATCTGCCACGTATGACATGGCATCGCCATGAAACAGATAGATAAACGCATACCACCAGCAACCAACAATCAGACAAACGGCAATCATCACCGCAAGAGCTTTCCACTTCCCTTTCATCGACGGCCGGTAGATATAACAATAAGAAATGAGGAACGGCAACAACAAGGCATAGAAGGAGACAGGACCTTTACTCATAAACGACAGCCCCATAAATACGCCTGCCCAAGTAAAGTCTTTCCAAGAACAGGCTTTGGCCGCAAATGCCCTGATAAGGAAATAAATCGCCCCCATCATAAATGCATGGCAATAAATGTCCCACGAGGCCGTACGCCCCATCAGAATAATATTGTAACAGGTGCAAAGCAAAATGGTGGAAATAAAGGCATAACGCTTATTACGCATCACTTGCACAGCCGTGAGATAGAAGAAGGCAACCAGCAAGATGGCTGCAAAACCTGCCATCGCACGCTGAAGAGCCAGATTGTCGGGCGAAATCATCTCCGCCACTGCAGTCAGCCACGTCGGTAAAGGTGGTTTCTCCAAACGCAAATCTCCGTTCATGGTCGGTACCAGCCAATTGCCGTCATGTACCATTTCACGGGCGGTTACCATGTTGCGTGCTTCCATGATATCCGGCACAACAACCCGATTATTAATAAAAAAGGAGATGATACATATCAATAATATCACCCATCCTTGCTTGCTTAGCAATTTATCTTTCATGCTCTAAATCAAGTTCCAAGTTGAGATGGGTACAAAATTAAGTAAAAATACAGAGACTTCTCAATAGTCTGCCTAGAAAATAAGATAGAATAACAATCAGACGGATAAGTCCTTTATCAGACGGTACATTCTCTCTTTGGTATAAAGCGACAAAAGTATCTGCCTGTTTTTCAACTTCGTTTCACGGTCTAAGGGTGTATCCAGCTCTTTTTGTGACAGTTTCTCCAATTCATAAACAGTCAGCCCGTGAGACTGTGCCCATTCATAAACCGGATTTACATGCGAAAGGAATACTTTTGCTCCCAAATAAAGTGCTACAATAATATTTCCGATAGCTTCCTGCCGCCAATTGCCGAACAAGGCAACACTGACATCCGACTGAAGACGATTATACTCGTCCAACGGCATAAAATCCAATAACGGCGAAAAATTCTCACCCAAAAGCAATCTGCCTGATTGAAGAACATGGTCCACATATCCTTTCTTACCCGAATAACTCAACGGAACAATCACTCGTCGCGAACCGATATCCAGCTTAGACAGAATACGCATCACATACTCATGGTTGTTAGTGCCGGAAGCGGAGTTGCCAATCATGATGCTGTTGCCGCAGACTTCGCTATTCATCAGCTCTTTACCCAAAATAATGTCCAAAGGATAGTAAAAGAAATCTTTCCAAGGCTTTGATTGCAATTCCGGATAATAGCGCATTAAATACTGATAATCGTTTTCTGTCGTATCAGTAACAATATAATCCACTTTCTGCTTGATGAAGCGTATTGTCTTTCGGGCATTCCATTGCTGTTTCCATCTGTCAAACGGACGCCACAACATATTCTGCCGATTTTTTCTTTTATAATAGGAAGTAGTGGGATCAATCATACGGAAACCTTTGGGGACCAACAGCTTATTATACAAATCCATCCCCCATACAATCCAATAGACAACCACTCCCTGCAAATCCAGTTTATTAAGAACATCCATCTTACGCTTATTGAGCAGATGAATATAGACCTCAGAGAACGAAAACTCATCCTTGCGGGCAAAAAATTCTGTCCGCGAAAGTACATTGGTTTCCTTTCTTACCCATTTAAAGGAAGAAGTGCGATTGGTCACAACAAACAGATTCTCTCCCGGAAACACTTCTTCGAAGGCATCAATCGTACGATTGATAATCTTCTCATCGTTCACCAAATGAAGCTTCATCTCTCTGATGTATAAAAAGACTTGATTTGTTCACAGATATACTTCACTTCATCGGGCTCCAAAGCATAAAACAACGGAAAACGCACCAGGCAGTCTGTGTATTTATCTGCCTGTGGCAACTCTTCTACCTCCCACTTTTGATTCTTCACAAAATCACTTTTGTGCAGACTCAAATAATGGAATACAGAATAGACACCATGAGATTTCAGATAACGGATTAATGCCGTTCTTTCTTCGGGAGTGGCACACACAGCATAAAAGGCATGGGCATTATTCGTTGCATAATCGGGCAACACAGGCAACGACAGGCTCGAAATGCCTTGCAGGTTCTGATAATACATATTCCAAATCTCTTTCCGCTTCTGCTGGATGGAGTCCAATGCTTCCAGCTGTGCCCACAAGAAAGCAGCCACATACTCGGGCGGAAGAAAAGAAGAGCCTGTATCCACCCAGCCGTATTTATTAATCTCACCCCGGAAAAATTCGGCACGGTTCGTTCCTTTCTCCCAAAGGATTTCGGAACGCTTCACAAAGCGGGGATCATTAATGGCCAATAAGCCACCTTCGCCGCACTGGATATTCTTTGTTTCATGGAATGAGAAAGCGGCCAAATGACCTATACTGCCTAACGGACGCCCTTTATAGAAACTATCTATTGCCTGCGCCGCATCTTCTATCACCAGCAAATTATGGCGTTCGGCCACTGCCAGAATAACATCCATATCGCAAGCTATTCCGGCATAATGTACAGGAACAATGGCACGGGTACGAGGAGTTACCAGGGCTTCCAGCTTCTGCTCGTCAATACAGGGGTTATCCATACGGCTATCGGCAAAAACAATCCTGGCTCCCTGCCTCACAAAGGCAAGGGCTGTAGAAACGAAAGTATAAGAAGGCACAATAACTTCATCACCGGGCTGAATGCCGGCCAGCATAGCACACATTTCAAGTGCATCAGTACAAGAGGTGGTCAGTAAACATTTACAACTTCCAAGCTTTTCCTCAAAGAAAGACTGACATTTATGAGTAAAGTTACCATTGCCACATGTTTTTCCTTCTGATAATGCCTGAGTTATATAATTTTTTTCATTACCGGTCAGCCATACCTTATTAAAAGAAATAGTTTTCATTATATCTTTTTCTAGTTTATTAGTTCTCCCATATTGGCTTACAGGCAACAAAAGTAGTAAAAATAAGTAGAACCCTTTATTCTTTTCAAAGAAATAATCTATCTTTGTCCACATTATATCATAACAATAAATCATGAAGCAAACTTCTGCCTACAGTATCGGAGTAATTATCTCTACTTACAACAACCCGGCATGGCTTGAAAAAGTCCTCTGGGGCTATCTTTTTCAAACACATCCTGCGGATGAAATTGTCATTGCCGACGATGGTTCCAAAGAAGACACCAGCCGGCTGATAGAAAGTTTTAAAGACAAACTACCTATCAAGCATGTATGGCATGAAGATAACGGCTTCCAGAAATCACGAATCCTGAACAGTGCTATTCTGGCTTCCGAATCTGATTATCTGATATTCACGGATCAGGACTGCATTCCGCGCAAAGACTTTATAGCCACACATGCCGCATACGCCGAAAAGGGTTATTTCCTATCGGGAGGCTACTTCAAATTGCCGATGGATATCAGCAAACAGCTTACTTATAACGATATAAAGAGTGAGAATGCCTTCTCTCTCTCCTGGCTGAAAGAACAGCACATGAAATGCAACTTCAAATGTACCAAGCTTATTAAGAATAAGACTTTTACGCGTTTTATGAACGCCATCACCCCGACCAAAGCCACATGGAACGGTTGCAACGCCTCCGGATGGAGAGAAGATATATTCACCGTCAATGGATTTAACGAAGAAATGCATTATGGCGGACAGGACAGGGAGTTCGGAGAACGGATGTTCAACTTGGGAATCAAATCCAAACAGATACGCTATTCTGCCATCGTACTCCATCTGGATCATAAACGCCCTTACAAGACAAAGGAATCGATAGAAAAGAATATCAATATCCGTCGTAATACACGTAAAACAGGTATCACGGAGACACCGTTCGGAATCAAACAATTACATTAAAAAAGCTGCCGGGCCCTCATGTCCTACACATGGGTACCGGCACTCCGGAGAAGGAGGAGAAAGGATAACAAACCGTTTATCGTCTTCCCAAATCGTCGTATACACTTTGAAGAATTGCTTTGCCTTTGTCTATACGGGTATTGGTTCCGGCAGGTTCCTCCAGCAATATATTTCCCGAATTATTATCAACCACTGTCACTCCCGTACTGTCACGGAAAGCAAAGCCATTATTGAAACTATAAAAAGCAAACGGGTAGGTGTAATCACTGCCCAACACATTACGGCTGAAGTTGAAAGAAGAATGATCCAAACCCAGTTGCCCCAACAAAGTAGCGGCTAAATCGGCCTGATTCATAATCTTGTCTATTTTTACCGGTTGCTTCACTGCTCCTCCAAGCCACAGCATGGGTATGTGATAGAACCGGGGGGAAGTGTTCAGCCCTTCACGGGGATAATAAAAACCATGATCGGGCAAACAGATAACCAGTAAATCTTTCCACACCGGAGTCTGTTTCAATTTCTCTATAAATTTGCCCAGGCAATCATCTGTAAAGGCAAAGGCATTGGGAATCTGTTCGTCCAAGCGATGATAAGGAACTTCAAACGGTTCGTGACTGCTCAGAGTAAGAAAAGCCGTGTGCCACGGAGTTTCTTTTCTATCTTTCAATTGATTGTACAGATACTCAAATGTAATATCATCATTTACTCCCCATGCATTACTGGTCTGTTCGGCTAAAGAGAAATCTTTGTCGGCAGTAAGACGCTGATAGCCCTTACTCAACAAATAGCTCTTCATATTGGTAAAGTTGATATCTCCTCCATAAAGAAAATCGGTCTTATACCCCGCTTTCACCAATTCCTCTGCAATGGAAGGCAAAGTGCGGCTCTTTGCCGGGATTTTCATGACCGAGGCCGTCGGAAGTCCCAGATATCCACTGAAGGTACAGACAGTACCGCGGTCAGTCCGAAAACTGTTGGCATAACAGTTGGTAAAGAAAACGCCCTCTTCTGTCAAGCGGTTGAAATGAGGAGCTACATCGGGAATACCGCCCAGAGGTTCGATAAAAGTACCTCCATAACTCTCCATCAAAATGATAAGAATATTGGGGCGCTTTGTATTCAACACCTCAATGATACTGTCTCCATCTGTCGAAGGATAAAGCCCGTCAAACAACCCGGCGCGTTTTTCTTCTTCGAAGAAATTAAATTCAGAAGCAAAGTCCTGCGATTTCCCCATAGAAGAAAGCAAACTGAAATCAGGATTGACAGCCGAATGATTCAAAAACTGCTCGCTGCTGAAATACACCTGACCGACGTTGGAAGTCGACTCGGTAACTCCCCCACGGATAATGATAAACAATACGCCGCCTATCAGCAACATGGCTCCTGTGGCTGCCACCCTCTTCCGCGCAGCAGTTAATACCGAAGGAGTTATTTTCAGCAATATCCACGTATTCAGCACAATAAGCAATACTATCGCCAGCACCCGCAGCAGGATGAAACCAATCGAAACACTTGCCAAAGCCTCTTTGGGAGAATCAATATAAAGGAAAACAGAGGCATCCAGTTTAAAGCCCCAGAAAGGATAAAGACCCATGTCTGCCACAAATATAACAGAGACAAGAGTGGCAACAAACGCATAATATCCCCAAAGGATTTTCTTCAACGGAAACCGCCGAAACCAAATACTAATTAATATAAGAAGGAAAGGAAATGCGGTCAGATAACCGGTCATGGCCGCATCAAGACCGGCCCCGTGAATCATCACGTGCAGAAAATCAGTAAAGCCGAATCCTTTTTCAATAGCGCCATTATAAAGCATAAATAATGGCTTCTGCAAAATAAATATCAGTAAGACCGTAAAGAAATACAGGCTGATATAAGCAATCCGTTTCTTCATATCCTTAAATTATTATAGATATCTTTATTTCCGCCCGAAGTCTGCGGGAACCTCTCCCCACCGGTCGGTCTCCCATTTCAACAAGGGAGTGGTATAAGCATTATTTTTCAACCAATTCTCGGCCCGCTCTATCATCTGAAATAGTTCCTCGGTCTTTGGCGTACGTTCGAGCTTGGTCTTGCATTTTTTCTGTTTCACCCAACTCAGGGCATTCCGGCTATCTGAGTAAACAGGCATATTGATGTTTTTTTGCTTCATCAATGCCAATGCATGCACAATGGCAAGAAACTCACCGATATTGTTGGTTCCATATACAGGACCGAAATGAAAAATTTCCTGTCCGGTAAGAAGATAAACCCCACGATATTCCATAGGACCGGGATTTCCGCTGCAAGCGGCATCGACAGCCAAACAATTCATATCAAAGTTCTCGGGAAGTTGCCGGGGAGTTTCTTCTTTCTTCACCGCATTCTTTCCCACATAATGGAACGCAGAGGAAGCAAATGCTTGTTCTGCTTCTTCCCGGGTGTCAAAGGATTTGTAGAGTGCACCTTCATAACCCTTAATCTGTAACTGGCAATCAGTCCAGGAATGATATACCCCCGGACTGACTCCTTTCCATACTACATAGTATTTTTGTTTTTTTGCCATCTGCTTTGAGATTACACCCTGCGTGCGAGCTGCTTACATGCGCTCCGGCACTTCAATACCCAACAGACCCATCGCACTCTTTACAATCTTACCCACATTGGCGCTCAATGCCAGACGGAAAATCTTAAGTGCTTCGTCTTCTTCACGCAAAATGCTGAAGTCATGATAGAACTGATTATACTCCTTCACCAAATCGTATGTATAGTTGGCAATAATAGATGGGTTATAATCCGTACCTGCTTGCTTCACAACTGTCTTAAAGTCAGCCAACATCTGAATCAAGCCTTCTTCTTTTGTACTCAGTTGCAATCCTGCCGGAATCACTTCGGGAATAACGATACCTGATTCGGCTGCTTTACGCAACACCGACCGGATACGGGCATAAGTATATTGGATGAAAGGTCCTGTATTGCCATTGAAATCAATGGATTCCTTCGGATTAAACGTCATGTTCTTACGTGCATCCACTTTCAGGATAAAATACTTCAAAGCTCCCAAGCCTACAATGCGGGCAATATCATCGGCTTCTTCTTTAGACAAGCCATCCAGCTTACCCAGCTCGGCTGAAGTTTCTTTCGCAGTCTCAATCATAGCTTCCATCAAATCATCGGCATCCACCACGGTTCCTTCACGGCTCTTCATCTTACCTTCCGGCAATTCTACCATACCGTATGAGAAATGAACCAATCCTTTGCCCCATTCAAAGCCCAGCTTATCAAGCAAGATGGACAATACCTGAAAATGATAATTCTGCTCATTTCCCACTACATATATCATCTTATCGATAGGATAGTCCTGAAAACGAAGTTTGGCAGTACCGATATCCTGAGTCATATACACCGAAGTTCCGTCTCCACGGAGCAGCAGCTTGTGATCCAATCCTTCCGCAGTAAGGTCGGCCCATACCGAATTGTCTTCTTTGCGATAGAAGAAGCCCTTTTCAAGACCTTCCATCACTTTATCCTTTCCTTCCAGATAGGTATTCGATTCGTAGTAAATCTTATCAAAACCAACCCCCATCATCTTATAGGTCTCATCAAAACCGGCATACACCCAATCATTCATCTTTTTCCAAAGCGCACGGATTTCGGGGTCGTTAGCCTCCCACTTACGCAGCATTTCGCGGGCTTCCTGCATCAAAGGTGACTCAGCCTCAGCTTTTGCTTTAGCTTCTTCCTCGTTCATCCCTTCTGCCTGATATTGAGCCATCAGCTCTTTTACTTCCGCTTTGTAATGCTTGTCAAAAGCCACATAATAATCGCCAATCAGGTGGTCGCCTTTCTTGCCTGACGATTCGGGAGTTTCGCCATTACCATATTTCAGCCAAGCCAGCATAGACTTGCAGATATGGATTCCACGATCGTTCACAATATTGGTTTTCACCACCTTATTGCCATTTGCCGCCATTACATTTGCCAACGCATTACCCAACAGATTATTGCGGACGTGTCCCAAGTGTAAAGGCTTGTTCGTATTCGGAGAAGAATACTCAATCATCACCAGCGGAGAGTTTTCAGTAGCTTTCTCGATGCCATATTCCGGTTGAGCCTGAATGGAATTCAACAGCTCAATCCAGCAATCCGAGGCAATAGTCAGGTTCAAGAATCCTTTTACCGCATTATAAGCAGATATCAGCTCAGGAGCATTTTGGCACAAATATGCACCGATTTCCTGTGCAGTCTGTTCAGGGCCTTTCTTAGACATTTTCAAGAAAGGGAAAACAACCAATGTGAGGTGTCCTTCAAACTCTTTCTTGGTCTTCTGGAGCTGTACCATTTTTGCTGGTACTTCCTGTCCGTACAGCATGTTGATAGCGCTGATAATGGACGCGGTAAGTTTTTCTTCTATATTCATAGCGTGTAAGTACTTATTTGTTATTGAGTTGCAAAGATAAACATTTTAGATGAAATCTTTTCTATCATCCTCTATTTACTATACCAACGTTGATAAACCCGTTCAGTTCTTCTTCAAGCTTTCGGGAGATACCAACTTATAAAGCTTGTCGCTGGGGCGTATCTTTTCGGGAACTTTAAATGAAACATGCTGACCTTTCCGCACCACATCTACCGGCTTCAAATCGACTCTTGCCTTATCCAATGTGAAGAATACGGCACCTGTGGTAGGCCCTGTTATCAACAACTTGTCACCCACCTTCATTTCGGCCGCCTCCACCAGAAACTCAGCCACACCGATATTGGAGAAGTATTTAATGCCTTTTCCCACATATACTTTACGTTCGGTGGCTTCGGAACCATAATTCCTGCTCCATTCACCCAATCGCTGTCCCAGATAATAACCATTCCAGAATCCGCGGTTAAAGACTGTTTTCAGGCGCTCATCCCACTTCTGTTTCTTTTCCTCTGTAAACGTACCTTCCAGATAAGAACGGATAGCATCTTTATAACATTCCACCACCGTGCGTACATACTCAGGGCCGCGGGCGCGCCCTTCAATCTTGAACACACGCACACCGGCCTCAATCATTTCATCCATGAAATGAATGGTCTTCAAGTCTTTGGGAGACATGATATATTTATTGTCTACTTCCAGCTCTATATCACTTTCTTTATCCTTCACTTCGTATGCACGGCGGCAAATCTGCATGCAAGCGCCACGATTGGCAGACGCATTCATCTCATGCAGACTGAGATAGCACTTGCCCGACACTGCCATGCATAACGCTCCGTGACAGAACATTTCTATCCGGACCGGCTCACCTTTCGGCCCTTTTATCTGTTCATTCCGGATAGTATCATAAATCACTTTCACCTGTTTCAGATTCAATTCACGTGCCAGCACCACCACATCGGCAAAGCGGGCATAGAATTTCAGAGCCTCTGCATTGCTGATATTCAACTGAGTGGAGAGATGTACCTCCTGTCCAATCTCATTACAATAAGCCATCACCGCAACATCGGCAGCAATCACAGCACTGATTCCGGCTTCTTTTGCCGCCTCCACAATTGTACGCATCAAGGCAATATCCTCGTCATAAATAATAGTATTGATGGTCAGATAACTCTTGATGGCATGCGCATCACAAATCTGCGCTATCTCGCGCAAATCATTAATAGTAAATGTATTGGCAGACCGGGCACGCATATTCAGGCTTTCAATACCAAAATAAATGGAGTCCGCACCTGCCTGTATAGCGGCAGCCAACGACTCACGCGAGCCGACAGGAGCCATTATTTCAAAGTCTTTTATAGAAGCTTTCATTATTCTTTTGATTATGTGTGTGCAAAGGTAGGCTTTTTTCCGTATTTTTGCAGCCAAATAACTGTTAGAATATGAAAATACGCCATATAGACTTGGGAGAACACCCCGTTTTATTAGCTCCGATGGAGGATGTGACCGACCCGGCTTTCCGCCTGATGTGCAAAAAGTTCGGTGCCGACATGGTATATACCGAATTCGTGTCGGCCGATGCCCTGATACGTTCGGTAGGGAAAACCATGCAAAAGCTGAACATCAATGACGAAGAACGCCCCGTAGCCATCCAGATTTACGGAAAAGATACGGCAACAATGGTAGAGGCCGCCAAGATAGTGGAAGAAGCACGTCCTGACATTCTGGACATTAACTTCGGCTGCCCCGTGAAGCGCGTCGCAGGCAAAGGAGCAGGCGCAGGCATGTTGCAGAATATTCCGCTGATGCTGGAAATTACCCGCGCCGTGGTGGATGCAGTAAAGATTCCCGTCACCGTGAAGACACGCTTGGGATGGGACAATGACCATAAAATCATTGTCAGCCTGGCCGAGCAGTTGCAGGATTGCGGCATCGAAGCGTTAACCATCCACGGACGCACACGTGCACAGATGTATACCGGTGAAGCGGATTGGACCTTGATAGGCGAGGTAAAGAAGAATCCGCGCATACATATTCCTGTCATCGGCAATGGAGATGTAACCACACCGCAACGTGCCAAAGAGTGTTTTGACCTCTATGGGGTAGATGCCATCATGATCGGACGTGCCAGCTTCGGACGCCCCTGGATATTCAAAGAAGTGAAGCATTATATAGAAACCGGCGAAGAACTCCCACCTCTGTCTTTCGACTGGAAAATGGATGTCCTCCGCCGGGAAGTGTTGGACAGCGTCAATCTGCTGGACGAACGCCGCGGTATATTGCATGTACGCCGCCATCTGGCTGCATCTCCCATATTTAAAGGAATTCCCAACTTTAAGGAAACGCGTATCGCCATGCTTCGTGCCGAAACAGTAAAGGAGCTTTTCAGTATCCTTGACTATATAAAAGGCAACTATACTCTTTAATCATCATTGGAATGCCGATGGTGTCTGCCCTTCGTGCTGTTCTTTTCTACAGTACGGGGGTTTCCGCTGTAAGACACATCGCTATTCTTGCCTTCTTTATTGATGATTATCTTTTCGGAAGCATAGCACGAAATGTCGCCGGTACTACGCGGAGACGTATAAACCGTAGCTTGTTTTGCTTTCAAGTAAGAACCCGCAATGTCACCGGAACCGCTTAACGAATAGTTAGCTTTCGTACACTTGCCCGATAACGTAACATCGCCCGAACCGTTGACAGCACTATTCACTCTATCGGCCGAAATGCTCTTCACAGCAACATCACCCGAACCATTGACAGCCATATTCATTTCCACTCCCGAAACATCACCTAAGGCAATATCGCCCGAACCGTTGACAGCGACATTCATCTTACGGCATTTCACCTTGTCGGCGTCAATGTCACCACTGCCATTCACCGTCCAGTCAATGCCATGGTTCACGTCAACTCCATTTTCAAAGATAATATCACCCGAACCATTGATCACTGCACTTCTCACCATGGGTGCAGCTACACGTAGTTCCAGGCTGGCGCCATTCTCAAAAGAAACGGAATACCCTTTTTTCAACTCAATAATCAAGGTACGATTTTTTACATACACTTGCACAATATCCTGCAAGTTATCCGGTACAGAGAGCTCAAGTTCCTGTTTCCCTGAAGTCTGGGTATAAATAATCTTGCTGCTTCCATTCAGGCAGACCGCATCAAAACCGCCCACATTCACTTCCTTTGTCACATTGTTCTTACTTGCTCTGATTCTCTCACTCAAAGATTCTGCCCATACCGTTGTAGATACTAACGCCAAGGCAAATAACATAAAAATAGATACTGTTTTTTTCATAATATTATCGTTTTTATATATGTTAGACGTATCTGACCGGGCAAACGTTGCATCCTTTATGCACTTTTTTTTTAATCAATTTGCTCCGACATCAGTCGGAACAAGCATTCCCGCCCTTCAGATTAAGCCTTTCCATTAGTCGGATTACTACAGACTGCCACAATGGACCGTACAGTCTGCTACGGTAGACCGTACGGTCTGCTACAGTGGACTGTACAGTCCATTGCCGTAGACTGTAATAATCTTCCGTTTAAAAAGCCTTAGCCGACAATAAGAAACCGCCTGCCTCTCTATCCGTTTCTATCTGGCCACCAATTGGAACACCACCGAAGCGAACCAGCGTTTATACATCCACGTAGCCGCAATATAAATACAAACAGCAGAAACCCAACCGGCAATCACATCTATCAGATAATGTGCCTGAATATAAACCGTGGCGCAGCAAAGAAGCACATAAAAGGGTGCCAGGAAACAGCATAACTTCTTATTTACCCGATAGGCCATAATCATGATGATAGTGGAAATACCGACATGCGAACTGGGGAAAGCCGCGGTAGGACGTTCGCCCACCTCCTGAGAAGCCTCTACAAGATTATAAAAGAAACCATGGTCGAAACCGGGACCGGGCAACAGAATATCATTGTGATTAAAATAATCTCCAATCGCCGGAAAGTGTTGCGCCATCACGTTATCCATGCCGATGGCGGGAAAGTAAAACTGCGGACCGGCCACAGGGACCAATATATAAATAAGATAATAGATGAAAAATGAAGTAACCAATACAAAAGATACCTTTTCAAACCATTCAAAACGGAAAAGGAAATAATAGATTGTCACTATCGCAATCATCGGATAATAAGCAAAATAGCCTAGATTAAAGGGCTCGCTGAACCACATGGACGGGCAAAGTTCGCTGAACTCCACCGATGGCTGGCAACGGAACAGGAATTGTTCTGCAGAGGCAAAGAAATTATCCAGATTCGGGAACAAGCGGTTGAACTCGAAGGTATCGGGATACCAATAAGCCAAAAATGCCATTTGTACAGCCATACGAATGAATGCGGATAATTTACAAGGATATTTATGATACAAATATATCAATGCAAAAGTGATAACCACAATACCTGCACGTTCCAGCAACATTGTGCCGGGATGATCCATGCGCGGCCACAATATCAAAACCATAATCGTAGTGAGAGCATTATATATCAAGCTGATACTCTCGACGGCAAACAATCCTTTTACACTGTCTACCCGTTTGAATAAATTTAAAGCCATCCTTCTTTCTTATACCAGGCAATAATCTCTTTTACTCCCCTTTCCAGCGGATATTCGGGACGATATCCCAATTCATCCGTCAAAGGAGTAATGTCGCATTGCCAGTTGCGTTGTTTCATTATTTTATATTTATCACGATTCAGCGTGCTTACCTTTCCCAAGCAACGCGCTGAAAATTCAGCGAGCAAAGATACAACTTTTAAAATAAATAGCGGACATTTAAAGTGTATAACCCACGGATTACCAAGCTCTTTTTGTATTAAATCGGAGAAAGCACGGCTGGAATATACATTTCCGTCACTTACAAAATAGGCACGATGCTTCACTTTATGCTCTATAGCCAGATAGACTGCCTGCACCAAGTCCTTCACATAGATAAAGGTAAGGTCCTGACGTTTGAAGCCGGCGGCAAAGTCTACGTGCTGTTTGATTGATTTGGCCATCAGGAAATAATCTCTCTCTCGAGGACCATAGACTCCGGTCGGCCGGAAAATCACAACCGGGAAACCGGACAATGATTGCAGATAATGTTCCGACTTCAGTTTACTGACTCCATAAGCGGTATTGGGCATCGCCGTATCATGTTCATTAATGGGCGTATAATTCTCTTCACGTATAGGTCCGAAGATACTAAGCGAACTGATATAGATAAATTGTTCGGGAACCATATCCAATGCTTGCAGCGCCTCTACGAAATTACGGGTATAAATATAATTTCCTTGTTCAAACTCTTCTTTATGACGACATTTAGTCACACCCGCACAATGAATGATATAATCCCATCCTCCATGCATTTGTTTGTGACCCGTCAATTGTTCCACCAGCCTTCCGGGATGAGCAAAATCCAGTTCGGCAAACCGGATACGGGAATCCTTCAAATACTTGCGGCTACTGCTTTTACGCACTCCTGCCCATACCTGCATGCCTCTTTCCAAGCCGCCTTCCACCAGAAAACTGCCGATAAACCCGCTTGCTCCGGTTACCAATATTCTTTTTTCCATTCTTCCTTATCACATTTTACTTCACCGGTTCCACATGAATACCCACATGGGTATCTTCTCCATATTTTTCTTTCAATTTCCGTTCGATTGCCGTAGCTGTCTCATGAGCTTTATATAACGGTATATCCCCATTCATACGGACATGAATCTCTATGGCATAGTTATTCCCGATACGCCGTGTGCGCAAATGATGAGGCTCTGTTACCCCGTCGAAAGCCAGAACCGTCTGCTCAATCTCGTGTTCCACACTTTCGGGCAATGATTTTTCCAGCAGTTCATCAATACAAGGGACCAAGAGCTTGACAGACACTTTCATTATAAAGAAACTGACTATCACAGCGGCAATAGGGTCGAGCACCACCCAATGAGGACCGAGCAGAATAGCTCCGCCAATACCTGAAGCCGTTCCGATAGAAGACAATGCATCGCTCCGATGATGCCATGCATTGGCAATCACTGCTTGAGAGTTGTACTTTCTGCCCATACGGACAGTGTATTGATACAATATCTCCTTCAATAAGATAGAGACAAGAGCCGCAATCAGTGCAAGCACTCCGGGCGCACGCAACTGTTCTCCGCGCATAAAGGCCAAGATTTCGCCGGCACCGTTCCATAAGATTCCGCAGCCTACTCCCAAAAGTGCCACTCCAATCAAGGCAGTAGCCAAAGTCTCATACTTGCCGTGGCCGTAATCATGTCCCTTGTCCTGAGGCTTATTGGAAATACGAACAAACAGTATGACCACCACATCCGTTACGAAATCGGAAAGAGAATGTACGGCATCTGCCATCATAGCAGCACTATGCCCTGCTATCCCGGCCAGAAATTTAAAAATAACCAGCAGGAAATTAGCAAAGCTGCCCCATAAAGTAACTTTATAGATTCCTTTTTCTCTAGCTCTTTTCTCAAGTTCAGCCATAATCGTCATTTTTGAACGGACAAAGATAGCACGTTTCATTCATATTCAACCAAATTTAATGCATCTATTGAACCGCTATTCCAATT
>OODD01000388.1_pt1 | contig 29245 bp, 19 predicted proteins | sample 1671311 | NCBI WGS metagenome assembly OODD01 (sample SAMN06348143, study PRJEB24527) | human gut metagenome | biome: human gut; feature: ankylosing spondylitis patient; material: feces | host: Homo sapiens | place: China | collected 2015-10 | reverse complement strand
TTCCGTTCCCCCGCGCACGGCCCATGCCGGGCGGGGGAACGGGTTTTTTATTCCCCGGGGCTTCTGAATTGTTACATTGGTATATGAAATAAGTTGTATGTTATTCTTGGCTTCTATGGGTATATGACTTTCTGGCCTTCAATAATGTAGATACCTTTTTTTACCTCTTTTACAGGGCATCCGGATAAATCGTATATAGATTTCATGGTTCTGTTCCCGTGAAGATGGACAGGTTTGACAGACAAGCCGCCTTCTCCGATAGAGAAATCTGTTACTCTGTTGCTCATCGTGTTCAAGGTTCTGACATCCGTTGCTTCCAAAGCCCGATTGTATAGGATAAGGTCATCCATCCTTACGTCTACGGAACCCCAAAAAGAGCCGTAGCCTAAATAGAAATTAGGGCATGATTGAATAAAGTCTATGACCCGATTATAATCAAAGTCTTTTGTGTCTGTAATATTGATGCCATTACAGTTTCCGATGTATTCAACGTCACGTATCTTACTTCCGTTGACGTATATGGTACACCCTTGGCTACGTGAAATGGTTATCGTGACGAGACACCATTTACCGACAGGAATACGTTCGGAGATAATACTACCAGGATGGTTGATGTCGAACCAGTCTTTGCCATTGTTAAAGCCTACGTACGAATTGCCTGTAAGGTACAACCGGGTGTTGGCCGCAGGATTATAGAAAGACCATATTGCATCCCACGGAATGTCGTCGGTACGTTTCACCCATAAAGATACGGTCATGCCTTCCAAACGCTCATTCCTTAGCGGATTGGGCATTTGTGTGTAGCTGCAATAGCCGCTTGCACCGAAATACTGGTGCAGGATGTTGCCGTTGCGTAAACTATCTTTTTCTAATGATGGTATGTCATTGCCGCCTTGCGACAAGCGTCTTGCCGTTTGTGTGTAGTCGTATGCATTGACAAAAGGCTCCCGGTCGAAATCATAATATGCTTTTATGCCGCCAAGCCAGTTGCCGTCGGGCAGAGATTCCTTGCGGGCCGTGACGTGGAACGTGTCGGTCCAGAAGTAGGCACCGCAGAACAGTTCGCAGGATAATTGCACGGGGATGTCTTCCGTCAGGCCGGCCGGGTTGTATCGTCCGGTATGGGAAACCACGTCCGGAGTGTCGGACTCCCATTTGGCGTTGACATTCATTTCTCTCTCCAGTCCATACAAGTCCATGTTGCGCGAGATGTATTGGTTGTCCTTGACCGGAATGGTGGTCGTATTGAGTGTATAAGCCAAGGCGTATGCATCTCCCATCCGGTATCCCCATAGATTTGTGCCATTGTCGCCACATGCAGTGAAACAGACGGCTTTGATAGTGGTCGGTTCCATTTGTTGCTCCGTTACGACTCCTTCGTAAACCGTACCGTTCAGGTTCAAGGTGATATATGAATTGCCGTCATATATCTTCCAAGTTCCGCTGTATGCCCCTTCTACCTTCCCGTCTTCACGGAGCAAGATTTCTGTGGGGGCGGTCTCTTCGTAGGCGGCATGGTTTTGCCCGTAGGGATGGACGAGGACGTGGTAGCGGCCTGCTACCTCTTTAGAATCGAACCGTTGGGAAGAGGCTATCTGACGGTCGCCTGTCGTTTCTCCGTGGAACTCGAACGGAGCGGCTACGGGCCAACCGGAACGGTTCAGGAACAGTTGGTGCACACGAACCTGATGTCCCGCCGTCCCGTCATTGAATTTGGTATGGTAAACCAAGTAAGTGCGTCCGTCCTCTGCGGCAAATACGGAATTATGTCCTTGTGCACGTTCGCCGACATTCATAAATCCCCAATGGTTGTAGGCTCCCAATAGCTTTTCACCGCGATTGTCTGCATTGGGACCGTAATTAAGTTTCCAACTTGTGAAGATGGCATCAGTCCCGTTCATGTCCTTGTACGGGCCGTCCGGACGAGACGAACGGAATACGCGCATCTCGTATCCGCCGTTGGGTTCAAGCCCGCCATAGCTCATGAACAAGTAATAGTGGTTGCCGATATGTTCGATATAGGAACCTTCGCCCGATACATAACAACCGCCTGCGATTTTCTTTCCGAAGTACGGGTCGGATGTCACGTTAGCCCCTTTCGTATCGAAGTCCCCCGTATAAGTGACGTTGTAGTCCCGCAGACCGGTATTCGGATCTAATTGCAGGATATAGATGCCACCCGACCAAGAGCCGTACGACATCCATAACGTCCCGTCTTCATCGTAGAACACGCAAGGGTCTATGGCGTGCGGCCAATAATCTCCCCATTTTTCCTGTTTATACCGTGCAGGGAGGCTCGATTGCTTTCCGATGACTAATTCCAAATCGGTCTTGTGGAAGGAGATGCGTTCGTCCGTGTCGCTGCGGAATCCGCTGAATACAACAGGACCTTGGTAGACGTAAGGCCCCTCTATACGGTCGGCCGTAAGCAGGATGATACAAGAATTCCATTGCGGACCGTTCAGGCTGAGGTATTGGCACCATTTCCCCAACACGGGATTGTAAATAATGTCCGGAGCCCACATGTTGCCATCCACGGTCCATGGCGTTTCTTCTCCATTGGTACCGGTACCGGGAAGGGCGCAGTTCCAAGCTGCGGCATCGAAATTACCGAAATCCACCGTTTCGCCGTGGATGGTGATTTTCCGCGTTTGGTGGGTGTGGAAAGCGTCTGCCGGAGCTACGTCGGACGTGATTGTCCCGTCCGTATTTACCGTGCCCCAAGGAAAGGACACCCCGGTCCAGTTTTGCAAATCCCGGGTTTTGGCAGTGGCCATGTGGGAGCCGAATATGTAATACAGCCTGCTCACCTTATCATAGACGATAGAAGGGTCGTGCACACTGGTGCGTTGCATGTTTATTGTGGAATATTTGTTTTTCGCATCTTCCGTAGTCACGGGAATCCGGAGAGGCTCCTCTTGCCCATGTGAAGGCAAGGAGTGGGATAGCGTAACAGTGAGCACCAAACTTTTCAATAGGGAGCAGAATACTTTTTTCATGACTTTAATCAGGCTAATGGTTATAGTTAAAATGGTTTTAAAACACAAAACGCAACTAACTTTCCTGAAGTTAATTGCGTTTGTATTAAGTTGCGGAGGCTCGACTCGAACGAACGACCTCCAGGTTATGAGCCTGGCGAGCTACCAACTGCTCCACTCCGCGATGTGTTTCTTGTTTCTGTGTGCAAAGGTAGTGCTTTTCCACAGAATGGCCAAACAAATCACGGATTATTTTTGTAAAAAGGTGAATGTAGCCGGTATTTCTTGTAGGGTGTTCCTTGTCTTGCAGCAGTGGTAGGCCACCATTAGTCTTGTACAAGGATATAGTTTATTGGGCTTTCTTCATTGGTGGCTTCCTGTTTGAAGATGACCGGTCGGAGACCGTCGTTGCAACTACACAGATGGCAATGCCTGCTTTGCTTATCCAATCGCCGTAGTAGAACGGCTCTTTCGTTGCGCCGTGGGCCAACGCAAATACATATTGGTAAATCGCTTTCCAAGCCTCGTCGCAAAATCCGTCGGGTTTGGCATAGTCGGCATAAAATACCTGTCCTTCGCGGAGCATCGGGCATGGGGCAGTCCTGCTGCGCCGTATGCAAAATTACGGAAAAGCCGGTATGGCGGCAATAAAGTCTGTGTTAATTTGAGCCGGGCTTACCCGTTTCGGATAACAATGGCAGGCTTTTTTGCCGGACTGAAACGAAAATTAAGGGGGAAATATTGCCTGCTTGCCGGATTTCGCTTACATTTGTAACAGTTATGGCTGTTTCGAAGACAAGGACACGATTGGTGGATGTGGCGCGAGGGCTGTTTGCCAAGCAAGGGCTGGAGAATACGACGATGAACGATATTGCCGTAGCCTCGGGCAAAGGACGCCGTACGCTTTACACCTATTTCAAGAATAAGGAAGACATTTATTTTGCCGTGATAGAAACGGAGTTGGAGCATCTTTCGGCCCAGTTGTCGGAAGTGGCCAATAAAAGGATGGATTTGGAGGAAAAACTGGTGGAAATCATTTATGTCCATTTGCATTCCATTAAAGAGGTCGTGTTGCGCAACGGTAATTTGCGTGCCGAATTCTTCCGTAATATCTGGATGGTGGAGAAGGTGAGGAAACATTTCGACCAAAAAGAAACGGAGTTTTTCATCGGGGTGTTGAAAGAAGGGGTCGCCTCGGGTGAGTTTTCCATAGAGAATGTGGCATTGGTGGCCGACGTGATGCACTATTGCGTGAAAGGGTTGGAGGTGCCTTACATTTACGGCCGCTTGGGAGAGGGACTGAACAAGGCGGAAACGCGCCGTATGGTGAAGACATTGATACACCGCGCATTGCGGGGAGAACGTTGACAGATAATATATTTAACCATTAAATAATAATAGATTATGGGATTATTGACAGGAAAGACGGCTTTGGTGACGGGTGCCGCCCGCGGTATCGGTAAGGCCATTGCCCTGAAGTTTGCCGCCGAAGGCGCGAACGTGGCTTTTACGGATTTGGTAATTGATGAAAACGGGCAGGCTACCGAGGCGGAAATCGCCGCTTTCGGCGTGAAGGCCAAAGGCTACGCTTCCAATGCGGCTGATTTTGCACAGACGGAAGAAGTGGTGAAGCAGGTGAAAGAGGATTTCGGCTCGATAGATATTCTGGTAAACAATGCCGGTATCACTAAAGACGGCTTGATGTTGCGTATGACGGAGGCGCAGTGGGACGCAGTGATTGCCGTCAATCTGAAGTCGGCTTTCAACTTCATCCACGCTTGTACGCCTATTATGATGCGCCAGAAGGGCGGTTCCATCATCAACATGGCTTCCGTGGTGGGTGTACATGGCAATGCCGGACAGTGTAACTATTCGGCTTCCAAGGCCGGTATGATAGCTTTGGCCAAGTCCATAGCCCAGGAGATGGGAGCCAAGGGCATCCGTGCCAATGCCATAGCACCAGGCTTTATCGAGACGGCCATGACGGCGGCATTGTCGGACGACGTGCGTGCGGAATGGTGCAAGAAGATACCTTTGCGTCGTGGCGGCACGCCGGAAGACGTGGCCAACGTGGCACTTTTCTTGGCTTCCGACCTGTCTTCTTACGTGTCGGGACAGGTTATCCAGATTGACGGTGGCATGAACATGTAATCCGTATGGACGTAGTCTACGAAGACAACCACCTCATCATCGTCGACAAAAGCAGTTCGGAGATTGTACAGGGCGACAAGACCGGCGACAAGCCTTTGGCGGAGATGGTGAAGGAATACATCAAACAGAAGTACCACAAGCCGGGGAACGTGTTCCTCGGCGTGGTGCATCGTTTGGACCGTCCCGTGAGCGGACTGGTGGTCTTTGCCCGTACCGGCAAGGCTTTGGCCCGGCTCAACGAAATGTTCCGTACGAAAGAAGTGCACAAGACGTATTGGGCCATTGTGGGGAATTGTCCGCCTGCGGAAGAAGGGGAACTGGTGCATTGGTTGGTGCGTAACGAGAAGCAGAACAAGTCGTATGCTTACGACAAGGAAAAGCCCGGGGCGAAGAAAGCCATCCTCGACTATAAGCTTATCGGACGTTCGGAACGTTATTTCCTTTTGGAAATAGACCTCAAAACCGGCCGCCACCATCAAATCCGCTGCCAGTTGGCCAAGATGGGTTGCCCGATTAAGGGAGACCTGAAGTACGGCTCGCCGCGCAGCAATCCCGACGGGAGCATCTGCCTGCATGCCCGCCGTGTGCGTTTCGTCCACCCGGTATCCAAGCAAGAGATAGACGTGACGGCCCCCGTGCCCGAGGGTAATTTGTGGCATAGCTTTCAAAATGACAAATAGTCATTTTCTGGCTGACGAGAATGGCGTATTTGCAAGCCGGGACGGGAGCGGTCGCGAATAATGGATTCTCGTGCATCGGGAATCTGACAGAATGCCGCCTTTTGGTTGGGAAACTTTCTTTTTGATATAGGATATGCCATGCCTTCTCGCATGGCTTTTTTTATATGTCTTTCCGTCGGGCGTTTCCGCTTTCGTTTTGTTTTTCTTTTTTGAAGCCGTCGGGCTTTCATCTACGTGGAGAAACAGGGTTTTCGGCATCTCTTCCCCACGGTAAGAAGTCGTTTTTCCGTCTTTTGGTACAGGTCACTCGCAACTTCTGCGGACATTGGGAAATCGCTTTCAGCCGAATGAATTTTTATTCGGCTGAAAGCGATTCCGGGAAATGCCGCATAGGAGCAAAAGATGTCTTTGCTGCATGGCTTTTTGTTAACGTTTGGCTTCCCATGGCAGGAGTTTCCGTTTTTGGGGCTATGGTGTAAAAGAGGCGGTTGCTGTCTTTTTGCCGGCATTTTCATTTCTTTTCCTGACATCCTGTCCGCACGTAAGTGTTGGCTTGTGCGGCTGTCCGTAATGCCGGATTTTTCGTTTTTTTGTCCGGATTCAGGCTGTATGCCTTGAAAATGATACAAAAAACAAAATAAATGTAACATAGGCGAAAGAGAAATCTTGTTTTTATTCGTAATTTTGCGGCAGGAACAATCAAATAATTAATCAATAATCCATGAAGAAATACTTCTTGCTCGCATGTGCGTTTTGTGCGTTTGGGGTGGCAGATGCGGCCACCATACAGTTTTCAAGTCCTGATAAAAAGTTGCAGGTGACGGTGGCCGATGACGGTGGCCGCCCTACTTACCGTGTCGTTTGCGGTGAGACCGTGTTCTTGGAACAATCTCCTTTGGGATTGCTGACGAATATCGGTGATTTCTCACAAGGGATGACCTTGCAGGAATCTTCTTTTTCTTCCTCGCCGGTGTCCGGCCACTATGAATTGCCTACTATAAAACGCAGCAAGGTGGACGTGCGGGCCACGAAAGCGGTTTGCCCTTTTTATAAGGACGGCAAGCACATTTTCGATGTCGTGTTCCATGTGTCCGACCATGATGTGGCCTTTAAATATAAGATGTATCCACAGGGGAATACCTTGTGCTGTGTGGTCAAGGAGGAGACGACGGGCTTCGTGCTTCCTCAGGGTACCACGACATTCCTCTGTCCGCAGGCAGGGCCGATGGGAGGATTTGCGCGAACCAGCCCGAGTTATGAGACATCGTACACCGCAGACGGTGAGATGGGAAAGAACGGTTGGGGTAACGGTTACACGTTTCCCTGCCTGTTCCGTACGGGGAATAAGGGCTGGGTGCTGATTTCCGAGACAGGAGTGGACAGCCGTTATTGCGCAAGCCGCTTGATGGGAAAGGACGGCGGCCTTTACACCATCGGTTTTCCTCAGGAGGGGGAATATAACGGTAACGGGACGGCCTGCCCCGGTATCGCCTTGCCGGGCGAAACGCCTTGGCGCACGGTTACCGTGGGGCAGACGTTGGCACCGATTGTGGAGACCACCATACCATACGACGTGGTAGAGCCTCTCTATGAGCCTTCGCGCCGGTATGTCTACGGTCGTGGCACGTGGAGTTGGATTATCGCAGGCGACAACAGCATGAACTATGACGAACAGAAGCGTTATGTGGATTTTGCGGCGGACATGGGTTACGAGAGCGTGCTCGTGGATGCCTGGTGGGATTCGCGCGTGGGATACGAACGGACGGCAGAACTGGCCCGTTACGCCGCAGGCAAGGGGGTCGGCCTGTATTTGTGGTACAATTCCAACGGTTATTGGAACGATGCGCCCCAAGGGCCGCGTGGCCGCATGGACAACATGATAGTCCGCCGCCGGGAGATGAAATGGATGAAGGAAACCGGCATCCGGGGTATCAAGGTGGACTTCATCGGGAGCGACAAGCAACAGACCATGCAGCTTTACGAAGACATCTTGGCTGATGCCAACGATTACGGTTTGATGGTGATTTACCACGGTTGCACCCTTCCGCGTGGTTGGGAGCGGATGTATCCCAATTTCGTGGCCAGCGAGGCGGTATTGGCCAGTGAGAACCTGAACTTCTCGCAGAAAAGTTGCGATGCCGAGGCTTTCAATGCCAGCCTGCATCCTTTCATCCGGAATACGGTGGGCAGTATGGATTTCGGTGGCAGTGCGCTGAACAAGTATTACAATGCGAAGAATGAACCGCACGGCAGCCGCCGGGTGACGTCCGATGTCTATGCGTTGGCTACGGCCGTATTGTTCCAGTCGCCCGTGCAACATTTTGCCCTCGCCCCCAACAATCTGACGGACGCTCCGGCTTGGGCGATAGATTTCATGAAGCAAGTGCCTACGACGTGGGATGATGTCCGTTTCATCGATGGTTACCCCGGGAAATACGTCATTCTGGCACGTCGTCACGGCGATAAATGGTATGTGGCGGGAGTGAACGCGCAGCAGGAAACGCTGAAGACGGAAATCAGCCTGCCGATGTGGGCTTCCGGTACGGAATTGCAGGTATATGCCGATGACAATAAGTTGCAGGGCGAAGTGAAGTCGGTGAAGTTAGGGAAGAAACAGGCCGTGAAAGTAACGATTCCGTGCAACGGAGGCCTGATGATGGTAAACCGGTAGAAGAATGATGAAGTATTTGAGCATGATGGTTTTATGCTTCGCCTTAGGTTGGCCGGCCTTGGCGAGGGCACAAGGGAATCCGTGGAACAACCCGGTCGTGTCGCCCCGTGTGGGTACCGGAGGGGAAGTGACTTTTTCGGTCAGTGCCCCTTCCGCTTCACGGGTGGAGCTTTCGGGGCAGTTTATGGACGGTACATGCCCGATGCGGAAAGGAACCGACGGGGTGTGGAGCGTGACGGTAAAGATAGGCCGCCCCGACATTTATCCTTATTCGTTCCGCATCGACGGGGTGGAGGTTTCCGACCCGAGCAATCCCCTGGCCTTTCCCAACGAACGTTTCAAGGCCAGCTTGTTGGAGATGCCGGACACGGCTGCCCTCTATGCACGCCATAAAGATGTTCCGAGGGGACAGGTACGCTATTGCAGCTATTATTCCGAGGTCTTGCAAACCGACCGTACGATGTTGGTGTATACCCCTCCGGGCTATGACCGGGAGGCCGGTCGGCGTTATCCCGTGCTTTATCTCGTGAGCGGCACGACCGATACGGAGGAAACCTGGTACAAGGTGGGGCGCGTGGATGCCATTTTGGACAATCTCATCGCCAGGGGAGAGGCCGAGCCGATGCTCGTGGTCATGCCGTACGGTTATATGCCGTCCCACGGTACGCCCATGCCTTCATCGCCAGAGGCTGCCGAAATGTATGCCACCTTTGCCCGCGAACTAACGGAAGCCGTGATACCCTATGTGGAGTCGGAGTTCCGTACGGAACTTTCGCGTGAGTCCCGTGCGGTCGGCGGGTTCTCGCGTGGCGGCGGGCAGGCTCTGTTTGCAGCCTTTTCCCATCCTGAATTGTTCGCCCATGTGGCTTCTTATAGTGCCTATCTTACTCCGCAGGTGATGGACCGTAATTTCGGGCGGCTTATGGAGGATCCCGCACGTATGGATTCCCTCTACCGGGTGAAATGGTTCGGTGTCGGGCGCGGGGATTTCCTCTATGCCGATGTGATGAGGCACCTTGATTATTTTCGGGAGAAAGGTATTTCCTGCCGGACGTGTATCACGGACGGGGGACATACATGGATGAACGCCCGTGCCTACTTGGCTGAAACGTTGAGGCTTTTCTTCCGGTCGTCCGAATCCTGAGGATGGTTTTTGGGGCTATAAAATAATAACCTTTAAATAATAGATTGGTAAAATGAAACATTCACTTATGACCTCTGCCCTCGCCGCATTGTTGGCATGTGCAGGGCAAACCGTGCTTTACGCACAAGATCCCATTATCCAGACCAAGTACACGGCCGACCCCGCGCCCATGTTACATAACGACACCGTGTTCCTTTATACGGGGCATGACGAAGACGACGCGCAGGGTTACGGTTTCAAGATGCTTGACTGGCAGCTTTATACGTCTACCGACATGGTGAACTGGACCGACCATGGCCCGGTGGCTTCCACGAAGGATTTTGCATGGCGCAAGCGTGACAACGGAGCCTGGGCTGCACAAGTGGTAGAGCGGAACGGCAAGTTCTACATGTACTGTCCGCTTCACGGCAATGGCATCGGCGTGTTGGTATCCGACTCGCCTTACGGGCCTTTTAAAGACCCTATCGGCAAGCCGTTGGTATGGCAAAAGGAGCATTGGGACGACATCGACCCCACGGTATATATCGACGATGACGGTCAGGCTTACATGTATTGGGGTAACCCCAATCTTTATTACGTGAAGCTCAACGAAGATATGATTTCTACCTCGGGCGATATCGTGAAAATCGGCAAATTGAAGACTTATCAGGAAGGGCCATGGTTTTACAAGCGCGACGGCCATTATTACTTGGCCTTTGCTTCCACCTGCTGTCCCGAAGGTATCGGTTATGCCATGAGTGATTCGCCCACCGGTCCGTGGGACGTGAAAGGATACATCATGCGTCCTACCGAACGCACGCGCGGTAACCATCCGGGCATTGTGGACTACAAGGGGAAGACTTATGTGTTCGGACAGAATTACGACCTCTTGCGCCTGGAAATGGAGGAACATCACGAACGCCGTTCCGTATCTGTGGCTGAAATGCATTATAATGCAGACGGCACGATTCAGGAAGTGCCTTATTTCAAGGATGTGAAAGTGGAACAGGTTGAACTTTTCAACCCATACCGCCGTGTGGAAGCCGAGACGATGGCTTGGGGCTACGGCCTGAAGACGGAGAAGATGCCGGGCGGCGGCATTTATGTGACGGCGGTGGACGATGGCGACTCGTTGATTGTACGTGGGGTGGACTTCCGGAAGCGTGGTGCCAAACGTTTCCGTGCTTGCATCGCTTCGGAACAAGGTTGTACCGTCGAAATACATTTGGACAGTGTCGACGGGCCGTTGGTGGGAACGTTGGAGGTGAAAGCCACCGGAGGCATGCAGGCGTATAAAGAAATGGAATGCCGCGTGAAGGGAGCTAAAGGCGTACATGACTTGGTATTCCTCTTTAAGGGCGGTGCCGGCAAGAACCTTATGAATTGGGATTTTTGGCGTTTCAGCTGAAGTCGTAAACGATAAAAAAGAAAGTAAATGCGCACGGGAGGCCGGATAGGTGAACTTTTCCAAAGTCGGTTTCCCGTGTGCTTTTTTTGTAAAAGACTATTTTTCCCCGTTGTTCGTTTGTTGCCATGTAACATAGGTTTTTCCTGATGTAGCATGTCGGTGAAGGATTCAACATGGTTATCATGAATTTCAACGGGAGGATGGCTTGGGAACATGGGTCGGAATATAATTTTGCATCGTGAAACTATAAAACAATAGACAAGATGAAAAGGACAGTTTTGCTTTTTTGCGGGCTATCTTGTGCGGCCTTCGTGACTGCGCAGGATTACCAACGTACTGATTACGGCATTAAAGCCACAGTGGATGCCGTGGATGTGGAGGTACAGTTTTTTACGCCCTCTATGGTGAGAGTGGTCAAGTCGCCCCATGGCGAGAGTTTCAAGAAAGAAAGCCTGTCGGTGGTGGCTTTGCCCGAAAAGGTGGGTTTCAAAGTCGGCACCAAGGACGGTGCCATCGTGATGGGTACCAAGGAACTCCAAGTGAGCTTGGACACGTCCACCGGTGCGCTTTCCTATGAGACAGCCGATGGCAGGCACTTGCTTGCCGAGAAGCCGGCGGAGAAACCCTTCACTCCTTTTGACGATGCCGGTGATGCGACTTATAATGTATACCAGGCTTTCAAATTGGAGACTGACGAGGCCATTTACGGCTTAGGACAGTTGCAGAACGGGAAGATGTCGCAAAGAGGGCAAGTGAAGAATCTTGTGCAGGGCAACGTGGAGGATGTCAGCCCTTTCATCCAGTCTACCAAAGGATACGGGCTTTTCTGGGACAATTATTCACCTACGCTCTTTACCGACAATGCCTCGGAAACATCTTTCCGTTCGGAGGTGGGTGATTGCATGGACTATTATTTCATGTACGGCGGGGATGCTGACGGCGTAGTGGCGCAGGTTCGGCATCTTACAGGTGAAGTGCCGATGTTCCCACTTTGGACTTATGGTTACTGGCAGAGCAAGGAGCGTTATAAGAGCCAAGGGGAAACCGTGGGAGTCGTGCGCAAATACCGTGAATTAGGCGTGCCTCTCGATGGCATCATACAAGACTGGCAATATTGGGGACACAACTATTTGTGGAATGCCATGGACTTTCAGAACCCTCAATTCAATAATCCCCGGAAAATGATAGATGACGTGCATGCGATGAACGCGCACATGGCGATTTCCATCTGGTCATCGTTCGGTCCGGCTACAAAGCCTTACCGGGAGTTGGCTGATAAAGGATTGCTGTACGATTTCCGGACATGGCCTGCATCAGGGACGGAAAGTTGGCCGCCTAATATGGAATATCCTTCCGGTGTGCGGGTGTATGACGCTTATTCTCCCGAAGCCCGTGACATCTATTGGAAATACCTGAACGAGGGAATCTTCAAGCTTGGCATGGATGCATGGTGGATGGATTCTACCGAACCGGATCATCTGGATTTCAAGCCCGAAGATATGGACACGAAGACCTATATGGGGTCTTTCCGGAAAGTACGTAATGCCTATCCGCTCATGTCCGTTGGTGGAGTGTACGACCATCAGCGTGCCGTGTCGTCGGACAAACGCGTGTTCATCCTGACCCGTTCGGGCTTTTTGGGGCAGCAGCGTTACGGGGCTAATGTGTGGAGCGGCGACGTGGGCTCATCATGGGAGACCTTGCGTAAACAGGTGCCGGCCGGCTTGAATTTCTCGCTTTGCGGCATGCCCCATTGGAACAACGACATCGGTGGCTTCTTTGCCGGGCAATATAATAAGAGTTGGAACGACGGGACGGCTCCTAAGAATCCTCTTTATCAGGAGTTGTACGTGCGTTGGCTGCAATTTGGTGCCTTTACTCCGATGATGCGTTCCCACGGAGCGGATACACCCCGTGAAATATACCAGTTTGGAAAGAAGGGCGAACCCGTGTACGATGCCATTGAGAAGATGATTCGTTTGCGTTACTCGTTGTTGCCTTACATTTATTCTACGTCTTGGGAGGTCACGCACCGGCAATCTACGTTCATGCGCGCTTTGGTCATGGACTTCCCGAGAGACAAAAAGGTGTGGAATATGAATGATGAGTATATGTTCGGCAAGGCTTTCCTCGTGGCACCCGTACTTGAGGCTCAGTACACTCCCGAAAAAGTGGTGAAAGTGGACGAGGAAAGCGGTTGGAACCGCGACAATGCGGGGAAGGCTGATGAAAGGGTACACGTGGATTTCATGCAACAGAAGTCCGCAGAGGTCTATCTTCCGGCAGGGACTGCATGGTATGACTTTTGGACAAATGAGAAAATGGAGGGAGGGCGCACCGTGACACGTGCCACGACGCTCGACATCATACCTTTATATATTAAAGCAGGTAGTATCGTGCCTCTCGGACCCGACGTGCAATATGCCACGGAGAAGCCGTGGGATAACCTGACTCTCCGTGTTTACCCGGGTGCTGACGGCAGTTTTGTGCTTTACGAGGACGAGTTCGACAATTACAATTACGAGAAAGGAGCTTATACAGAGATTCCCATGGCCTGGGATGATTCCTCGCGTCGTCTGACTCTGGGAGCACGCAAAGGCGAATACAAAGGCATGTTGCAATCCCGTAAGTTTACGGTGTTGCTTCCCGACGGGCGGCAAAAGGCCGTGTCTTATAATGGAAAGAAAGTTTCGGTGAAATTTTGATAAGGTGTCCTTTGTCGTGTGGCAAAGGTGGAGTCCCCGCAAGAGGCTACGTTTGCAAGCCTTTTGCGGGGTCTTTTGTTCAGGTTTCATGCCTAAGGATAAGGCTTGTCTTTTGGTATGCCCATTTGCTTAGGCAGAAAACCGGATAGGAGGCTAATATTCCGGCAATGGCATCCACTAAGTAATGTGCCTGGATATAGACTGTGGCCAGTGTCAAAAGGAGGGCGAAAGGTGATAATATGAAGAGGAAACGTTTGCTTTGCGGACGGACCAGATAGAGCAGGATAAAAGTAATGCCGATATGTGAGGAAGGAAAAGCGGCTGTCGGGCGTTCGCCGGAATCCTGCGCCCATTCGACTAAATGACAGAAAAAACCGTCGGCATAGCCCGGTGATGGGAGCATGTCGGTACGATGGCTGAAGTAGGTACCTAAAGACGGGAATATCCCGCTTTCGGCACATTCCGGGGTTATGGCCTGAAAATAGAACTGGGGTCCGGCAACGGGGAGGAATATATAGATGAGGTAAAAGATGAAAAAGGAGCACATGACAGTGAATGAGGCTTTCTCGTAATGGTTATTGCGACAGAGAAAGAAGAAAACCATGACGGCCACAATCATGGGATAATAAGAGAAATAACCCATATTTACGGCTTCGGAAAACCAAGGCCATGGGCAAAGGCGGCTGAACTCCAATGAGGGTTGGCAACTGAAAAGCACTGCATCCCATCGGGCGAATATGTGGTCCAAATTGGGAAACGTCCGGTTGAACTCGTAAGTGTCCGGATACCAGTAGCTGAGCAAAGCCATCTGTGCTGTGATGCGGATGAAAGTCATAAGTCTGCGCGGCCAAAAGAGATAGATTCTCCACAATAAGATTGTACCGAGAAAGATGTACAGACGGTCGGCCAACATGTCCCGAGGGTGGTCCATGTCCGGCCAAAGCACGAACATGGCCAAGGTCGTGAGGATGCTGTAAGTTATGGCCAACCATTCAATCGGCCATAAGCCTTTGGGCTTATTGTCGTTTCCGGTAAGCCATTGGACGGAAATTCTCATAGCCATCCCTCCTTTTTATACCAGTCCATCGTTTCTTTGACTCCTCGTGCCAAAGGGTATTCGGGACGGAAATCCAACTCTTCCACGGCCGGTTGGATGTCGCATTGCCAGTTGCGTTGGCACAGAATGTGGAATTTGTCGCGGTTAAGGGTGGTGGTGCGGCCCCGCCATGTGCTGAAGCTGCCATTTATGGCACATACGAAACGAAGGAACCATACCGGAGCCTTGATGCGGAGCATGAACGGATGTCCAAGCTCCGTGCGTATCAAGTCGCTGAATTCAGTACTGTGGTATACGTTTCCGTCGCTGATGAAAAATTCGCGCCCGATGACATCTTTTACCATGGCAGAGAAAACGGCTTGTACAAGGTCTTTCACGTAAACGAATGTGATTTCCTGCGGACGGTATCCTACGCTGAAGTCTACGTGCTGTTTGATACTTTGCGCCATGACGAAGTAGTCTTTTTCACGTGGCCCGTACACACCGGTGGGGCGGAGAATGACGTAGGGAAAATCTTTCAAAGACTTGAGATAACGTTCGGCTTCCAGCTTGCTTTCCCCGTATGCCGTGTTGGGGCGTGGCGTATCATTTTCCCGTATCGGGGCATATATCCAGGGATTGTCCGAAGTGGCGTGACGTACTGCCTGTTCGCGTATGGCACCGAACACGCTGAGGGAACTGATGAAAATAAAACGCCCGGGCGCCATGTCCAGTTCGCGGAGCGCATCGACAAAATGACGTGTTCCCTCCGTATTGGTGCGGAAAAAGTCTTCACGTCGGATACATTTGGTGGCTCCGGCTGCATGTACGATGACATCCCAACCTCCGAATTCGGCTTTGCATGCCGCCAGTTGGGGGCGTAGGATTTCAGGATGTTCCATGTCTAATTCGACGAAACGGATTCGGGAGTCCTGAAGATAGTTCCGGCTACTGGTGGCGCGCATGCCTGCCCATATCACGTGTCCTTCCGTCAGTCCCTTTTCAACGATAAAACTACCGATGAAGCCGCTTGCTCCTGTTACTAATATTTTCATACGCGTTTGTTCTATTTGTTTTATTTCCTGTAAGTTCCGTCGGCATCCTTCACAGGCTCCACATGGATGCCCACATGGGTTCCATTTCCGTATTTCTCTTTCAATTTGTTTTCTATGACCGATGCCTTGGCGTGTGCTTCATACAAAGTCAAATGCCCGTCCATCCGGACGTGCATCTCTATGGCATAGTGGTTGCCGATGCGGCGTGTGCGCAAATTGTGTATGGCCGATACTCCCGGTGTGTTCTCCGCAATGAGGCAGATTTCCTTTTCTATTTCGTCCGGCAATGATTTTTCAGTCAGCTCGTCCACGCACGGTTTCAAGAGTTGGACGGACACCTTCATGATGAAGAAACTCACGATTACAGCAGCCATGGGGTCGAGCACGCTCCATGATTCGCCCAGGGCTATGGCCCCTCCGATGCCCATGGCTGTTCCAATGGAAGAGAAAGCATCGCTACGGTGATGCCAGGCGTTGGCTATGACTGCGCTGGAATTGATTTTGCGTCCCACGTGAATGGTGTAACGGTATATCAGTTCTTTGGAGACGATGGAGATGATGGCTCCTGCGAAAGCAAGCATGCCCGGGACAGGAAGACGGCCTCCTTGCCATACGGTTTGGATGGCTCGCAGTCCGTTCCAACAAATGCCTGCGCCTACGGCAAAAAGTACAATACCGATTATTGCCGTGGCTAACGTCTCATATTTGCCATGGCCGTAATCGTGATTTTTATCTTGCGGTTTATTGGAAATACGTGTGAAGATGAGCACGACGATGTCGGTTGCAAAATCAGATAAAGAATGCACGGCATCGGCTATCATGGCCGCGCTGTGCCCCAGAATTCCGGCTATGAACTTGAATACGACTAACAGAAAGTTGACAAAACTTCCTGCCCATGTAACTTGATAGATGGCTTTTTCCCGTTCGGTTAGTTTCATTGGTCTGTTGGCTTATGAAAAAGAAAGAACAAAGATAAGCATTTTCAGAAAAAATAAGAGATAAAAGAGGAGCGGAATGAATAAATATGCTTAACTTGCAGAAAGATTACAGATAACAAACCTCTAAAATATCAAATTTATGGGAAAAACAGGAAAGAAGGGCGGCAAGCGCCTGAAGAAAAAAGAACTGGCGAAAATGTTAATGGAACTTTTTCAAAATAATCCCGCCGAGGTTTACGACATTAAACGTATATTCAGAGACTTGAAACTGGACACGCATCCTGCCAAGTTGATTTGTATGGACTTGTTGGAAGATTTGGCGATGGATGATTATATAAAAGAAACAGAGAAGCTGCATTTTCGCTTGAATACCACGGGGCAAGTGTTTGAAGCCATATTCAATCGCAAAGCGAACGGTAAAAACACCGTGACCCCGTTGGATGGAGGAGAGCCTGTCCTTGTGGCCGAACGGAACTCTTTGCACGCCATGGGAGGAGACAAGGTGAAAGTGACTTTGTTAGCCCGCAGGAAGCATCATGTACGCGAGGCACAAGTGGTCGAGATTCTCGAAAGGAACGACAAGTCGTTTGTCGGAAAGTTGGAAGTGCGTAAGGATTTTGCTTTCCTGCTCACCGAAGACCGTACGTTGGCCAACGACATATTTATTCCTAAAAAAGCGTTGAAAGGTGGTAAAAGCGGAGATAAGGCTGTGGTGAAGATTACCGAATGGCCCGAACATGCCAAGAATCCGATAGGTAAGGTCGTGGATATATTGGGGCAGAGTGGAGACAATACCACGGAAATGCACTCCATTTTGGCCGAATACGGCTTACCTTATGCTTATCCCAAGTCTGTGGAAGATGAGGCTGAGAAGATTGACCCGGGCATCACTGCCGAAGAAATCGGGCTGCGTGAGGACCTGCGTGAGGTGACGACTTTTACCATCGACCCGAGGGATGCCAAGGATTTCGACGATGCGATTTCCATTCGTAAAACGGACGACGGATTGTGGGAGGTAGGAGTACATATCGCAGATGTCTCGCATTATGTAAAAGAGGGGAGCGTTATAGACAAAGAAGCTGTGAAGCGTGCCACTAGCGTGTATTTGGTAGACCGGACGATTCCGATGCTGCCTGAACGTTTGTGCAATTTCATCTGTTCTTTACGTCCGAATGAAGAGAAGTTGACTTATAGCGTCGTGTTTAAATTGGACGACAAGGCTGTAGTCAAAGACTGGCATCTGGCTCATACTGTCATTAAGAGTGACCGCCGTTTTACGTATGAAGAAGTACAGAAGGTGTTGGAAGACCATAAAGAAGCTTCGCCTGAAGACTATAAGATGCCGGGCGACCATGAGGCAGATCCGAACTTTAACGGGCCGGATGTGTTGCCGGCCGAACATTTTGCCACGGAATTGATTACATTGAACCGCTTGGCCAAACAACTTCGTGCCCGGCGCTTTGAGCATGGCTCCATCAATTTCGACCGTAGTGAGGTACGTTTTGACATAGACGATAAGGGCAAGCCGATAGGAGTGTATTTCAAGGTGGCGAAAGATGCGAATAAATTGGTGGAAGAGTTTATGTTGTTGGCCAATCGTACAGTAGCCGAGAGCGTGGGGAAGCAGCCTAAAAATAAAAAGCCCAAGACGCTGCCCTACCGTGTACATGATTTGCCGGATCAGGACAAACTGATTAATCTGAGTGAGTTTATTGTGAAATTCGGCTATAAACTGAAACCGACAGGGTCTAAGGAAGAGGTGGCCAAAGGATTGAACAAGCTATTGACCGACATTCAGGGGAAGAAAGAGCAAAATCTGATAGAAACCGTTTCGTTGCGGGCCATGATGAAGGCACGTTATAGTACGCATAATATCGGGCATTACGGGTTGGCTTTTGATTACTATACGCATTTTACTTCCCCTATCCGCCGTTATCCTGACGTGATGGTGCATCGGTTGCTGACGCGGTATGCTGACGGAGGGCGCAGTGCCAGCCAGGACAAGTATGAAGAGTTGTGTGAACATTGCAGCGCGATGGAGCAGTTGGCAGCCAGTGCCGAGCGTGCCAGTATCAAGTATAAGCAGGTGGAATTCATGAGCGACAAGTTGGGGCAAGTGTTTGAAGGAACTGTCAGCGGTGTGACGGAGTTCGGCCTGTATGTGGAAATCAATGAGAATAAATGTGAAGGTATGGTACCCTTGCGTGATTTGGATGACGATTATTATGAATTCGACGAGCGTAACTACTGCTTGTGGGGACGCAAGTACCATCATCGTTATTCTCTGGGGGATACGGTACAAGTAAAAGTTGTGAAAGCCAATTTGGAAAAGAAGCAATTGGATTATGCTTTGGTCTGGGAATGAGAGGGCGGAATCCAATCATTTGTCTGAATATATTTGGCATTTTTCGGGTCATACGCTAACTTTGCAACGGAAAACGTCTCATTAAACGTGTATATATATGTCACAGAAATTAGTTCAGTCTCAATCTATGCAGCAGGTCCAGACGCTGTCCCCGCAGCAGGTGCTGCAGGTGCGGTTGTTGGAAATGCCCGTTTCAGAACTGGAACAACGTGTGAAAAACGAATTGATAGATAACGGAGCGTTGGAAGAGAGTCTGGGGAGTTCCGAGGATGCCGATACTTCTTCGGAAGATGTCTATGACGGTACAGATGATACAGAGTCGGCCGGGGGCGAAGCTTCTGGGTTGGACGGTGGTTTGCCTTCCGATGAATATCGTCCGGCTGAGGTACGGCAGGCGATGGACGATTATCGTACACCGGACGATGTGCCGGACTATCTGTTGCAGGAACGAGGAGGGAAAGACCGTCCGGAAACGATGGATTATGGCGATACGACATCTTTTTACGAACAGATGACGGAGCAGATGAACGAATGTGACCTGACACCGCGTGAACGGGAATTGATGGCTTATCTTATCGGTTCGTTGGAAAATGACGGCCTGTTGAAAAAGAAACTTTCCACGTTGGCGGACGAGTTGGAGATTTATGCAGGAATACAGACTACGGAGTCGGAACTGGAAGCAGTGTTGGCTCGGTTGCAGACTTTCGACCCTCCCGGAATCGGGGCACGCGATTTGAGAGAATGCCTTTTGTTGCAACTCCGTCGGGATGAACATCGCGGAAGCCGGCAAAAGCAGTTGGAATATGAAATTATCGACAAGCTGTTTGATGAATTTACCCATAAACGTTGGGACAGGATTGCCGCTCGCTTGCATTTGACAGAAGCAGAGTGCGAGCGTTTGCAGAGAGATTTAAAGAAACTCAATCCGCGTCCGGGGAGTGCCATGGGCGAGGTGGTAGGACATAATTACCAACAAATCGTGCCGGACTTTGCCGTAGAGACCGATGATGACGGGGGAATTACCCTTTCTTTCAATAAAGGCGATGTGCCGGAGTTACGTATCAGTCCTTCGTTCATGGAAATCCTTCATCAGGTAGACACCGGACGCGCAAAGTTAAGTCGGCCGGAACGGGAAGCTTTGCAATATACTCGTCAGAAGATAGAAAAAGCACAGGGATTCATCGAGGCTGTGAAACAGCGTCGGCGTACGTTGACCGCTGTCATGCAGGCTATTATTGATTTGCAGCGTCCTTTCTTTCTGGAAGGAGATGAGACTTTGTTGCGCCCGATGATATTGAAGGATGTGGCCGAGCGTACGGGATTGGATATCTCTACCGTATCCCGTGCTGCCAACAGTAAATATGTGGAGACCCATTACGGGACTTATCCGCTCAAATGGTTCTTTAGCGACGGTTATGTGACAGGTGACGGGCAGGAGATTGCCACCCGTAAGATTCAGGCCGCTTTGAAGGATTTGGTAGAGGCGGAAGACAAGAAGAAGCCGCTGAGCGATGAGGCGTTGACGGCGATGTTGAATGAAAAAGGCTTTCCCATTGCGCGGCGCACGGTGGCCAAATACCGGGAACAACTGGGGATACCTGTAGCACGGTTAAGGCGATGAGATATAGGAATCTTATTCTATCGGCTCGTTTATTGTCGGTCGTTTTTAGGCCGTATCATGCGCCTATTGTGGGATTTGTGTCTTTGTTCACGTTTACTTACTTGAGCCTGTTGCCGTTGTTTTATAAGCTGACCATTTTGTGTATGGTTTATGTTTTCACCATATTGTTGCCTCGCTTGTGTATTTACGTATATCGTAAACTGAACGGATGGGCACCGGTGCAACTGCGTTTGCGGGAGAACCGCGCCATACCTTATATATTGTTCATCCTGTCTTACGTGGCCTGTCTCCATTTGATGTTCCGTATGCACATGCCGCGTTATATGTGCGGTATTTTAGTGTCGGCTTTGCTGATACAGATGGTATGCGTCATAGTGAATGTGTGGTGGAAAATCAGTATGCATTCGGCCGGGGCAGGCGGCGTGATAGGCGCGTTGGTGGCTTATTCGGTACTGTTCATGTTCAATCCTGTTTGGTGGCTGTGTGTTACGGTACTGATTTCAGGAGCTGTGGGGACAGCACGCATGTTGCTCCGTCAGCATAGTCTGGCGCAAGTGGTGGCCGGTACTCTCGTGGGAGTGGTTTGCGGTTTTGCCGGTATAATTTTATTATAGGAAATGAGTTCAATTAAAAATTCAGATAAGTCATGAAACCAGTTGTAAGTATTATCATGGGCAGTACGTCCGACCTTCCGGTGATGGAAAAGGCTGCCAAGTTCTTCGACGAGATGGAAATCCCTTTTGAGATGAACGCTTTGTCGGCTCATCGGACACCGGTCGAGGTGGAAGCATTTGCCAAAGAGGCTGCCGGACGCGGCCTGAAAGTAATTATTGCGGGAGCGGGGATGGCGGCTGCTTTGCCTGGTGTGATAGCGGCCAACACGACGTTGCCCGTCATCGGGGTTCCTATCAAGGGGATGTTGGACGGCTTGGATGCCATGCTTTCCATTATCCAGATGCCTCCCGGCATACCGGTGGCTACGGTGGGTGTAAACGGAGCGCAGAATGCTGCCATTCTGGCCGCACAGATGCTGTCGTTGGCTGATGAAGGATTGGCTTTGCGTTTGGCGGGTTATAAAGAAAACCTGAAGCAGAAGATTGTAAAGGCCAATACGGAATTGGCCGATGTGAAGTATAAGTTTAAGTGCAATTAAAGACAGACGGATGAACTTGTTCGATTACCGACGCAGGGAGACCGGTGAAGTGCAGATTGGCGGTACGCCGTTGGGCGGGAACCATCCGATTCGGGTGCAGAGCATGACGAACACTTCAACGATGGATACCGAGGCCTGTGTGGCTCAGACGTTACGCATTGCCGAAGCCGGAGGAGATTATGTACGTCTGACGACCCAAGGGGTGCGTGAGGCCGAGAACTTGCGGAACATCAACGCCGGTGTACGTGCGGCAGGCTGTGCGGTACCTTTGGTGGCCGACGTGCATTTCAATCCGAAAGTGGCCGACGTGGCAGCTTTGTATGCTGAGAAGGTACGTATTAATCCCGGAAACTATGTGGACGCAGCCCGTACGTTCAAGCATCTTGAATATACGGACGAAGAATATGCGCAGGAGTTGAAAAAGATTGAGGAACGTTTCGTACCTTTCCTACGCATTTGCCGTGAGAACCATACGGCTATCCGCATCGGGGTGAACCACGGTTCGCTGAGCGACCGCATCATGAGCCGCTATGGGGATACGCCGGAAGGTATTGTGGAGAGTTGCATGGAGTTCCTGCGCATTTGTGTGAAGGAAGATTTCAAGGACGTGGTGGTATCCATCAAAGCCAGCAACACGGTGGTGATGGTACGTAGCGTGCGCCTGTTGGTCGATGCCATGGAGCGTGAAGGAATGTGTTTTCCTTTGCATTTGGGTGTGACCGAAGCCGGTGACGGTGAGGACGGGCGTATCAAGAGCGCTGTGGGCATCGGGGCTTTGTTGGCGGACGGTATCGGTGACACAGTCCGTGTGTCATTGAGCGAAGCTCCGGAGGCTGAAATTCCGGTGGCACGTAAGTTGGTGGATTATGTGCTCCGTCGGGACGGTGCCATGATGATACCGGCAGCCGAAGCGGAGGATTTCGATTACTTAAATCCCGTACGGCGGAAAACGCGGGCCGTGCGTAATATCGGAGGAGATCATGTGCCGGTTGTCGTGGCCGACCGTATGGATTTGGCTGCTTCCGGCAGGTTGAAGGGCTTCAAAGCCCATCCCGATTTTCGTCCCGACTACATTTATTGCGGCCGTAACCTGCCTCCCGTGGAAGAGCGTGAGGGGGATTATATCGTGGATGCGGATGTCTGGACTGGTGAACCCGGTACGTATCCGGCTTTCCCTTATAACATGCTGCCTTTCATGAGCCAGTGTACAGCCGATTTGAAGTTTCTTTTCCTTTCATACGGGGCTTTGAATGAAGAGGTGCGTGCCTGCCTGAAATATCATCCGGAGGTGGTGGTGATTTCCCAAAGCAACCATCAGAACCGTTTGGGCGAGCATCGTGCCTTGGTGCACGAACTGACGCGCGAAGGTTTGCAGAACCCCGTGGTCATTTTCCAACAGTACGCCCACGGGCAGGAGGAAAAGGAGGATTTCCAGATAGAGAGCGCAGCCGACATGGGTGCCTTGCTCTTCGACGGGCTTTGCGACGGCCTGTACCTATATAATAATGGTACGTTGGACCATCGTGATATAGATGCCACCGCATTCGGCATCCTTCAGGCAGCCCGTTTGCGGACAACCAAGACGGAATATATTTCCTGTCCCGGTTGTGGGCGTACGCTCTACGACCTGCAAGACACGATAGCGCGCATCAAGGCGGCCACCGGGCATCTGAAAGGCTTGAAGATTGGCATCATGGGCTGCATCGTGAACGGTCCCGGTGAGATGGCCGATGCCGATTACGGTTATGTAGGGGCTGCGCGCGGCAAGGTCAGCTTGTATAAGAAAAAAGAATGTGTGGAGCGGAACATTCCGGCGGAAGAAGCCGTGGAGAAGCTGCTCCGTCTGATCCGGGAAAACGGAGACGACCCGGAATATGCATCATAGACCATCAAATACATTGATTATGGAACAAAAATTGTTTATCTATAATACGCTTTCCCGTAAAAAGGAAGAGTTCAAACCCATCACGCCGGGGCGTGTCGGGATGTATGTCTGCGGACCGACGGTGTATGGGGATGCCCATTTGGGACATGCCCGTCCGGCCATTACGTTCGACCTGCTGTTCCGTTACTTGCAGCATATCGGCTATAAAGTACGTTATGTGCGTAATATTACGGATGTGGGGCATTTGGAGCACGATGCCGACGAAGGAGAAGATAAAATTGCCAAGAAGGCTCGTCTGGAGGAATTGGAGCCGATGGAGGTGGCACAATACTACACGAACCGTTTCCATGCGGCCATGGAGGCTCTGAATGTGTTGCCGCCCAGCATCGAACCGCATGCCACCGGGCATATTATCGAGCAGATAGAACTGGTGAAGGAAATCTTGGATAACGGTTATGCCTACGTCAGTGAGGGCAGCGTGTACTTCGACGTGGAGAAGTACAACAAGACGCACCATTACGGCAAGCTTTCCGGACGTAACTTAGAGGATGTCATCAACAACTCCCGGGCTTTGGACGGCGTGGGAGAGAAGCATAACCAAGTGGATTTCGCTTTATGGAAGTGCGCCCAACCGCAGCATATCATGCGTTGGCCCAGTCCGTGGAGCAACGGTTTCCCCGGTTGGCATTGCGAGTGTACGGCCATGGGCCGCAAGTACTTGGGCGACCATTTCGACATTCACGGTGGAGGAATGGACCTGATTTTCCCCCATCATGAGTGTGAAATCGCACAAGCCGTGGCTAGTCAGGGTAGCGACATGGTGAACTATTGGATGCACAACAACATGATTACCATCAATGGGCAGAAGATGGGCAAGAGCTTGGGTAACTTCATTACGTTGGCACAGTTCTTCAGCGGCGGGCACGAGAGCCTGACGCAGGCTTACAGCCCGATGACCATCCGCTTCTTCATCCTTCAGGCTCATTATCGCAGTACGGTGGATTTCAGCAATGAAGCCTTGCAGGCCAGTGAGAAAGGATTGTCCCGCCTGATGGAGGGCGTGGCCAATCTGAAGCGGATTACCCCGACAGCCGGTGGCAGCGTAGGGATGGCGTATGTGGACGAACTTCGCCGGAAGTGCTACGAGGCGATGGACGACGACCTGAATTCACCCATCGTCATCAGCCACTTGTTCGATGCCTGCCGTGTCATCAACACGGTGGTAGACCGGAAAGCCACGATGTCCGCCGATGTATTGGCCGCCTTGGCCGAAGTGTTCCATACCTTTGCATTCGACATCCTTGGCCTGAAAGAAGAGACGGGGGGCGGAAGCGGACGCGAGGAAGCTTTCGGCAAAGTGGTGGATATGCTTTTGGAACAGCGTATGATAGCCAAAGCCAATAAGGATTGGGCTACCAGTGATAAAATCCGCGACAATCTGGCCGCTTTGGGCTTTGAGGTGAAAGATACGAAAGACGGTTTTACTTGGAAGCTGAATAAGTAGGGGGTCGGGTCTTCTTTTCCGGTCATGCCGGATGGATAGGAATTGCGCACGTAAGGGGGATGCCTTTACGTGCGCAGTTTGTTTTGCAGGTTGGCAGTTTAGGGATTGTTTCGTTGTCGGGGCATTCCATCTTGCCGGAACGGCTTGGACATAGAAAGGGGCAGCCCTTCCTTGGACTGCCCCAAAACTGGGAACTCCTTGTAGTACCGTTCCTCTTCGGTCGGGAAACCTTAAAACTCGTTACCCCAGATGTCTGTGAACTTCTCCATGTTGGTCAACACCTCAATGTTCCCGTCAGCAGGGTCATCGAAACGGGAAGGGTTGCCGGTGCTGGTTGCCATCATCCGGTCAGTTTCCACATGGCATATTGAAATCTCCGGTTGGATATATTTGCTCTTTTCCATAATCTTTTTCATTGTTTTTGGTTTTTAAATCTTTGGTTTATTTTACGGCTTTCTTTGTGCCGTTCACGATGTAGATGCCTTTGGAGAGGCCTTCGAGGGCCTGGCCTAACTTCACGTTCTCGCGTACGAGTATGCCGTTGAGGTCGTACACGTTCACCAAGGCATCTTCTGCCACGATGCCATCGATGCCCGTTCCGATGCCCGGGAGGAGCAAGGCCACGATGTTGGCTTCGGCCACGTCTGCGTTGATGTAGGCACGGTAAGGCTTAATGGTCGGTTCGCTGCCTGCCATCACCTTGTAGAACCCTACTTTGCCCTCTTGGTTTTGGAGTACGTAAGTGTTGGCAACGGCTTTTTGCTGTGTGAACGTACCCGTCATCAGTCCGGCTGCATATTGGTCTTGCAGGGCCGTACCGTATTCGGAGAAGTCGTAGGTGTCTCCCTCCTTGCCTTTTACGATGTACGGTGTGTGGGCTTCGATACTTTCAGCTTTTTCCAATACCAATGCCGTGGATGTTCCTACTGGAACTTCTGTACCCGTGCAACTGTACACTTCGAAACCTTGCGGGATTTCTGCATCGAACGGCAGGATGAGCGTGCACCAACCTGCGGCCGTGATGGACAAGGTCACGTTGGCTTTTTCCGCTTTCACGAGAGATAGGTCGGAAAGGTTGTTCGTGGTGAAGAAGCCGTCATCGTTTGTGCTTCCGATGTTACTGCCATGGAGGGTATTTTTCAGTTTGTACACGCCTTCTCTGGCTAAGCTGATTTCGAACGGCAATGCTTTTTCGGCTTCTTTTGTCGCACGGATGCGGTCATGCCGTGTGCTCACTTCGTTTTTGTCTGTATCTATATACCCGGCCAAAGCCTGCGTACTGAAATAACGGGTATTACCCTCCTCGTCGGTGAAACTGATGGTGTATTGGTTCTGTTGTCCTTCCACCGGAGTGAACTTAAGAGCCTGTGCGTAGTTGGCATCCACGATGTGGAACCACTTCAGGTCATATTCCCCGTCGTTGGCTTTGGCTTCGTTATAAATCGGAGATACGGCATTGTTCTTATACGCGAAACCCTCCGAGATGTTGGCGATGCAGAAGAGTTCTCCTTCCTTCGGGGCGTTGAGTACCGGGTTTTGGAATGCTTTGATGGCTTCGTCCAAAGCTTTTGTGGCAGCTTCTATTTCGTCCACTTTCTGTGAGTTCGTATAGATGTCGTTAGCCTTGTCGAATGCTGCGTCGAAAGCCTCTACAGCCGTTTCCGGAATCTGGAAAGCTTCCGTGCCCACGTTGGTTTCGGTATCCATGTTGCCTGCTTCCTCTAATTTGGCATAGAGGGCTTCTTTGGCTTTGGCAGAGGCTTCAGCGTCTGTCAGTTGGGAGAGGTATTGCAACTGGATGTGGGTGATGCCGGTCCAGTTGGCATCAGATGTGTTCAAGCCGACAGTCAGTTTGCCCTCGTCCACGATGACATCTTCTATCGTAGGATTCGTGTACAAGGCAGTGCTGTTGTCCATTTTCACCTCCTTGCCGTTGGCCGTGAAACTGGTGTTTCCATTAACCGTAGTGAAAGCGTAGGCCGAAACCTTGTAGTGCCCGTTGGGAAGCTCGTTACGTGTATATGTGAGGGTCGCGGCATAAGGATTTGCGTCCCAAGCTTCCATGAATCCGGTCTTTTGCAATTTGCCGTTGTTCTTTTCAGAAGATTCTTTGTAGTTAAAGTTTTGGATATTCCCTTGGCTTACGTTTTTGGTCCATCCGTTTCCTGAATTATTGGCTTCGTCCATGAGGAAAGTGTAGTCGAAAGGATACCCTTTCTCCGGTATGGCGTTCAGAATGTAAGTTTCACATGCTGTTTGCAAAGGTTGGATGGTTTCTTGGATGGCTTCAACCGTGGTAGCTGCGTCCAAGGCTGCCTGTGCGTCAGTCATGGCTTTTTGGAATGCCTGTTTTACGCTTTCTTCCGCACTTGAGTGGTTGGCATAGCTTTGGCACGTTGCCATGAGGGCTTTGAAAGCCTCGGTGGCCGGAACTGCTTGCTCTGCCAGGGCAATGGCTTGCGTCAATGCCGTAATGGCTGCGTTCAGGCTTTCTTCCGTGTCTTGGGCATTATTGCCTTGGGTGATGGCTGCATTTACGATGGCTGCAATGCCTTTGGGGCAGTTTGCCACACAGGCTTGGGCTGCCGTGAGTTTTTCCTGCAGCAAGGCTTTCAGCACATCCGTTCCGACGGAAGTGGAGACGTACAGCAACTTGAAGTCAGATATGCTGCACCACTCATGTAGTGCTGTGGAAGAAGATTTCGCGGTGATATTGAGCTTGCCGTCGATTATGGAAAGGGTTACTTTGCCGTAGGTCCATCCGCGTCCCTTGTCGTCGTTGGCAAAGGACTTCCCGGCCTCGATGCCGGCAGCCACGTTTTCCCATTCCGTGCCGTCGGTGGCTATCGTGCCCCCTGTGTCTCCATTCGATGGGAATGTGACAGATTGGCCGTTAGCTGTGAGGGTCATCGTGGCGTTAACGGATGAGCGTCCCGTAGCCGTAAGGATGTACTGGCCCTTGGGCACGATGATGGCTTGTGAGATGCTGCTTTCCCAACCGGTTGCTCCCCAATTGCAAGGTTCGATGTATTTTGTGCCAGAATTGCCGTCCCAATGCTGGCCGCTATTGGTGCCTACCGTGCCGGATGTCGTCCATCCGGGGACGCAGGAACCGTTTGCCGAGGCGATGTATCCGGTCAGGTCCAATGGGTTGCTTTCGCTCACGTTCTCTACTTTATAGAGGCGAAGGTTGTCCCAGGCGATGTCCGAACGTCCGCTGTTTTTCATGTTCTGTACGAGGGAGATGGTTACGGTGGTGGGTTCCGTCACGGTAAACATCGTGCCTAATTCATTCCATCCGGCGTTGACCATGTAAGTGTCGTTCCCAGGGTTGGAACCATTGTTTGCTATGGAATAAGCCCGTCTTACGGCAGGATTTTCTCCCAAAAGGTTTGAGGCTGCATCGTTCACTTTGATGCCGATGGTCGTACCGTTATTGTCCGCATTGTTGTGGTTGGAATAGTCTGCCGCCTTATAGTCGATGACGGCATAATAAGTTCCGGTAGGCAGTTCTTTCGAAGTGGTGGTCTTCAGCTCGGAGTCCTTGTTGCCCCATCCTTGCCGATTGAAGTAATAATAGGTGCCCTCTGTCGGTTTGATTTTGCCTGAACCGTCGGCAGGGAAACCCGTGGAAGAACCGCTTTCTTCACTTTCCACTTGGTAGTTGCTCATTGATGCCACTTCCCATCCTTGCAGACCCTTTTCAAGTGAGGTCTTTACCTTTACTTCGGTTGTTCCGTCCGCAGCTTTTAAAGTCTCAAAAGATGGATTGACGAGATACTCCTTAGTGACATCAGTCTGGGCTTGTGCGATGCCCAATGCAGAGCAGAAAACCCATGCACTTAGTACTTGTTTTTTCATTTGGTTTAAGAAATTAGTTAATGTTTTATATGAAACTCTCTGGTATTCGTTAATAGGTTGATGAGGCTGTTTTTCCGGCGTGTTTTTCAGTCGCTCTCTTAGGGAGAGATA
>OODD01000378.1_pt1 | contig 29709 bp, 27 predicted proteins | sample 1671311 | NCBI WGS metagenome assembly OODD01 (sample SAMN06348143, study PRJEB24527) | human gut metagenome | biome: human gut; feature: ankylosing spondylitis patient; material: feces | host: Homo sapiens | place: China | collected 2015-10 | reverse complement strand
ATCATTTTGGTATTCTTTTTTTAGTTGTTGGAAATTTACGTAAAAAATACTTTTGAAATGTTAATTTGCGCAAAACACAATCGTATAATTGTTGAAAACGACGAATTAAACAAGATTTTACGTAAAATTATTGACAAATAATAGAGCAAAATATATCATGTAATCACAGAAACAAACAAAAACAAATAAATTTACGTAAATTTAAAAAGTGGAGGAAAAAACTATGGCAAAAATAAAAAAATTATTAGCGTTGGGTTTATGCTTATGCATGGCAGCAGGTATTACGGTAGGATGTGGCGATAGTAAGTCGTCAAAGAATGGTACAGATTCTGGAAAGAATACAAATGATGGATTATCGTTTGCATTTTGTACTAATACCTTAAACAATACATTTCAAAGCTCAATTGATTCAAAGCTAAAAGAACTGTGTGACAAAGATGGAATATCATATACATGTTTAGATCCTGACTATGATTTGAATAAGCAGCTTAGCCAGTTGTCAGATGTAGCAAATAATGGATATGATGCAGTATTTGTTATTCCTGTTGATTCAGCAGGAATAACATCGGGACTGGCAGAAATAAGCGAAGCAGGTATTCCTATATTTAATGTAGACACTGCAGTTATAGATGATGACCTTGAGAGCTTTGTAACACAATTTGTTGGAACTAATGCGTATATGGCAGGACAGCTTGTTGGAGAACAGATGGTTAAGGATCATCCAGATGGAGGAAATATTGCAATTTTGGATTTCCCTTCAAATGAAAGCTGTGTTGATCGTGTAAATGGATTTCTTGATGGACTTGGAGACAGCAAAGATAAGTTTAAGATAGTAGCACAGCAGGATGGCGGAGCAGCCTTAGACAAATCAATGGAGCTGGCAGAAGACATTATTACAGCATCTCCTGATATGGATGCATTTTTCTGTATCAATGATCCATCTGCACTTGGTGCTGCAGCTGCTATTAAAGCAGCAAATAAAACAGGCAAAATTGGAGTATATAGTATTGATGCCTCACCGGATGGAAAACAGGCATTACTGGATGATGAATTTACAGCTGTTGCATGTCAGGTACCTGTACAGATTGCAGATTATTCTTTTAAGGAAGCTGTAAAGTATGTTAATGGAGATACTAAAATTGATGAGAAAAAGGTATATCTCGATTCGCATTTAGTGTCTAAGGATGAGGCTGAGAAAACTCTTAAAGAATGGCAATAATAAGGGAGAGTTATTATGGGACAGACAGTATTAGAAATGACAGGGATAAAGAAAAGCTTTGCAGGTATTTATGCTTTAAATGGAATTGACTTTTCTTTGGAACTGGGCGAAGTACATGCACTGCTTGGTGAGAATGGAGCAGGAAAGTCAACATTAATTAAAGTGCTTGGCGGAATTTATCAGCCGGATTGTGGATTGATAAAAGTTAATGGAAAAGAAGTAAAAATTGATGGAGTCCCAGCAGCAAGAGCAAATGGTATAGGTATTATACACCAGGAAATAGTATTGGTGCCTTACCTTACAGTTGCACAAAATCTGTTTTTGGGAAGAGAAATTAGAACTAGACTTGGAACCTTGGATGAAGCGGAGATGAACCGCAGGGCAGCAGATATGATCTCTGCCCTGGGGGTCAATATAAAAGCTGAAACAGTAGTTGAGAAGCTGACTATCGCACAACAACAAATGGTAGAGATTGTAAAAGCTGTATCATTTAACGGAAAAATAATTGTTATGGATGAACCTACATCATCTCTTTCAAATGAAGAGGTGGAGCAACTATTTGGAATTATTGAGAATCTAAGGAAGAAAAAAGTAAGTATTATTTATATTTCTCATAGAATGGAAGAGTTATTCCGAATATCAGATCGAATTACTGTTATCAGAGACGGAACATATGTAGGAACCAAAAAAACTGTCGAGACGAATGCGAATGAATTGGTAGCAATGATGGTTGGAAGAGATCTTGATAATTTCTATGTAAGAGATTATTGCGATGTGGAACATGTTCCAATTGCACTTGAAGTAAAAAATCTATCACACCAGGGAACATTCGAAGATATCAGCTTTTCGGTTCATAAAGGCGAGATACTTGGATTTGCAGGACTTGTAGGCGCTGGAAGAAGCGAGATTATGGAAGCTGTTTTCGGAGCAAGACCATATGATGCCGGTCAGATTTTCCTGAATGGAGATGAAGTGCATTTTAAAAATCCTATGCAGGCAATTAAATCAGGAATTGCATTGGTTCCTGAGGACAGAAAAAAACAGGGGCTTGTACTGGGAAACAGCGTTGCATTCAATTTAACTTTATCGAGTCTGCGTTTTTGTATGAATGGAATTGCTATCAGTGAAAAAAAGCGTGATTCGATTATTGAACATTATAGTAAAAGACTTAGGATTAAAGCAGCTTCTCCGGAGATTGAAGCAGGTAGTCTTTCGGGTGGAAATCAACAGAAGGTTGTACTTGGAAAATGGCTTGCAACAAAGCCGGATGTCTTGATTCTGGATGAGCCTACAAGAGGCGTAGATGTAAATGCCAAGTATGAAATATATACTGTAATAAATGAACTGGCAAAGGAAGGCATTGCAATTATTATGGTTTCAAGTGAATTGCCGGAGATTATCAACATGTGTGATAACGTTTGTGTTATAAGAGCAGGCAAGCTTGTTGGCAAGCTCGGAAAAGACCAGATGAATCAGGAAGAAATTATGAAGTATGCTGCAGGAGGCGTAGAGTAATATGAGTGAGAAGAAAAGAGAAGTAAATGCATTTGGAAAAAGAAATTCATTCACTTCAATTATAAAAGGCAATATAGGAATTATTGCAGTATTGATTATTATGTGCATAATAGTGTCAATTGCAACGGATAAATTCCTTACAACCAATAATATAATTTCTGTTTTAAGACAAATTTCAATAAATACATATATCGCACTGGGAATGACACTCGTAATTATACTGGGACACATTGATTTGTCGGTTGGTTCAATTGTTGCGATGTCGGGAACCCTTACGGTTGGACTTACTGTAAATCAGGGAATGCCACTTATAGTAGCAATAATTATTGGATTGGCAGTAGGAACTCTTGCTGGATTTATCAGTGGATTTATAGTATCTCATTTTAAGGTACCTGCATTTATTATTACAATGGCAATGATGAATATTGCAAGTGGTATTGCATATGTGTATACAGGTGGACAGTCTACACGTATTACAGATAAGATGTTTATAGCTATAGGTACAGGATATTTGTTTAATGTAATTCCGCTTCCGGTAGTATATATGGTAATTTTGATTGCAATATTCAGTTTCCTTTTAAGCAAAACTAAATTTGGAACTTATGTATATGCAATTGGAGGAAATAGGGAAGCTGCAAGATTATCCGGCGTTCCTATTAAAAAAATAGAAATTATTGTATTTACGCTTTCAGGCGCGCTTGCAGCCTTCGCAGGACTTGTTCTTTGCTCAAGAATGTATTCAGGACAGCCATCAGTAGGAAGTGGATATGAATTGGATGCAATTGCTGCATGTGTACTTGGTGGAACATCAATGACCGGAGGAAAGGGCCGGATAAGTGGAACTGTATTTGGTGCAATGGTAATTGGAATTATTTCCAATGGATTAAATCTGATAGGAGTTTCATCTTATTGGCAGCTAATTATTAAGGGTCTGATTATTGCATGTGCAGTTCTGCTGGATTGTCAGAAGGATAAAATAGCGTTGTTAAAAAATAAGGTAAGGGCTGCAAAATAAATTGGAAAGGAAATCTGTTCGTTTTTTACAATACAGAGAAAGATAAGCAAATGGAAATTTTTCGTAAAATGTCTTTCGCGGATTCTACGGGAGATGCAATTCCGTTTTACCACGAAGGAAAATATCATATTTTTTCACTTACATCTCCACCGGGAACGACCGTCTATCCGGAGAGACTGCGTACAACCTGGAGTCATAGTATATCGGATGACTTAGTGCATTGGCAGGAGCTTCCGACGGCATTATATCCGGGAGAAGGAGATGAACCGGATGCTTCAGGAGTGTGGACCGGTTCAGTAATATATGGTGAGGGACAATATCATGCATTTTATACAGGATATTGTCTAACAGCGAAGTTTCAGCAGACCATATGTCACGCAACAAGCGAGGATGGAATAACGTGGACAAAAGATATCGCAAATCCGGTTATTACTCCGATGACAGAGCTTTATGAAAAACTTGATTGGAGAGATCCGTATGTTTTTTATAATGAAGAAGATGAAAATTATTGGATTTTGATTTCAGCGAGAAGACTTGATATGCCGGTTACACGAAGGGGCTGTATAGTGCTGTACCGTTCAAAGAACTTAAAGGATTGGACGTATTATGGACCAATATATTCACCGGGGCATACAAATTGTCCGGAATGTCCGGAAATGTACAAGATGGGAGGTCACTGGTATTTGTCTTACTCAAGATTTTCAGAGTTTGTAAATACAATATACCGTGTATCAGAGTCTCCTTTTGGTCCATGGAGAAAACCTAAAAAGGATGGTATTGGTGGAAGACGCTTTTATGCTGCTAAGTCAATGCAAAATGATGATGGAAGACGTTTTTATTTTGGATGGGCGCATGATCGCGCAGAGCAGAGTGACAAAGGTGAATGGTATTGGGGTGGAACATTTTGTATTCCACATGAGGTGGTGCCAACCGAAAATGGAGAGTTAAATGTAAAGTTACCATGTGAATATGAGCATATTTTTGATAAAGCTGTTAATTGGAAATATATATCAGTTCTTGGAAATGCAAAGAATTATGGTGAAAAAACTATAACATTGAGTGCGTTGGAAAGCTGTTCATATGGATTTTTGAGACACACGGAAGAAAGCTATATGCTGACATGCAAAATAGTGCCAAGAGAAACATATGATACGTTTGGTATTCTTTTAAAGTCTGATAAAGAGGCAAGTGGATGTTTATTTCTTGAATTTGACAAAGCAATGCAAAGGGTCTCATTTTTAAATCTTCCGATGGGAGTGGATCCATTTTGGGTGCAGTCGTGTCAGGCGGTTCCACCGGCAACCGAGCCGGGACCGGATGGGGTGCGTGTCTGTGAGAAAACAATGCAAATTGAAGACGGAAAGGCAATAGACGTAAAGATTATTGTGGATCATGACATGATAGAGGCATTTATCGATGAACAGATAGCGTTCACATATAGAATATATGCCAAACCGGAATTTGAAACTGGTATAATTGCTCAGGATTCAAATGTTGAATTCTATAATTTAAGCATTTCCGGAAAATAATTGCGAATGGGAGAGACATGGATGGAAAAAGAATATGATATAGTTGCGATGGGAGAATTATTAATTGATTTTACACCGGCAGGAGTTTCAGAAACCGGCATGTGTCTTTATGAACGTAATCCGGGAGGGGCACCGGTAAATATGCTTACTGCAGCAGCTAAAGCAGGATTGAGAACAGCCTTTATAGGCAAGGTTGGAAACGACATGCATGGTAAATTCTTAATAGAAGCTGTTGAAAATCAAAATATTAATAGCGATGGCATTATATTGGATGATAATGTATTTACTACACTTGCATTTGTAAATCTTACAAAAGATGGAGAAAGATCATTTGCGTTTGCAAGGAAACCCGGAGCAGATACAATGATAGGGTACAAGGAAGTCGATACGGATTTATTACTGAATACAAAAGTTTTTCATGTGGGTTCACTCTCTCTTACTGATGAACCTGCACGTTCCACAACATTCCAGGCAGTGAAATGTGCAAAAAATGCAGGTGCAGTTATATCATATGACCCTAACTACAGGGCGCCTCTTTGGAATAATGAGAAGACCGCTATAGAACGTATGCGTTCAATGCTTCCGTTTGCAGATATGATTAAATTGTCAGATGAAGAAACTGCTTTACTTACGCCATACGAAAATCCGGATGAAGCAGCAAACTATTTATTAGACCATGGAATAAAAATAGTTGCAGTGACACTCGGAAAAGAAGGTGTGTTAATATGTAATAGGAAGGATCATCAAAAGGTAAGTGGTTTTTCAAGTCAAGTAGTAGACACTACAGGGGCAGGAGATTCATTTTGGGGCGGATTTATGTCTCAATTTGTAAAAAGCAAACTTAACCCTGAAGATTGTTCTATTGAAGAATTAAAAAAATTTGCAAGGTATGGAAATGCAGTAGCAAGCCTGTGCATAGAAAAAAAAGGAGGAATATTGTCGATTCCTGAAGAAAAAGAAACTTTTAAACGTTTACAGCTAAGTGTGTGAAAAAACAATCGTAGTGCAAAATAATTGAAAATATACGATTATAGCCTCGCTTTCAAATTTAAAAATATAGTAATGAAAAATGCAACATTTCTCTAAGAAATGTTGCATTTTTTATCTTACAGTTACTATATCGGACATCAATTCTAATACTTTACACCTAATTACAACTTATTTAAAAATTATATTTGCCATTTATTGGTTGTATCTGCCTTTTTTAATGACCACTTCCCACAAAAATCCTTGTTCTTAGACGAAAAATGCAACATTTCTTAGAGAATTGTTACATTTCACATAAGCATGGAAACAGCTTAAATCAAGTGCACGGAGGTATACATAATGCTTAAATTAACGCTCAGAGAAGGAGAATATGTAAATATCGGGGACAACATCAGAGTTGTCTATGCCGGTGGAAGCGGAAAGAACGGACGTCTTATGATAGATGCTCCAAGAGATATGAACATCTCAAGGTCAAATAATGATCCAAATCCTGAGAAAAGAAAAGATACATATTATCCGGAGCCAAGGATTTCAGAGGAAGCACAGCATGAAATCAAGAAGATTATCTGGAATGAAAGACAGAAGAAGGCAAAATCAGCAAAGTCTGAAACAGATAAGAATGCATAACACAATAAGTTAATAGGCGGCCGTGGCGGATGCCACAACCCGGGAAGCCGTTTGTTATAGAAAAACTGCAACTGCTTAAATAAACAAAAAGCAGCTGCAAAACCCTCGGGAAAAGGATTTCCAGAGGTCAAACATAATAACCCATGAATATGGGACAAGGAGGATTATATTATGGTAGTACAACACAACATGCAGGCAGCAAATGCCAACAGAATGCTTAACATCACAACAGGAGCACAGTCAAAGAGCACAGAGAAGCTTTCTTCTGGTTATAGAATTAACCGTGCAGCTGATGACGCAGCCGGACTTTCAATTTCAGAGAAGATGAGAAAGCAGATTCGTGGACTTGACAAAGCTTCTTCAAATGCTGAGGATGGAGTTTCATCAGTACAGACAGCAGAGGGTGCGCTTACAGAAGTTCACTCAATGCTTCAGAGAATGAATGAGTTAGCTGTTCAGGCAGCTAATGGAACAAACTCTGACACAGATAGAGGCGCAATCCAGGACGAAATTTCACAGCTTACAACAGAGATTGATCGTGTAGCAGAGACAACAAAGTTCAATGAGACATACCTTCTTAAAGGTGGTGATGGAACAAAAAAAGAGTACATGACCGCTCATGATGCAGGTCTTAAGGGAACACTTACAGATGGTGCTACAACAGCAACTTTTAAAATAGCTGCCGGTGCACTTGATAGTGGAAAAAATGTTACCATCGGAGGCAAGGAATATTCGATTGGAACAGCAAAGGATGATGTAACAGCTGCAGTTAAAAAAGCTTCAAAAGATGGAGATCAGGTTACTGTTAATGGTAAAACGTATACATATACAACAAAAGCTGGAACTGCCAAAGATCAGGAGGGTTGGGTAGCTGGCTCAACAGCACCTGCTGAAGGGGCAACATTAGATATTAAGGCTGCTGATTTTGAAGCTAAAGATGGTGATAAGATTACATTAAAGTTAACAGGAGAAGAAGCTGTTTCATATGCAGCTGCTGATTTTACTGCTGGTGTTAGTAAATCCGATTCATCTGTAATAAGTGCAGATAAGGCAATAGAACTCATTACAAATGAACTTACAGCTGCAAACAATATAGGAACAACTGGTCAGGCAGCAACTATCGCTGCTGGAACAACATATGATGCAGCTACAGGTGCAACATTTACTATTAATAAAGGATATGCAGAAGTTGCTGATAAACTGTCTTTCAGCCTTCATGTAGGATCAGACGCAGACATGACAAATAAGATTACAGTTGATATTGAGACAATGAACTCTTCATATCTTGGAATCAAAGGTCTTAATGTAAACGATGATTCTGGAATCGCTGGAACATATGCAGTAGATGCTATATCAGATGCATTACAGAAGGTATCAGAGCAGAGATCTTCTCTTGGTGCTGTTCAGAACAGACTTGAGCATACAATCGACAACTTAGACAACGTAGTTGAGAATACTACAACAGCTGAGTCTCGTATCCGTGATACAGATATGGCTAGTGAGATGGTTAACTACAGCAAGAATAACATTCTTGCACAGGCTGGACAGTCAATGCTTGCACAGGCTAACCAGTCTAACCAGGGAGTACTTTCACTTCTTCAGTAGTTATAATTGATTACGAAATGTGAAAATACATAGCGTATTTATTACACAGGTAAAATAAACTCGTGAAAAGGATTTCCGAGGCAACAAACATAATAACCCGAAAATCGGGACAAGGAGGATTATATTATGGTAGTACAACACAACATGCAGGCAGCAAATGCCAACAGAATGCTTAACATCACAACAGGAGCACAGTCAAAGAGCACAGAGAAGCTTTCTTCTGGTTATAGAATTAACCGTGCAGCTGATGACGCAGCCGGACTTTCAATTTCAGAGAAGATGAGAAAGCAGATTCGTGGACTTGACAAAGCTTCTTCAAATGCTGAGGATGGAGTTTCATCAGTACAGACAGCTGAGGGTGCTCTTACAGAAGTTCACTCAATGCTCCAGAGAATGAATGAGTTAGCTGTTCAGGCTTCTAACGGAACAAACTCTGATACAGACAGAGGTGCAATTCAGGACGAAATCTCACAGCTTACAACAGAGATTGATCGTGTAGCAGAGACAACAAAGTTCAACGAGACATACCTTCTTAAAGGTGGTAACGGAACAAAAGATGTATACATGAATGGTCATGACGCTGGTCTTAAGGGAACTCTTACAGATAGTGCTACAACAGCAACTTTCAAGGTAGCAGCAGGAGCACTTGACGCAGGAAAGTCTGTTACTATCGGTGGTAAGGATTATACAATTGGTTCAACAAAAACAGAAGCAGAGAATTCTATAGGTAATGCACAAAAAGATGATACTGTTACAATTGATGGAACTGCTTATACTGTAGTTGAAGATGGTGGTACTGAAGATGCTACTAGCAATAAATTAACACTGGCAAATATTAAAAAGAAAATTAACGAAGGCTCTACAGTAGAGTATAATGGAACTAAAATGACTGCAATGAAGGACGGAGATAATAACGGAGTAGATGATGCAGATTCGTCAGTCATCTCAGCAGCTCATGCAGTTGATTTAATGGAAAAAGAGTTAACAGCAGCTAATAATATTGGAGCAACAAAAACAGCAGCTACAGCTGAAAAGGCGGCTGCCTATACATCTAAGGATGGAGTTACATTTAATATTAAAAAAGGAACGGCAGAAGTTGCAGATAAGTTATCTTTCAGCCTTCATGTAGGATCAGACGCAGACATGACAAATAAGATTACAGTTGATATTGAGACAATGAACTCTTCATATCTTGGAATCAAAGGTCTTAATGTAAACGATGATTCTGGAATCGCTGGAACATATGCAGTAGATGCTATATCAGATGCATTACAGAAGGTATCAGAGCAGAGATCTTCTCTTGGTGCTGTTCAGAACAGACTTGAGCATACAATCGACAACTTAGACAACGTAGTTGAGAATACTACAACAGCTGAGTCTCGTATCCGTGATACAGATATGGCTGAAGAGATGGTTAACTACAGCAAGAATAACATTCTTGCTCAGGCTGGACAGTCTATGCTTGCACAGGCTAATCAGTCTAACCAGGGTGTACTTTCACTCTTACAGTAATCATCTACAATTTAATGTTGTACAAAGCAGGAAGAGCTCGAAAGAGCTCTTTTTGTTATGCACTTCTTTCTTTTAGCATGAAACTATACGATTATTTATTCCCGAATAAATTGCAGACACCCCCTGTGAAGTAGTATAATAACAACAATTAATACAGCTAATTGTACAAACTGGAATTGGCAATAAGCATGAAATGAGGTTTACACTATGGACGTAAGAAAAATGAGAAACGAATTACTGGGAAAGCGCCTTGTGGCTGCGCTTGAGTCGCGCAACATGGAAGCATATTATGTCGAGACAAAGGAAGAGGCTGTTAAGAAGGCACTGGAGCTGATTCCAAAGGGCAGCTCAATCAATATGGGCGGTGCCACATCGGTGAAGGAGTGTGGTCTGTATGAGGCGCTCTCAAACGGAGAATATCAGTTTTATGACAGGGACAAGGTGTCTACGCAGGAGGAAAAGCAGGAGATAGCGTTAAAGGCATTTACATCGGATTATTTCCTTGGAAGTGTCAATGCTATGAGCGAGGATGGCGTATTTATCAATATTGACGGAAATGCAAACCGCGTGGCTGCATATGCTTATGGACCGAAGCATGTGCTTCTTATAGTAGGCATGAACAAGGTCGTAAAGACTGAGGCAGACGCTATGAGCCGTGCGAGAAATGAGGCTGCGCCAATAAACGCACAGCGCTTTGGCATCGACACACCATGCTCTAAGAACGGTACCTGCTTTGACTGTAAGAGCCCGCAGTGTATCTGCTGTCAGATTCTGACCACACGCTTCTCAAGGGTGAAGGGACGTTTCCAGATTATTCTTGTGGATGAGAATCTGGGCTTTTAATATGTGAATAGCCGGAAAGGAAACATACGAAATGGGATATTTAATTAGTGAGACAACAAAAGAGGAACGCGAGGCAATTGTGGCTGAGTCGCTTGGCAATATCGAGGCCACCTGCGATGGCTGCATGTCGGGGCTTGCCGAGATGTATCAGGACTATATTGACGGAAAGAAGGAGCTTCGAGAGATAAATATGGAGTTCAATGCCAGGTATGTGCACGGAGAGGATATGCCGGGGCGAAGCGGCTGTGGATATAAGTAATGTGAAACGGTTTGGGATAATTACCGAGGCTTAATGATATCAGGGAGACGCAGATGATTTCATGTAGGGATGTTAACAATTTACAAATGGACGGAATGGAGCTTGTGGCAGGAGCAGCAGGGCTTGACAGGATGGTGTCATGGACTTATCTGGTGCAGACAAAGCCTTATAAGGATCATATGAATCCGGGCAACTTTGCGCTGCTTGTGGTAGATTACAAGAGATTTTCCATGGACGAGGCATATGATGCCATGGTTGAGCTGAATGAGCTGGGAATATCTGGCTTTGCGATTTCGGTTGTGGAGGACAGGGAGGAGACACCACAGAGAATGAAGGACAAGGCTGATGAGCTCAAGCTGCCGTTGTTTTATATCCGGTGGGCGGGAGCTACTTTTGTAGATATTGCGCAGAGCGTCGGAGAGCTGCTTTTAGAGACCAGTGTGGATAATAAAAGGACCGGGGACTACCTGTACAATCTGCTTTTTGGATATGAGGTAAATGACAAGTATATAGAAAAGATTTCTGCACAGCTTGGTCTGACCTTTGACCGGCCGTACAGAGTGGGAATCATCGTGATAGACCGCAAATACGGAGTAAATCTGGAGCAGGACGAGCACACATATACATACTATACCGACTGCCTGAACCGCGAGGTTATCCATATGAAGAAAAAGCCTATGTATATGAGGTTTTTAAACAAATTTGTGCTTCTTTTTGAAGAGACAAAGGATATGGAGACAGAGCATCAGATTGAAAGGATACTTGGGGATTTAGACAGTCGTGCACCATTTGCAGGGCTTATTCACAGCACATGCATACTTGGCGCTGCATACAGGAAGCCTGCGGATTTTGGCAAGAGCTATCAGGAGGCGAAAAATCTCATCCCCAAAAAGGATATTTTACCCAATCCGACCAACAGGAAGGTAATCAGTGCCAGCTCCATGGGCATATACAAGTATATGTTCAACAGTGGCAATCAGCAGGAAATCATGGATTATTGCAACGAGAAGCTAAAGCGGCTTGAGATGTATGACAATGCAAACGGCTCGTTTCTCATAGATACGTTGCTCAATTATTATATGTGTGGCTTTAATGTTGGGAAAACGGCACAGATGATGTACGTTCATCGTAATTCCCTGCAATACCGTCTGAAAAAGATAGAAGAAATACTGGAAATCAGCCTTGATGACTCGATGGAATATCTGGATGTAGTTAATTGTATTCTTGTAAAAAGGCTTATGTTTAATTAATTACTGTAAAAATGCACAAACAAATTGTGCAAAATTAACATTGCAAAGCTGCTTCATTAAGTTTATTATACGAACTAAGCAAAGGCGCTGGAGAAAAACTCCGGCGCCTTTTCGTATTTCAATAATCAAGGAGGAAAAGATTATGATGAAGAGAAGTAAGAGATTTGCAGCATTGATATTGACAGGTGTAATGGCAGCGACAACATTGTTTGGATGTGGTTCGTCATCAGGAGGAGCTGCCTCAGATAGATCAGCGGCAGACAGCTCATCAAAGAAGGTTTTAAAGGTTGGTATGGAATGTGCATATGCTCCATTCAACTGGACACAGGATACAGATACCACACCGGACGGCAGCAAGGCAGTCAAGATAGCAGGCTCTGATTACTATGCATACGGCTATGATGTAGCAGTGGCACAGAAGCTTGCAGACCAGATGGGAATGGACCTTGAGGTACATAAGGTTGAGTGGTCATCAATCGGTATCTCACTCGATGCAGGAGATTATGACTGTATCATCGCCGGTATGGGCAAGACAAAGGAAAGAGAAGCGTCATACGCATTCACAGAGCCTTATTACTATAGAAACAACTGTATCGTTGTTAAGAAGGGCGGCAAGTATTCAAATGTAAAGGGTCTTTCAGATCTCGCAGATACAGGCTGCAAAGTAACGACACAGCTTGGAACAGGCTGGATTCCACTTTTAGACCAGATAAAGGGTGCTGAGCAGTCGGGAAACTTTGAGACTACATCAGAGTGCTTCCTCGCAATATCAAACGGCAGCGCAGATGTATGTGTAATCGATGTTCCGACAGCAGAGTCAGCAGCACTGACAAATGATGATTTACAGATTATCGAGCTGGATGAGAATGATACCTTCACAGGTGATGATGAAATGGTAAATGTTTGTATCGCAACAAGAAAGGATGATACAGCACTCAGGGATAAAATCCAGGATGCCATGAATGCAATCGGCTGGAATGATAAGGCAAAGATGGATGAGCTGATGGATCAGGTTCTGACACAGCAGCCGGCAGCCAACTAGTTGTTAGAGATTTATCTGATTCACGAAAAGATGAAAGACTGTGGGATGATGTTATATCGCATCATCCCACAATAGTCTGATAAACCGGCGTAAGCTGGGGATTAGAGAGATAAAAGTGAGGTAGCAGTATGATGATAAGTAATCCAAGTAATTCGTTAGAATGGATGGTATTTCTGGCCCAGAAATATTCAAGCATGTTTATCAAGGGAACCTGGCTTACGCTGTACATATCGGTAGTTGGTACATTGCTTGGCTTCGTATTGGGATATATCGTAGGCATAGTAAATGATGTAAAGCTTAACGATGGCGACAACATCGTAAAAAAGGTCCTTATCCGTATAGTAAAGGTGATATTTACAGTTTATGTTGAAGTATTCAGGGACACACCAATGATAGTTCAGGCGATGATTGTGTATTATGGAATACGCCAGATGGGCTATGAAAACCTGACACCTGTATTTGCAGGTATTCTCGTAACTGTATTAAATACAGGTGCCTACATGGGAGAGACAGTCAGAGCAGGAATCGGTTCAATAGATATGGGACAGCGCGAGGGCGCATGGGCCATGGGAATGTCACCGTTTAAGACAATGCTCTATGTAGTTTTGCCGCAGGCATTCAAGAATATCATTCCTGAGATGGCAAATACATTCCTTTTAAATCTGAAGATGACATCAGTGCTCAATGTTATCGCTGTGCAGGAGCTTTTCATGGCTGCCAAGACAGTCGGCGGAAACTACTACAAGTATTTTGAGTCATATCTGGTCATCGCGGTAATTTACTTTGTACTGTGCTTTGTATTTGATAAGCTCTTCAAGCTGATTGAAAAGAAGCTGCAGGGCAAGACAGACTATGCACTCGCAGTTGAGTACATGGACAATGAATAGGAGGCGCAATATGAGTGAGACAGTAATTTCAATTAAGGATTTAAGCAAATCATTTGGTGATCATGAGGTACTCAGAAAGATTGATATTGATGTGCATTCCGGCGAGGTCATCTGTATTGTGGGCTCCTCAGGTTCAGGAAAATCAACACTGCTTCGATGCATCAACAAGCTTGAGAAACAGAGCTCAGGAAAGATTTTATATCACGATAAAGAGGTCAGAAATGTACAAAGGGATATCAATGATTACCGTTCAAAGGTGGGAATGGTGTTCCAGTCCTTCAATTTGTTCAACAATATGACAGTGCTCCAGAACTGTATGCTTTGTACAAGAAGGGTGCTTCATCTCCCAAAGCAGGAGGCCTTTGACAGGGCAATCACGCATCTGAAGGCAGTCGGCATGGCTCCTTATATCAATGCAAAGCCATCGCAGCTCTCAGGAGGACAGAAGCAGCGAGTTGCCATTGCCAGGTCGCTCTGTATGAACCCGGAGGTGCTTTTGTTTGATGAGCCTACATCGGCGCTTGACCCAGAGATGGTCGGAGAGGTGCTAAATGTCATGAAGGATCTCGCAAGAACAGGACTTACGATGATAATCGTCACACATGAGATGGCATTTGCCAGAGATGTTTCTACAAGAACTATTTTCATGGACTCAGGATATGTGGCAGAGGATGCAGCACCGTCAGAGCTGTTTACAAATCCTAAGAATCCAAGAACAAGAGAATTCTTAAGCAGATATCTGGCAGGCTAGATATGGTTGGCATTCAGAAGGAGGAAATGATAAATGGATAATTTTGTAGTAACCTTTGCCAGAGGATTTGGAACAGGCGGAAAAGCAATAGCATCACAGCTGGCAAAAGAGCTTGGAATACACTGTTATGAGAACCGTATTCTGACTCTTGCAAGCCAGCTGAGCGGACTTGACGAGAATGTGTTTCAGGAGGTAAATGAGAAGCTGCGTGAAGAGGGCGGATTTACGAGCTTTTTGCGAGGGCTTCCAAGAGCAAAGGGATATATATCAAGAAATGAGAAGTTCAAATCAGATGACAGGCTCTTTGAGTATCAGAGCCAGATTATCAACGAGCTTGCAGACAAGGAGTCCTGCGTCATAGTAGGAAAATGTGCCGACTATGTATTAAAGAACCGCCCAAATGTAGTGAGCATATACATTGAGGCACCGCGTGCATTCTGTGTGGAGCGTACCATAGCCAATATGGGTGTGACACCGGAGGTTGCAAATGCCACTATTGAGAGAACAGATAAGTTCAGGGCAGACTATTACAAGTACTATACACACGGAAACTACTGGACCAATCCGGTGAACTACGACCTGACACTAAACAGTGAGCGTGTCGGTGTGGAAAACTGTGTGAAGACGATAGAGCAGTATCTGATCATAAAGGGCTTTATCAAGGCTGATATGATTAAGCCGGTGGGAGAACTCATATAAAAAGTATATAACAAAAAATTGCAGCTCGTGTATTGAGCTGCAAATTTTTGTTATTATTATATAGATATTGTCTATCCAAGCAAAGCCTTATCAGAAGCAAATTCCTCGCCGGAAGCCTCCTCAAACTTCATGAGCAGATCCTCCACAGTGAGGTTTTTCTTTTCCTCGCCTGAAATATTAAGGACAACCTGTCCGTTATTCATCATGATGAGTCTGTTGCCGTGAGCGATGGCATCACGCATGTTGTGTGTGACCATCATGGCTGTCAGGCTGTTCTCCTTGATGATTTTGTCTGTGAGAGTGAGCACCTTTGCGGCTGTCTTAGGGTCGAGGGCAGCGGTGTGCTCATCCAAAAGCAGCACCTTCGGCTTCTGGAGTGAAGCCATGAGCAGTGTAACAGCCTGACGCTGTCCACCTGAGAGCAGACCAACCTTTGAGGTCATTCGATCCTCGAGTCCCAGGTCAAGCTCCTTTAAAAGCTCGTGGAAATGCTCCTTTTCAGCCTTTGTAATACCCCAGCCAAGACCACGGCGCTTTCCGCGGCGAGCGGCAAGTGCGAGGTTTTCATCAATCTGCATGGTTGCGGTAGTTCCTGTCATTGGATCCTGGAACACACGTCCCAGAAATGATGCACGCTTGAACTCAGGGAGTCCTGTAACATCCACTCCATCGATGAGAATTGAACCATCGTCCACAGGCCATGTGCCTGCAACGGCATTGAGCATGGTCGATTTTCCGGCACCGTTTCCACCGATAACTGTGACGAAATCACCTTCATCAAGCTTTAGGTTTACACCATTTAGGGCATGCTTTTCATTGATTGTGCCCGGATTGAAGGTTTTATGTACGTTTCTAATCTCTAGCATTTATTTGCCCTCCTTTGCATTAAGTGCTGCGGCAGAGCGCTTGCCTGCCTTTTTAAAGGAGGCCTTGCTCTTGCCCTTCAGGTAAGGCACCGCAAGGAAAATAGCCACGATGATTGCAGTGAAGAGCTTTAAGTCATCACTTGGCATCTGCAGCCACAGAACGATTCCGATTACAATGTAGTAAACGATTCCACCAAATATGACAAAGATAAGCTTTCCCATGAAATTCATGTGCTTTCCGAGAATTGCATCGCCGAGCACCTCACCGATGATAACTGCGGCAAGACCGATGACGATTCCACCACGGCCCATGTTTACATCGGAAAAGCCTGAGTACTGTGAAAGCAGGCCGCCTGAGAGCGCTACAATTGCATTTGAAAGCGCAAGACCGATGAGCTTCATGTTGTCAATGTTGATACCCTGAGCCTTGCTCATTGCAGGGTTGCAGCCAGTGGCACGGATAGCAGAGCCCTGTTCTGTTCCGAAATACCAGTAAAGCACCGCGATAATTACAACCGAGAAAATCACACCGACAATTATCGCATGTGTCAGATTACGTGATGAAAGCACCAGATTATATTTATCTGCGCTAAGTGCCTGGTTGGCGTGGCGCTGCATGATATTTAAGTTGATAGAGTAGAGTGCTATCTGTGTAAGGATTCCTGCCAGAATCGGAGGAATGCCGAGCTTTGTATGTAAGAGACCAGTGCAGAGTCCTGCGAGCAGACCGGCAATACATGCGCAAAGCAGTGAAACCCAGATATTGTAGCCGTTAATCGTCATCATAACGGTTACGGCACCACCTGTTGCAAATGAGCCATCAACCGTCAGATCGGCGAAGTCCAGCAGTCTGAAAGTGATATAAACACCGAGTGCCATGATACCCCATATCAGACCCTGGGCTATATTGCCCGGAAGGGCATTGGTGAATGCAACCGGATTTAAGGTTGCAAAATAATTCATTAGAATCATTTTATTAAATACCTCCATAGTGCAGCTGTTTATTCAGCTGAGATTTCCTCATATCCGTCAGGAACTGAGATTCCAAGCTCCTTGGCGCGGTCCGGAAGGTACTCCTTAGTGAACTTAGGAGCGCTCTTAACCTCCATAGTTTTGATGTCTGTACCATTTACAAGGATATCGTAAGCCATCTCACCTGTTGTGTATCCAAGGTCATAGTAGCTGATAGAAAGTGTTGCCACACCACAGCCCTTAGCGATTCCTTCCTCGCCAGCGAAGATAGGTTTCTTAGCCTGTGAAGCTACATTGTTGATAGCCTCTGTACATGAAGCAGCAGTGTTGTCTGTTGGGATGTAGATTGCATCAGATGCATCACATGCGCTCTGTGTTACTGCAGCAACATCATTTGAATCAGAGAAGGTGTACTCTTTTACAGTGTATCCCTCGTCCTCAAGGTATTTGGTAATAGTTGTTGACTGGTAGATACTGTTTGGCTCAGATGAGCAGTAGATGATACCGATGTTCTTTGCACCCGGGAAGAGCTCCTTGATGCATTTAGCCTGCTCATCGAGTGGAGCGAGGTCTGTAGTACCTGAAATATTCTTTCCTGTTGTGCCTGACCAGTCTGACATATCAAGAGCTGTAGCGTAGTCTGTGATAGATGTTCCGAGAATCGGAATAGAGTCTGTGGCTGCTGAAGCGGCCTGAAGAGCTGCTGTAGCATTTCCAAGGATAAGGTCGTAGTCGTTTGTGACGAACGTGGTGCAGATTGTAGAGCATGTAGAAGCATCTCCTGCGGCATTCTGCTCGTCAAATGATACATCGTCTCCGAGCTTGTCCTTTAATGCATCCTCAAAGCCCTTTGTAGCGGCATCGAGAGCCTCGTGCTGTACGAGCTGGCAGATACCTACCTGATATTTGGCACCGGAATTCTTACCTGACTGTGTGCCGCCATTTGCTGAACCGGAATCTCCACATCCGGCAAGTCCAAGAACCATTGTTCCTGCAAGAACAAGTGAAGCTAAAATTTTAGATCTCTTTTTCATGATAATTCCTCCTTTTATCAGCGCTTTAAAGCGTTGATGTATCAATTAGGTAAATTATATTCACTTATTAATGAGAAGTCAAGAGAAGATTGGGAAAAACTGTATTGTGTAAGTGATATTTAAAGACGGATATATAAAATTTCATGCGGCACTGTTAAATGATGGAACAGTATGGACAGGCAGATTACAATATAATTCGGACAAGTACAGCCTTGCCGGGTTTGATGGGGAATATCCTGCCGAAATGATGAATACCGTAATAGAAAAAAATGATGGTTCATACTGGATTTGTGGAGAAGGTATTGGCACAGAACAAAAAACTGTTTCGGGAGAAACGGAGTATACAGTTACAGGTAGCAGTAAATTTGTGCCATATGAATTTCCTGCAAATGAATTTTCAAAATAAAATATGGCTGAAAGTAAAAATCCCCGGTAGTTACTACCGGGGATTCTCTGTCTATTCAGCTACAACCTTGGCAAATTTCTTTTTACCACGTCTGATAATGAGACCCTCGCCCTTGAAATCGTCGAGAGTGTATTTGGTAGAGATATCAGTTACCTTCTCATCTGCAACGGAAACACCGCCCTGCTGGATATTTCTGCGGCCGTCTCCTCTTGAATCGCAAAGTCCTGCTTTTACGAGAACAGAGATGATATCAAGCTCTCCGTCAGGGAAGTCCTCAGCTGTAACGGTAACTGTAGGCATATTTGCATTGTTGGCTCCGCCTGCGAAAAGTGCATGGCTTGCCTCTTTAGCCTTTGTGGCTTCCTCCTCACCGTGAACAAGCTTTGTAAGCTCGAATGCCAGGATTTCTTTAGCTTCATTGAGCTGTGCGCCCTCCCAGCTTTCCATCTTGTCAATCTCTTCGAGAGGAAGGAAGGTGAGCATTCTGATACATTTAAGAACATCGGCATCAGAAACGTTTCTCCAGTACTGGAAGAACTCGAAAGGTGTTGTCTTGTTAGGATCAAGCCATACTGCACCGGACTGTGTCTTGCCCATCTTCTTGCCCTCAGAGTTTAGGAGCAGATTGATTGTCATAGCATACGCATCTTTTCCAAGCTTACGTCTGATGAGCTCTGTTCCACCGAGCATATTGCTCCACTGGTCGTCTCCACCGAACTCCATGTTGCAGCCGTATTTCTGGAAAAGTGTGTAGAAATCGTAGCTCTGCATGATCATGTAGTTAAACTCAAGGAAGGAAAGACCCTTTTCCATACGCTGCTTGTAGCACTCAGCTGTAAGCATACGGTTTACTGAGAAATGAGCACCAACCTCGCGGAGCACATCCACGTAGTTTAAGTCCATCAGCCAGTCAGCGTTGTTTACCATGATAGCTTTTCCTTCGCCAAAGTCGATGAAGCGGCTCATCTGTTTCTTGAAGCACTCTACGTTGTGGTTGATAGTCTCTGTTGTCATCATCTGGCGCATATCTGTACGTCCTGATGGATCACCAATCTGTGCGGTACCTCCACCGATAAGCACGATAGGCTTGTTTCCTGCCATCTGAAGTCTCTTCATAAGGCAAAGAGCCATGAAGTGTCCAACGTGAAGGCTGTCTGCTGTAGGATCAAAGCCGATGTAGAAGGTAGCTTTTCCGTTGTTTATAAGCTCTTTGATTTCTTTTTCGTCTGTTACCTGCGCGATAAGACCGCGGGCAACTAATTCGTCATAAATTGTCATGATTTTCCTCCTGATAGATTGAATTTGTATTCTGAAAAATAAAATATCCCCCTCATCCATTTAAGGACGAGGGGGATTTCTCGCGTTACCACCTTAATTTGCATCCTGCTCGCACAGGAATGCCTCCGTGAGTTGTCACACATTATCCGGCATATATAGTGAAAATAGCCGATTCTGCTAACACTCCCGCACTATAACGTGTGCCAATACGTTGCAGCTTATTAATCGAACCGGGGATATTTAACCATCCGGTATGACGTTCGGTGCAAAGCTCCGGGATGTATTCCAGATCTGTTCCCTTGCGCCTCTCACCTGCCGGCAGCTCTCTGTAAGTATTGCAGAAATGTACTTGTTCCCATCAAAGCCTGTTGAAATGTAATTATGCTTCAATTGACGATATTATAGCTGTTTAAGACGGGATTTGTCAAGTGTGCAAAAAGCAGTGTGATAAAAGCTTTTTAATATTGCACTCTGACCTGTGGTGATGTATACTTTGAATAACAAACAAACTTTGGTTATGAAAGGGAGAAAAAATGAGCACATATAGCACATATTATACTATTATGAGTATGATTGACGGCTTTAAGTCGTTTATCAATCTGGCAGTTATGGTACTGACAATTGTTGCATCATGGATTATGTATGCAAAGGCAGGAGAGCACGGCTGGGCGGCTATTGTACCGTTTTACAGCTCATATGTAAAATTCAGGATTGCAGGGAAACAGAAGCTGTTCTGGGGATATCTTGTGGCAAGTATCGCAAGTATAGCAGGATGTATTTTATTGATGTATGAGATTATTGCCTCAGGACTTTCCGTTATGACATCCAGTTATATGGGGTCGTATTATGATTCTACCTATGGATATGCCGGAAATCGCATCGGAGCTCACATGGGCATGCTGATATTTGCGCTTATTCTGATTATTGCAGGAATGATTGCGGCATTGGTTATAAATATCCTCTGCTGTATCGGACTGGCACATGCGTTTGGCAAGGGCGCAGGATTTGCCTGTGGATTGATATTCCTCAATGTGATTTTTGTCTGTATTATTGCCTTCAACAAAAACATTGTTTATGTGGGAGATGGATACAATAGTAATAATAACTACTATAATCCATATGGTTCAAACGGATACGGCCAGCAATACGGCCAGAACATGTACGGAAACGGAGCAAACCAGCAGTACGGTCAGAATATGTACGGAAACGGAGCGAACCAGCAGTACGGTCAGAACATGTACGGAAACGGAGCAAACCAGCAGTACGGTCAGAACATGTACGGAAACGGAGCAAACCAGCAGTACGGCCAGAACATGTATGGAAACGGCGCAGCTCAGGGCGGGGATGCTCAAAATTCCTACGGTACATCACAACAGCAGTCATGGAATGATGAGTATAACAACAAAGATTACGAATAATAATAAGAATAAAGCACATGAATAAAAGCTATAAATAAATGTTATAGTACAAATTTGTATCATTCTCTTGACATATAGTGTCAGAGGGCTATAATACAAAACAAGATTTAAATAAATATGTTCACCAAAATTCGTTGATGAGAACAAGGTCCGATTTGTATTTATTTTCAGAGAGCCTGTGGGCGGTGCGAACAGGCAATGATCAGATTGGAATATCCTCTCTAAGAAGCGGGCTGAAAGCATTAAGTGTGTCTGTAAACCTCGCCGGTGTCCACCGTTATATGGAAAGCATATGCTGGTATGCAGAGTGTCACAGTAATACACTGTGGAATCAGGGTGGTAACGCGGATTATTTCGTCCCTTTTCAGATTATGTCAATCTGGAAAGGGATTTTTTAATTCCATAAAAGAGTTTTAGTGAGCAGAAAAATGTTAAGGAGGCTTACAATGAAAGCATTACAAAAAGTAAGTAAATTTTTATCAGACTACACATCGATAGTTGTCATAGCAATCGCCGTAGTCACATTTCTGGTTCCGAATCTGATGGCCTGGGTAAATCAGATGCTGTTTGTGGATCCGGTATCAAACAAGTTCACATGTCAGTCAATCATTATCGGAATCATCATGTTTAGTATGGGACTTACACTTACGACACAGGATTTCAAGATACTTGCACAGAGACCATTTGATATATGTGTAGGTGCAATCGCACAGTATCTTATCATGCCGTTTCTCGCATTTGGTATCTCAAAGGCATTGAATCTGCCTGACGGAATCGCACTTGGACTTATCCTCGTAGGCTGCTGTCCTGGTGGTGTTTCTTCAAACATTATGTCATACCTCTGCGGTGGTGATGTGGCATTCTCAGTTGGAATGACAACAGTTTCCACATTGCTCTCACCATTTATGACACCGCTTCTGGTATCATTGCTTGCAAGCGGAACACATGTCTCAATCAAGGCACTTCCGATGTTTGTGTCAATCATTGAGACTGTAATCTTTCCTGTAGCGGTTGGATTTTTACTCAACTACCTGCTTGGAAAGAAAAAGGCATTTGCCGAGGCTCAGAAGGTCATGCCGGGTATTGCGGTGCTTGGCCTGGCATTCGTTGTAGGTGGTGTTGTATCATCACAGGGCTCAAAGTTCTTTACATCAGGAGTAGTAATTTTTGCGGCAGTTCTGTTACATAACGGACTTGGATATCTGCTCGGATACGGTGCAGGAAAGCTGGTAGGCATGAACACAGCCAAGAAGAGAACCATCTCTATAGAGGTTGGTATGCAGAATGCAGGTCTTGCCACAAACCTTGCCACAACTACAGCACAGTTTGCTTCAACACCTGAATCAGCCATCATCTGTGCAGTGTCATGTACATGGCATTCAATCTCAGGCACACTGCTTGCCGGAGCCTTTGCATTAAAGGACAAAATGGCTGCTAAAAAGGCAGAAGAAGCCGCTGAGACAAAGACAGCATAAAGAGAATGAATACCTATTATAACCGATTGGTAAATTAAACAAAAATCATAGAAATTAAAAATAAATTATGTATAAAATATTTATTGAAATTTGTTAAAAAAAGAGTAAACATAATATACAAATAAAATTAAGATAAACAAAAGAAAGAGGTAATAATATGAGTGGAATCTTAATGATGGTAATAGCCATTGTTGTGCTCGGTGGAGCATACTTATTATATGGCCGTTATCTGCAAAACAAATGGGGCATTGATCCAAATGCCAAGACTCCTGCTTACGAGATGGAGGACGGAGTGGATTATGTACCGGCCGATACCAACGTAGTATTCGGACATCAGTTTGCATCTATCGCAGGTGCAGGCCCAATCAACGGACCAATTCAGGCAGCTATTTTCGGATGGCTTCCGGTTCTGCTTTGGATATTAATTGGTGGTGTATTCTTTGGAGCTGTTCAGGATTTTGCATCTATGTACGCTTCAGTTAAGAACAAGGGTCGTACAATCGGTTACATCATCGAGGAGTACATCGGTAAATTAGGAAAGAAATTATTCCTGTTATTCTGCTGGCTGTTCTGTATACTTGTTGTTGCAGCCTTCGCAGATGTCGTAGCCGGAACCTTCAATGGCTTTGCTGCTGATAAAGCAGGTGAGGTTACAAAGGTTGTAGCCAACGGAGCAGTTGCAACTACATCAATGCTTTTCATCATAGAAGCAGTTGCACTTGGTTTCTTCCTTAAATACTCTAAGTTCAACAAATGGATTAACACACTTGTTGCAATCGCATTACTTATAGTAGCTATAGCACTGGGACTCAATTTCCCAATGTATTTAAACCTTGGTGTATGGCACATAATTATATTTGTATATATACTTATAGCCAGTGTTACACCTGTATGGGCACTGCTTCAGCCACGTGATTACCTTAACAGCTACCTGTTAATCTTCATGATCGTAGGTGCGGTAATCGGTGTATTTGTTGCAAATCCTGCTTGTAACCTTGATGCTTTCACAGCATTTGCAATCCCTGATGCAAACGGAAACCCACAGTATCTGTTCCCAATCTTATTCGTAACAATCGCCTGTGGTGCAGTTTCAGGTTTCCATTCACTTGTATCATCAGGTACTGCTTCTAAGCAGATAAAGAATGAGAAGAACATGCTTCCTGTTTCATTCGGCGCCATGCTTATGGAGAGTATGCTTGCAATCCTTGCACTTATCGCAGTAGCATCATTCAGTAAGGGAGAGGCAGCAGCTCAGGGACTTACAACACAGCCACAGATTTTCGCAGGAGCTATCGCAAACTTCCTGTCAGTAATCGGTTTACCACACTCACTTGTGTTCACACTGATTAACCTTGCCGTATCAGCCTTCGCTCTGACATCACTTGATTCAGTAGCCAGAGTCGGACGTCTGTCATTCCAGGAGTTCTGGCTTGATTCAGACACAGATGATGACAATATGAGCCCATTTGTCAAGCTGATGACAAACAAATACTTTGCAACAATCATCACACTGGTACTTGCATATATGCTTACAAAGGTAGGCTATGCAGAGATCTGGCCACTGTTTGGTTCAGCTAACCAGCTCTTATCAGTACTTGCACTTGTTGCCTGCGCAGTATTCTTAAAGAAGACAAAGCGTCAGGGCTGCATGCTCTGGATTCCAATGGTATTCATGATGGCAGTTACATTTACTGCACTTGGCATGACAATCTACAAGCTTACAAAGGCATTATTCTCTGTAGGACTTGACCTTGGAAATTCATTACAGCTTATATTCGCAGTATTACTGCTCATCCTTGGTGTACTTGTTGCAATTCAGGGTGTGAAAAAGCTTTGTGAGAAGTCAGAAAGCAAGAAAGCTGCAGCTTAGTATTTAAGGCAGAATATTAATGGGAGCCTGACATCAGGCTCCCAATTCTCTGTCCTTTCCCATGAAAAATACTGCTAAAGCTTCCGGACCAACATGGCTTCCGGTGCAGAAATCATAGGTGGTATTTATCACATCGCGCACCTTTATGCGCTTTTTAATCTGTTCAATCACATAGAGCGAATCTTCATATGCGTCAGCATGTGCCACTCCGATAATCTGATTTTCAGAGTCTGTAATGTTGTCGCATAACAGATTGACAAGCTCATTTAATACGGCTTTTCGGCCACGACATTTTCTGAACTGTACAATATATCCGTCCTTGCTGCCCCTTAGGATAGGCTTGATGCTTAGCATGTTGCCGACCAAAGCGGTGGTTCCGCTTAATCTGCCGGTTCTGGCAAGGTACTTTAAATTGCCCACGGTAAACACACCGTTTAATCTGGCAGGATAGGTCTCTATCGTGTCAGCCACCTCATCAAAGCTCATGCCCTTTTCACGCATTTCGCTGGCGTATATTGCGAGAAGCCCCTGTCCGAGGGAAGCATTTAATGAATCCACCAGGCGTATTTTTCTGCCGTTACTGCAATCATCAAGGACAGCATCGGCTGCGACACGGGCTGAGTTGTAGTTGCCGCTTATGTTTTTGCTGAGGGAAAAATACAGGATATCCTTGTCTGCCTCAATGATTTCCCTGAAGGTATCCTCAAAGATTCCGCTGCTGATAAGTCCGGTCTTTACCTCGGCACCTTCTCTTATCGCATCATAGTATTCCTTACCCTTTGCCCGCTCCTGTTCCGGTGTGAGGTCAGGCTCAAAGCAGGTCATTTCCTTTCCGTTGACAAGGTTTACAAATGATAGCACCTTGATTTTATATTTTTTACATAGCTCTGCAGGAATGTTTGCCGCAGAGTCAACAATTATTTCAAACATATTTACCCTCGTATTTCTATAATAATTGGTTAACTGTAGTTATGCATCACATACATTGCAATTATATTCCATTAATATATGTGGTTGCAAAGGATAGTATATGTAGTTTTTGATACTATGTCAATGACTTTTGCTATGTTTAGTAAAAATTTAGAATATTTAGATAGAGTTATCAGGGATGTAGTGTTATAGTAGAAATAATAGATATATAGATTCAATGAAACAGAGGAAAAATATGAATGATATAAAATTAGGCTGTCACGTAGGCATGGCAGGAAAAGATATGTTTCTGGCATCAGCCAGGGAAGCAGCGTCATATGGCGCGAATGTGTTTATGCTCTACACCGGGGCACCACAGAACACGAGAAGAAAGGAAATCTTTGAGCTCAACATAGACGCAGGCTGGGAATATGCACATGAGCATGGGATAAATGAGATAGTGGTCCACGCGCCATACATCATAAATCTGGCAAACACCGTAAAGCCTGAGACGTACGAGCTGGCAGTGGAGTTTCTGGAAAAGGAGATAGTAAGGACTGCGGCAATGAAGAGCCGCATACTGGTGCTTCATCCGGGAAGTCATGTAAATGCCGGTGAGCAGGCTGGAATCGCACAGATTGTAAAGGGACTTAACACAGTGCTCAATCAGAATGATGACGATGTGTTTATCGCACTTGAGACGATGGCAGGAAAGGGCAGTGAAATAGGCCGTTCCTTTGAGGAGCTTAAGGCAATCTATGATGGAGTGGACAGGAAGGAAAGGCTGCGTGTCTGCTTCGATACGTGCCATGTAAATGATGCAGGATACGATATTGTGAACCATTATGATGAGGTTTTTGCAGAGTTTGACAGGGTGATAGGGCTTGAGCAGATAGCGGTATTTCATGTGAATGACAGCTTAAATCCTCTCGGAGCACACAAGGACAGGCATGCAAATATAGGCAAGGGAACCATCGGCTATGATACACTGCACCGCCTGGTGCATGATGAGACCTTTGCAAATGTACCAAAGATTCTGGAAACACCATGGCTTTGTGAGGAGGGCTCTGCGAAGAAGACTATTCCCCCTTATAAAGAGGAAATTGAATGGCTTCTTAAATAAGAAGGTGGCTAAAAATGTATGGAGAGGTTTTGCATTACAGACAGTAAGATAATGGAGGCATAATAGATGAAGGAAAAAACCTACGAGGGAACTAAAAAAATACAGAATGGTTTAAAGAGAATGTTTTTTTCAGCGCTTGCGATATTATTGCAGGCAGTTTTCATGGTCTATATGTTTACAAGGCTAAATGAATATGCGGCAGCGATAAATACGACCACAAGCGTCCTGGCGATCATACTTGTGCTCGGACTGTACAATCGTGAGCAGACCGCATCCATGACTACACCATGGATTATACTGATACTGGCATTTCCGATAATGGGAGTGTCACTTTACCTGTTAGTCGGACTAAACGGCGCACCGAATAAGATGCGTGCACGGTTTGAAGAGGTGGATTCCATGCTTCTTCCATGTCTGCCTGAAAACGCAGACATACTATCCGATATGTATGAAAAGGTGCCACAGGCAGCGGGGATTTCAACATATCTGGCAAAAAATGCACTATATCCGGTATATCAGAACACGGATGTGACATATTATGATCAGGCGTCAAAGGGACTCGAAGCGCAGCTTAGCGATTTATCAAAGGCAAAGAAATTTATTTTTATGGAGTATCACGCCATAGAGGACAAGGAATCGTGGCACCGTATCCAGAAGGTGCTCACGGAGCGTGTGCAGGCAGGAGTCGAGGTCAGGGTATTTTATGATGATATGGGCTCAATCTTTTTCATAGACAGGGATTTCTCGGAAAAGATGGAGAAGCTTGGCATCAAATGCAGGGTGTTCAACCCGGTTGCACCTGCCTTTAACATGTTTTTAAACAATCGTGACCATAGAAAAATCACGGTAATTGATGGAAAAATCGCATATACCGGCGGCTATAATCTGGCAAATGAGTACTTCAACGTGACACACCCATACGGAATCTGGAAGGATACGGGAATCAGGCTCGAGGGAGATGCTGTCAAGTCGTTTACCATCGCATTTCTCGAGATGTGGAATGCATCAGAGCGCAAGGTGCCGCGCGAGGTGGATGTATCGCAATATCTGCTGCACTATGATTATGAGGCAAAACAGAGTGGATTTATCCAGCCATATGCAGACAGCCCTCTCGATAACGAGCAGGTGGGGGAGGATGTCTATATCAGCATGGCAAACAAGGCTCAGCGTTATTGCTGGTTTATCACTCCTTACCTTATCATTACAGATGAGATGAGCCATGCGCTGACACTTGCCGCCAAGCGTGGAGTTGACGTGCGCATCATCACGCCGGGCATACCTGATAAGAAACCAATATACAGCGTGACACGCTCCTTCTACAACCAGCTTGTGAAGCATGGTGTGAGGATTTTTGAGTGGACACCGGGCTTTTGCCATGCAAAGATGAGTGTGGCAGACGATATAATGGCAACCTGCGGTACCATAAATCTTGACTACAGAAGCCTTTATCACCATTTTGAAAATGGCTGTTTTATGGCGGATTGTGAAGTGGTGCATGAAATCAGGGATGATTTTATCAGGCTTTTCACTGAGTCTGCTGAGGTCACAGAGAAATACAGAACCGGAAGAAGTGCAAGACGAAGGCTGGGGCAGTCAATTATGCGGCTGTTTGCAGGACTGTTGTAGACGGAAAGTGGATTAAAATACAAGTAATTGGAGATAAAAAATCACATAACTGAACTTGAGCAGTTAATAAACTGAGTTTTATTTAGGAAGTGAGAGCATATGAGTGATTACGACAGCAAAATCATCAGAAAGCAGATAAGGGTGTACGGCTCGGTGCAGGGAGTAGGTTTCCGCTACAGAACAGAACACGCGGCAGAAAGCGTTGGTGCAACAGGCTGGGTGAGAAATGACCCTGACGGCTCGGTATTTATGGAAATACAGGGTACAGAGGAGCAGATAGACAGGGTATTTGCAATGGTGAGTCAGGGTACTTATGTAAATATAGAGAAAATGGATGCCAAATCAATACCGGTGGTTGAGGATGAGCGGGGATTTCATACGAGAGAATCGCTTGGAGACTTCTGGGGACTATGGCACAGATAAACGGAGGCATCATATATGTTTTTTATGATGGGAATAACGGACGGCAGGAAGGACTTTGACTTCAATCAGGTCATTACCTGCGATGAATGTGGCAGGTATGGCAGGTATCAGGTGTATATGACATACATGGTGCTGTCACTGTTCTTCATTCCGTGTTTTAAATGGAACAGGCACTACTATGTGCAGACCACATGCTGTAATGCGCTTTACGAGCTTGATCCGGAAATAGGACGCAGGATAGCAAGAGGCGAGGACGTGGAGATATTGCCACAGCATTTGCAGCGTGTAAATCCGCAGTATGGTTACGGCTTTGAAAATGGAAGTGGAAACACAATAAAAAGATGCAGCAATTGTGGATATACAACTACAGAGGACTTCGAATTCTGTCCCAAATGCGGCAGGAGGCTGTAATGTGTTTCACGTTCTAATGATAATATGATTTTACGAATCGACTGCAATAAGGCAGAGGATGGAGCATAGAAAGAGTTTAACAAAATCGGTATTTGACGATTTGGTGGTAAAAATTATTCCTCTTCAACAAGTTTCACAAAATCATCTGGCAGAATTAT
>OODD01000337.1_pt1 | contig 32040 bp, 34 predicted proteins | sample 1671311 | NCBI WGS metagenome assembly OODD01 (sample SAMN06348143, study PRJEB24527) | human gut metagenome | biome: human gut; feature: ankylosing spondylitis patient; material: feces | host: Homo sapiens | place: China | collected 2015-10 | reverse complement strand
ATTAGAACCTGAATCTAACGCGTCTGCCAATTCCGCCATATCCGCATATTCTGTTGTGTTCCTGCGCCGTGGCGCCGGGAACGATAGTTATTATACCAGATACAAAGGAAATGTCAAGGCTTAATTTCAAAATTATTCGACAAATTTTTGCGGCAAAGTTGGTGCACTCTGGATAGCGGCTGTGGGGCGCTTTTTAGGGCAGATTATGGTACAATAAACGATAGACAGTACCGCACAATTCCCGCCTGACGGCTTAAGCACCGTTCCGGCGGCTGCGGCACGGCATCTGCGTTGCCAAAATGCTCGATAATACACAAAGTATTATCTGCGCTTTTGGCTTAGCATCTGCCGCACCTCGCGCGCCGTATCGGCACTTAGAATTATGCGGTACTGTCTATACGTCCGGGCACCGCCCGGCGATTACGGAAAAACGAGGGAAAACAATGCTGAATGTGATTATTTTTCTGGTGGGCGCGCTGATCATGTTTTACATGGCGCTGCGCAGCGTGCGGGCGCGGCAGCAGCTGCGCACCAAGGGCGTCTGCGTGCAGGCCACGGTAAGCGGCACGGTGCAGAGCCGGGACGGCGCTGCCTATGTGCTGGAGTTTACCACCGCAGGCGGCAGCCACCGGCTGCAATATCCCAAGCCCGCCAAGGGCAAGCCCTTTGCCGAGGGCAGCGTGGTCACCCTGTACTACGACCCGGATGCCCCGGAGAAGATGTTCGTAGAGGGCGACAAGTCCGTGCTGGGTGCTGAGCTGCTGTACGCTGGCATCGGCGTGGCGCTGCTGGTGCTGATGGTCGGCATCATGAACCGCTGAGAAGGAGGGACACCGCATGAAACTGGAACATTTCGGCATGGCTGAGCCGGGGGACTGCCGGTTGGTATTCACGGCAAGCGCGGAGGAGCTGACCGCTGCGCTGGCAAAGGAGCAGGCCGCCCCGGACGCCCCGCAGGACGAGGAAGAACTGCTGACGGCAGCGGTAAACCGCACCATTCTGGAGGGCTTTGACCCTCTTTACCGGCAGCTGGTGCAGGAGCAGAAGCTTGTACCGGTGACCGACCCAGATTTTGAGCTGCTGGCGGTCAACAAGGCCGAGGGCTTCCGGGCGGGAGCACAGTTCTACACCCTGCCACCGCTGGAGCTGGGACAGGACACCGGCTTTGTGCAGCCTATCGAGCCCCACCCGCTGCGCCGGTTGACCATTGAACTGGAGATCAACCGCAACTACGGCGATGAAGAACGCGCCGCCGATGCCGCAGGCAAGGCCGCGCTGCGCGACCGGGTGACCCGGGAGCTCTACGCAAAGCGCTGCGCACAGGCCAAGGACCGGGCTGAAAAGGAGCTGGTCTGGCAGCTGGGCGATGAGGTGACCGGCCCGGTGCCAAAGCGGCTGGAAGCGGGCAACTACTTTGCCGAGCAGCGGCAGTTCAATCTGAGCTTGCAGGCAAACGGTATCAACTTTGACCAGTTCTTGGCCGTGCGCGGGCAGACGGTGGAGCAGTTCCGGCAGTGGCTGCACCAGCAGGCAGAGCGCAAGCTGCGCAGCTGGCTGGGGCTTTTGCTGGTGGCCGAGCGGGAGGGCTTACAGCCCACCGAAGCCGAGGTGAACGCTGCTCTTGCGCACTGGGACGAGAAGCTGGACGGAGAGCGCACCTTCCCGGCGAACGACACCCGCAAGGTGCGCCAGCGCCTTGCCCGGGCAAAGGCTGCGGCCTTTGTAGTGGCGCATTCCACCCTCACCCCACCGCCGTCCGAACCCCTTGTACAGGAACCGGAAGCAAAATAAAAATCATGTAATCTATGCCATGGCGGGCAGTCTGCGGGCTGCCCGCCGTGGCATTTTTTGCAAAAAGGGACAGCGGCGCACCCGCAGGTGTTCCGCTGTCCCGAACAGTATCGTGTTATTCCAGATGATGCTTCCGGCAGAACCTTTTGCTCACCCAGTACATCCCGCCCCACAGCAGGACTGCGAGCACAAGGTAGACCGGGTTTTTCAGAGAGCTGACCAGCGACTGCCCAAAGACAGCCATCATGGCCACCATCAGACCCTTGCCCAAAAGGACAGCGCGCAGGTAGCGCTTTTCGTCAAAGTCCGACATCCCGAAGGCAAAGTGCATGAAGGAGGTGGGGGTGAAGGGCAGCAGCGACAGCATGAACAGGGACGAGGTATCGAAGCGGTTCACCCACTGCTGTGCCTTTTCCAGCTTGGGGGAGCGGCTGGCTACCTTCCAGAAAAAGCGCTTGATGAGCCGCCGCCAGAATAAAAACATGATGATGCCGCCCAGCGCCACGCCTGCCCAGCTGTACAAAAAGCCCAGCAGACCGCCGTGTGCGGCTACGTTCAGTGCTACAATGGCGATCAGCGGCAGCGGCGGAAAAAAGGACTCTACCATCGCCAGCAAAATGGGCACAAGGGGGCCAAGCCCCTCAAAGCCCGCCAGCAGCGCCTCCCAGTATTCCAGTGTTCCAAGCTGGTGCACCCAGCCCATCAGTGCGGTTTGCATCCTGTGTCCAATCCCTTTCTGTGCAGCGGTGCCGGGACGTTCCCGGGCAGGCTGCATCATGCTTAGTATATCCATTCTCTATGACAGAGCCATGAACAGAGTGTGCATTTTTCGACACGCTTCAGGCTCTGCTACCAATACTACGAGATGAAAAGGGATTTTCCTGCCTTTATTTTTCCGCAGCCTGCTTTTCAGCCTTGGCGCGCATCCGCTCCAGCTGGGCGGTGCGCAGTTTTTCCCAGCGGGCAAGGCTTTCGGCGTCCGGCATCTGGGCGCAGCGGGCAAAGCTCCAGTGCAGGCCGTCCCGGCGGGACAGCTTGTACCGCTGGAACACGCCCTGCCCGGCGGCGTTGCTGCTGCCGGTGCAGCTGGGGCACTGACACAGGGTATACCAGCTGTTGCTGCCCTTTTTCAGCCAAATCTCGTCCGGCTGCAGGGTGGTGCCGCACTCCGGGCAGGGCATCTGGCTGATCTTGGGGTCAGCCCGCCATGCGTACTGCTCCACATAGCCGTGGAACACCGTAAAGTCCCGGTAGTCACCGGGGGTCTGGCACAGGCTCTGGCGCAGCGCCTCGTCCTCGGTGGGGTAGGCGGCAAGACCGGCGCGCAGATCCAGCAGACGGCAGACATCGGCGGTGTACAGCGTGTCCGAAAGTGCATCGTGGAAGGGGCGTTCCATGGGGACGCCCATGCGGGTGACCACGCTTTCCAGCGTCATGCCCTCGCCCTCCTTGCGGGGATGCTCCCGCAGAAAGACCTGCTGCAGGTCATACCAGACGGTGGGCCTGGACTCGTCCAGATTGCACAGGAACAAATTCTGCTTGAGCACCGGCACGTCATCCAGACCCCACTCGGCAAACTCGGCATCCGGGCCGCACCACTGCATAAAGCGGCGCAGTCCCTGCACGATGGGCTCGCCCCTGTCCAGATCGGCCTGCGTCAGGCCGGTCACCTTGGCGATATGGTGCTGCAATTTGCGGAAGATGCGGGGACGCAGATGGATGGAAAAGGTGTCCAGCACATTGGCATCCTCGTCGATCTTTACGGCGCCGATCTCCACGATCTCGCCCCGCAGGGTCTGCTGCACCCCATGGTAGTTAAAGGTATACGGCTGGTAGCCGATGTTCCATTCCAGATCAAATAAAACCAAGTTACGCGGCATTGCTTTGTTAGTCCTCTCGTAAAATAAACTTCTCCACGGCCTCGGCCACGCCGTCGTGGTTGTTGTCGGCGGTGGTCACATAGTCGGCGCAGTCCTTTACCGGCTGCTCGGCGTTCTGCATGGCCACGCCCACCCCGGCGTAGGCGATCATGGAGCGGTCGTTCAGGCCGTCGCCGCAGGCCATCAGGTTCTCGCGGGTCAACCCCATGCGGCGCAGAAGTTCCGCCAGACTGCCGTCCTTGGCTACGCCCAGCGGCACCGCCTCGATAAAGAAGGGGCTGGAGGGGTACAGGTCGGCGCGGCCTGCAAACTGCTGCTGCCCGGCGGCGCACACCGCGTCCCGGCGGGCGGGATCCAGCGTGATGAGCATCTTGCACACGGGGTAGTTCACATAGGACGCCAGATCATCCACATGGATCATGGGCAGCTTGGTGGTAAAGCACTCCTTGTTGGCCCACTCGTCCTTGTCCCGCTCACAGACGATGCCCTCGCGGTTATAGGTCAGGATGGCAATATCCTGCGCGGCGGCAAAGGCGCACAGCTCGGGCACAAGGGCGGGGTCCAGCGTTTTTTCCACCAGCGTTTCGCCGGTGCGGCAGTCCACGATCTTGCCGCCGTTGTAGGACAGGATACAGCCGCCCTTTTTGTCCAACCCCAGCTCCTCAGCCAGCGGCTGGATGCCGGCGGTGGGCCGGCCGGACGCCAGCACGATGGTCACACCTTTTTCAATGGCGGCGTCCAGCGCGGCGCGGGTGCGCGGGGTGACGAGTTTCTGGTCGTTGGTCAGGGTGCCATCCAGATCCAGCGCCAGCACTTTGATATCAGACATATTTAAAAGATCCTCTCAATATAGAAGTATATCTCAGCTTGCTCTTTCTATTGTACAATGAAAAGCCCCCTGCTTGCAACCCTTGCGGGGCGGTTCGGCGCAAAAAGTGCCTCGGCGGCGGGCGTTACAGGCAGATTTTACCTGTTTTGCCCGCATTTTACACCGCCGCTCTTCCGTGCGCCAAAGGTTTACCTAAGTGTTACACGGGGCTGGTTTCGCCGCTGCGGGCGGTGCGCTACAATACAGGTGTTCCCACAAGAAATAGTAGAACCGCCCCAAGCCGGGCTGAAAAAAGAGAGGATATCTGTTATGAAGAATGCGAAAATTTCCCGCCGCAGCTTCCTGAAGGCCGGTGCCGTGGCATCGGCAGTGGGGATGCTGTCGGCTGCCCCCGTAGCCGCTCACGCCGCCGAGACGGATGCTTCTGCCGCAGCAGACGAAGAGAACGGTCTGCTGGACATTTTCAAAAAGCCCAAGTACGTTTTCCTGTTCATCGGTGACGGCATGGGCACTGCCCAGATCCAGTCTGCACGCTTCTACAAGGGCACTGTGGACAACAACGGCGCTGTAACCGAGGCTGACCTGAGCTTTACCGGCTTCCCGCAGGTGGGCAGCGTGACCACCTACGACAGCACCTCCTTCTGCCCGGATTCCGCTTCCACTGCAACCTCCATCGCCACCGGCCACAAGACCGAGAGCGGCGTCATCAATATGTGCCCGTGGACCCGCGATGTGCCCTACGAGACCATCGCCGAAAAGCTGCACAGCCAGAAGGGCTATAAGGTGGGCGTGATCTCCACCGTGAACATCGACCACGCCACCCCTGCTGCCTTCTATGCCCACCAGAAGACCCGCAAGAACTACTACCAGATCGGCGTGGAGCTGGCAAACTCCGGCTTTGAGTACTTTGCCGGCGGCGAGTTCCAGAAGGTGAACGGCGACGGTACCGGCCCCGACAACCATACCGTGGCTGCTAACGCCGGTTACAACGTGGTCACCACGCAGGCCGGTGCCGCTGCCCTGACCGCCGGTGCTGGCAAGACTCTGATCATTGCTGAGAATCTGGGCGATGGCAAGGCCATGAACTACGCCATGGACGCTGCCAACGGCGAGTGGCAGCTGACCGACTATGTCAAAAAGGGCATCGAGCTGCTGAACAACAAGAAGGGCTTCTTCCTGATGACCGAGTCCGGCAAGATCGACTGGGCCTGCCACGCCAACGATGCCGCTGCTTCCATCCACGATGTGCTGGAGATGAGCAACGCCGTGCAGGCTGCGGTGGACTTCTACAATGCCCACCCCAACGAGACCCTGATTCTTGTCACCGCCGACCACGAGACCGGCGGCATGGCCATCGGCTACAAAACCACCAACTACGACACCTTCCTGACCAATCTGGCACACCAGAAGATGTCCTACGCAAAGTTCGATTCCACCTATGTGCAGGGCTACATTGCCAACAAGACTCCCTTTGAGACTGCCATGCAGGATGTGAAGAACGTCTTTGGCCTGACCCTGCCCACCGACCCCGCTGCCGCCAGCGCAGGCAAGCTGCTGCTGACCGACTATGAGGCGGAGAACCTGCGCAAGGCCTACGAGCGCACCCTGCAGGTGGGTTCCTCCAGCCAGAGCAAGATGAGCCAGCAGGATTACGAGCTGTACGGCACCTACATCCCCTTCAGCATGGCTGTCTGCCACACCATCAACCACAAGTCCGGTATGGACCACACCACCTACGCCCACACCGGTGCCATGGTCAACGTGTACGCCATGGGTGTCGGTGCCGAGAAGTTCGGCGGTGTATACGACAACACCGAGATCTACCACAAGCTGGCTGAGCTGACCAAGGTTCAGTAAGAGCGCCTGATTTTCCTGCTTCACTTCCCACTCCACTTTTCCACAACCAAGCCGCAAAACGTGCAAAACCCTCCCTGCCGCAAGCGCAAAGACTGCGCCCGACAAGGAGGGTTTTGTTGTAATGTCAATGCTGAATGCTTCAGGCCTTCATTTCGGGAAAGCCCTCCAGCTTGGAGGTGCAGTGGGGGCAGCGCACAGCCTTGATGGAGATCTCACTCTGGCAGTAGGGGCACACCTTGGTGGTGGGCTCCTCCGGTGCGGCGGGCTCCTCGGGCTTTTTGTGCAGGGAGTTGACAAACTTGATCACAACGAACAGTACAAAGGCCACGATGAGGAAGTTGATGATGGAGTTGACGAACTCGCCGATCTTGATGCTGGAGCCGCCCAGACCAATGACCACATCGGAAAAATCCGCCTTGAAGAACAGGCCGATCAGCGGGTTGATGATGTCCTCCACCAGCGCGGTGACGATGGCGGTGAAGGCACCGCCGATGACAACGCCCACTGCCATGTCCAGCACGTTGCCGCGCATGGCAAACGCCTTGAACTCTTCAAAGAACTTTTTGATGCCGCTTTTTTTCTCTTCCATAGATAAACTGCTCCTTCTTCCCCTTTTTTTACCGCAAGGGGTTATTTTATTTTTATAATAGCGTATTATGCAGCGATTTGCAAGAGTAAAGCAGCCCATTCTATAGGAAATAAAAAGTAGCCTCTCCCGCGAAAAAAACGATCCCGGAAAGTCCGCAAACTTTCCGGGATCGTCCAATTCAAAAATAATTTTCCGCCGGTTTATATGCTATAAAGATGCTTATGCCGCGGGCTGCTCTGCAGCAGCAGGCTGCGGATCAGCAGTCACCGTAATGGTGCGGCTGATGGTACTGCAGGAGTAGTTGCCCCCCGCCTTGGCGGTCTGGGTGTAGGTGCCGGGCTCGGTGGGCACGCCGCTCATTTTGCTGCTGAACCACAGGAAGGTCTTTTTCTTGTAGGTGTAGCTCACCTTGCCGTTTTCAGCCACCTGTCCGTCCGAGATCACCTTGGCGGTCAGATCAGCGCTTTGCAGCTGAGAGACGGTCATGCTGGCCGGGGCATCCGCTGTCCAGCTCAGGCTGACGTTTTCGGTCTTGGGCTTGATCTTGAACATGGCAAACCCGGCGGCGTTGATATCGCTGCTTTCCAGCGCAATGGCACCGGCAAAGTACTTGCCGCTGTCCTTGGGCTGCTCGTCCAGATAGATGCGGCTCAGCGCACCCTCGGGCAGATACTTGCGGATCAGGCTTAGCGCCAGCTTCATGCCGTTGGAAACATTCTTCACCGTGGTCAGGTAGCTGGCCGGGACAAAGAAGCTGACGGTGTCCATCACCGACACTACTTCGTCCGCCACCCGCAGCAGCACGCCGACATCGTTGCCGTCGATCAGCTGCTTGAGGTAGCTGTATACGTTGAATTCCTCGGCCTGGTCCGGGGTCTGGGACATCTTTTTGGGCAGGGGGATCAGCTTGAGCAGGGTGCGCAGCTTATCCGAGATCATCAGGGTCACATAGCCGTAGGCTTCGCCGCTGGTGCCCAGCACCACAGCGATATACTGGGTGTTTTCGGGCCGGGTCTCCACCTCCAGCTTATAATCGGAGCCGTAGACAAGGTTGCCGGTCGCCCGGATGCGGATGTTGACGATATCATTTTCATCCTCTGCCGCGCTCAGCGCTGCGGCATCGGGCAGTTCCTCGCTGACAACAGCGGTGCTTTCCGGCTGCTGCGTTGCAGCTAAAGCAGGCATCGCCAGTACACCAAGCATCATGCTGACCGCAAGCAGGAGCGAGATCCATCGTTTGGCCTTCATACGAAAACCTCCTTTGTTGTTTGGTATCATACTCACATTTTACCGCAAAATAATCCTATGGTCAATAACGGGATTCAAGCCGGGCGCATCACTCCCCGATATAGGTAAAGCGGGGCTGGGTAACGCCGTCCCGGGTCACGGTTTCCAGCCACATGGCGGCGGGGCGCACCCACAGCCCGCCCTCGCCGTACAGGGCGCGGTACACCACCATTTCCTCCTCGGTCTCGCTGTGGCGTGCCACGCCCAGCACCTGATACTCGTTGCCTTTAAAGTGGCGGTAGCGCCCGGGGCGCACCGGATATTGCAGTTCCTTCATAACTGTTCCCTTCTCTTTCTGCAAAAAGGGCTGCTGCGCCGGGCGGGTGCAGCAGCCCACAAACCTTATATTATAAATATTACAGCGTGCTGTCCGTTCCATCGCCGGGGGTCTGCTCGGCAGAGTACAGCAGCATCAGGTGGTTGGCCGAGGCTTCCAGCTGGCTCTTGGCCTGCCGCAGGGCGGCTTCCTCAGTCTCGTTCATCTTTTCGGGCTTATCCTTGCGCAGGCAGTGGCGCAGGTTGGCAAGGTCGGCCTTCACGCGGGCCTTTTCGTCCTTGTCCAGCTCTTTTTTGCACTTGGAAAGTGCTTCATCCACCTTGTAGGCCAGCACCTCGGCCTGATTGTGCAGGTTCAAGCGCTCCTTGCGGCGGCTGTCCTCAGCCTCGTAAGCGGCGGCGTCTGCCATGGCGCGCTGGATCTCGTTTTCGGAAAGGTTGGTGCTGCCGGTAATGGTAATGTTCTGCTCCCGCCCGGTGGCAAGGTCTTTTGCAGATACCTTCACCACGCCGTTCACGTCGATATCAAAGGTGACCTCGATCTGGGGCTTGGACGAGAAGCTTGCCCGGATGCCGTTCAGCTTGAACTTGCCAAGGGACTTATTGTCCCGCGCAAAATGGCGCTCGCCCTGCAGAACGTTGATCTCCACGCTGGTCTGCATGGGACGGGCGGTAGTAAAGATCTGGCTCTTGCGGGTGGGGATCATGCTGTTGCGGGTGATCAGCGGGGTGGCGACCCCGCCCAGCGTCTCGATGGACAAGGTCAGCGGGGTCACGTCCATCAGCACCAGTCCCTGCGCCGCCGCGCCGGTGGCACCCGCCAGCTTGCCGCCGCCCTGCAGCAGTGCACCCTGCACCGCTGCACCCATGGCAACGCACTCATCCGGGTTCAGGCTGTGGCTGGGCTCCTTACCCAGCAGCTCCCGCACCTGCCGTTCCACGGCGGGCATCCGGGTGCTGCCGCCCACCAGCAGCACCTTGCCCAGCTGGCTGGCAGAGATGCCGGCATCCCGCAAAGCGTTCTGCACCGGGGTCACGGTGCGGGACAGCAGATCGCCGGTCATCATCTCGAATTGCGGGCGGGACAACGCGATATCCAAGTGGTGCGGCCCGTCCTTGCCCACCGCGATAAAGGGCAGGTTCAGCTGGGCAGAGGGCGCACTGGAAAGCTCCTTCTTGGCCTTTTCCGCTTCCTCCTTCAGCCGTCCCATGGCGGCGGGGTCGCGGGTCAGGTCGATGCGGTCAGACTTTTTGAACTCGGCCACAGCGTACTCCACGATGCGCTGGTCAAAGTCGTCGCCGCCCAGATGGGTGTCGCCGCCGGTGGCCAGCACCGTAAAGGTGCCGTCCTCGATCTCGATGATGGACACATCAAAGGTGCCGCCGCCAAGGTCGTAGACCAGGATCTTCTGCGCGGCTTCGTTGTCCAGACCGTAGGCCACCGCGGCGGCGGTAGGCTCGTTGATGATGCGCAGCACGTTCAGCCCCGCAATGCGGCCTGCATCCTGCGTGGCCTTGCGCTGGCTGTCGTCAAAATAGGCAGGCACGGTGATGACGGCTTCGGTGACCGACTCGCCCAGATAGCTCTCGGCGTCCCGGCGGATCTTGGCAAGGATCATGGCGCTGATCTCCTGCGGGGCAAGGTCCTTGCCGTCAATATGCGCCCGGTAGTCCGAACCCATGTACCGCTTGATGCTGGAGATCGTGCGCCCGGAATTCGTGGCGATCTGGCGCTTGGCCGCGCCGCCCACCAGACGCTCGCCGTCCTTGGTAAAGGCCACCACGCTGGGGGTGGTGCGCTCGCCCTCTGCGTTGGTGATGACCACAGGCTTGCCGCCCTCCACCACTGCCACACAGGAATTGGTCGTACCCAGATCAATGCCGATCACTTTGCTCATACTGTTTCCTCTGTTTCTTGTCCGCCGTGTCTGCGGGCTGTTTTTTCTCCAGTCTATCTTACAGGACGGCTGTGACCATTTTTTAGTCCAATTGTAAAGATTCTATGTTGTATGCCGCCGGAGCCGTGGGCGGCTCGTGGGTCAGCGCATAGAGCAGCTGCTCGGCCTCCTGTAACCAGCGGTCGGCGTCCGGCTCGTGCTCCCGCTGCAAAATGGTAAAGGCCTGCTTTGCCTCTGCCGCCTGCGCCAGCGCCTTTTTGCGGGAGGTGTAGCGGGTCTCGTACTGCGCCAGCCGCAGGCAGACCCGGGGCGTATACTCGATATCCGGTACCGACGCCGCATTCTGCCGCGCCCGGCGGTACCACAACAGCGCCTTGCCGTTGTCGCCCCGGGCGGCGCAGTCGTCGCCAAGGTTTAAAAGGGCGATGGGCTCGCCGCTTTCGGCAGCAGCCTTCCACATCTTGCGCGCCTGCGCAGCACTTTTGGGCACGCCGCGCCCCTGATACAGGCACTCGCCCAGCAGCGAGAGCCCGGCAGAACTGCCCTGCTCGGCGGCTTTCTGGTAGCACTCTGCCGCTGCCGCCCAGTGTCCGGCGCGGGCGGCTTCTTTCCCGGCTTCGGCCTCCTCTGCGCCGGGGCCCTCCGGGGTGTGGCCTGCGTGCAGCAGACCGTTGAGCAGCGCACCGTCCAGCGAGGCGGAATTGCTCCACGGGTCCAGCACCACGCCGTCGATGCCCGGGGTGTCCAGCGCCAGCTGCATGGCCTGTTCCAAGGTGCGGTCAGCCATGGGGCGGCTGCCGGTACTGCGGTCTGCACCGGCAGCTGCCACCGAGGTGAACAGCGGCAGCCAGCAGCGCCCTTTATCGTTGCGCAGCGTCCACAAGGCAAGGCCGTCGGCCTTTTCCGCCGGGATGGGGTGCTCCATCCACGGGGCGGGCGCACCCTGCGCCGAAAGCGCCGTCTGCAGCGGCACCAGCACATGGGTTTCCAGCTCCAGCGCGTAATTCAAAGCGCTCATCAGGGTCCAGAAGCTCTCCTCGTTCTGCCCCTTGTACAGCCCCTGCACCGCCTGCTCGATGGCCGGGCAGCCGGTGCCGCGCGGGCTGTACACCGGTGCGGTGCGGCTGCGGCTGCGGCCCACCGGGCGGAAGCGTACCCCGCCGTCTGTTCGTCTTGCCATTGTGTTCACCATACTTCCCTATCAATCTCAGCTCTAGTATAACAGGATTTGGCAGCTTGTACAATGCAAAACACAGCTGCGGCACTGGATTTTCAGTATACATCGCGTTATAATAAGGTGTATTTTGACCCCGAAGGAGGAATTTTTTTGAACCGGATGCTTGGCTACCTGAAGGGCTACGAGCGCGAAAGTGTGCTTGCACCGCTCTTTAAGATGCTGGAAGCCACCTTTGACCTGTTTGTGCCACTGGTCATGGCGGATATCGTCAATGTGGGCATTGCAGCACATGACCTGCATTATATTCTGGTGCGGTGCGGCCTTTTGCTGCTGCTGGCTTTCATCGGCCTTACCTGCAGCCTGACCGCGCAGTATTTTTCCGCCAAGGCGGCGGTGGGCTACTCCACCGCGCTGCGGCACGCCCTGTTTGCCCATATCCAGAGCCTGAGCTTTTCAGAGATGGATACACTGGGCACCAGCACCCTCATTACCCGCATGACCAGCGATGTCAATCAGGTGCAAAGCGGGCTCAACCTGTTTTTGCGCCTGTTCCTGCGCAGCCCCTTTGTGGTGCTGGGCGCCATGGTCATGGCCTTTACGGTCAACGCCCGGGCGGCAATGATCTTTGTCGTCACCATCCCGCTGCTCAGCGTGGTGGTGTTCGGCGTGATGGTGGTCACCCGGCCGCTGTATAAGACCGTGCAGACCCGGCTGGACCGGGTGCTGGGCCTGACCCGCGAGAACCTGACCGGCGTGCGCGTGGTGCGCGCCTTTGATAAGGAGCAGAGCGAGATCGACCGCTTTGAGGACGCCAACGCCCTGCTGACCGGGATGCAGCTGCACGTCGGCCATCTTTCGGCGCTGATGAATCCGCTGACCTATGTGCTCATCAACCTTGCCATCGTGGCGCTGCTGTATGTGGGCAGCATCGAGATCAACGTGGGCGGCATGGCCTCCGGTGATGTGATTGCGCTGGTAAACTACATGAACCAGATCCTTGTGGAGCTGGTAAAGCTTGCCAACCTCATCGTACAGATCAGCAAGGCGCTGGCCTGCGCAGGCCGTGTGCAGGCGGTGCTGGATACAAAGCCCGGCATGACCTTCCCGGCAAAGCTTCTGGGCGAAGTGCCCGCCGACAAGACCGGCGATGCCGTGCGCTTTGACCATGTAGGTCTGACCTACGCCGGGGCAGGCGCACCCAGCCTGACCGATATCAGCTTTACCGCGAAAAAAGGCCAGACCATCGGCGTCATCGGCGGCACCGGCAGCGGTAAATCCAGCCTTGTAAACCTCATCCCGCGCTTTTACGATGCCACCGAGGGCAGCGTGGAGATCTTTGGCCGTCCTGTGGCCAGCTACCCCCGGGACGCTTTGCGCGGCAGGGTTGCGGTGGTCATGCAGAAGGCGCAGCTCTTCGGCGGCACCATCCGCTCCAATCTGCTGTGGGGCAACAAGGATGCCACCGACGCCGACCTGTGGGCGGCGCTGGAAACGGCACAGGCCGCAGACTTTGTGCGTGCAAAGCCCCTTGGGCTGGACGAGCCGGTGGAGCAGGGCGGACGCAACCTTTCCGGCGGACAGAAGCAGCGGCTCACCATCGCCCGTGCGCTGGTGGGCAAGCCGGACATTTTGATTTTGGATGACAGCGCCAGTGCGCTGGACTACGCCACCGACGCCGCCCTGCGCAAGGCACTGGCGGCGCTGCCCGGGGCACTGACCGTGTTCATCGTCAGCCAGCGTGCCGCCAGTTTGCAGCACGCCGACCAGATTCTGGTGCTGGATGACGGCCATCTGGTGGGCATCGGCACCCACAGCGCCCTGCGCAGCAGCTGCCCGGTGTACGAGGAGATCTACGAGAGCCAGTTCAAAAAAGGGGAGGCAGAAGCATGAGTGCAAAAGCAAAAAACAAGCTGACCCCGCAGCAGCGCAAGGCCACCCTGAACCGGGTGCTGCACAAAATACGTCCGTACAGCGCCTTTGTGGTGTGCAGCCTGCTGGTGGCGGCGGTCAGCGTAGCCGCTCAGCTGTATATCCCCATCCTGTGCGGCGACGCCATTGATAAGATGCTGGGCAAGGGCAATGTAGACCTTGCCGGGGTGCTGCGCATTGCAGTAAGCATTCTGGTGGTGGCAGCCGTAGCCGCCCTTGCGCAGTGGCTTTTGAGCGTGTGCAACAACCGCATCACCTTCTCGGTCAGCCGTGATCTGCGCAACGAGGCGCTGCGCAAAATTCAGACCCTGCCGCTGTCCTATCTGGACAGCCACCCCTCCGGCGATATCGTCAGCCGCATGGTGGCGGATGTGGATACCTTTGCGGACGGCCTGCTGATGGGTTTTACCCAGCTGTTCTCCGGCATCCTGACCATTTTTGGCACCCTGCTGTTCATGCTGCGGGAGAACGTGCCCATCACGCTGGTGGTGGTGTGCATCACCCCGCTGAGCCTTGTGGTGGCGGGCTTTCTGGCAAAGCGCAGCTACGGCTACTTTCAAAGCCAGAGCACCGTGCGCGGCAAGCAGACCGCGCTGGTCAACGAAATGATCGAAGGCCAGAAGGTGGTGCAGGCCTTTGGCCACGAAGCCGAAAGCCTTGCCGCCTTTGACGAAGTGAACGGACAATTGCAGGACGTGAGCCTGAAGGCCATCTTCTTCTCCAGCCTGACCAACCCCGCCACCCGCTTTGTGAATAACATCGTGTACGCGGGCGTAGGGCTTGTGGGTGCGCTGTACGCCGTGCGCGGCGGCATCACCATCGGTCAGCTGAGCGTCTTTTTAAGCTACGCCAACCAGTACACGAAGCCCTTCAACGAGATCTCGGGCGTGGTCACCGAGCTGCAAAACGCACTGGCCTGCGCCGCCCGGGTGTTTGAACTGCTGGACGCCGAGGATCAGGTGCCGGAGGCTGAAAACGCCGCCGCGTTGCAGCCGGACGGCCATGTGCAGCTGCAGGATGTTTCTTTCCGCTACCTGCCCGACCGCCCGCTCATCGAGGGGCTCTCGCTGGACGTGCAGCCCGGCCAGCGCATTGCCATCGTAGGCCCCACCGGCTGCGGCAAGACCACCCTCATCAATCTGCTGATGCGTTTCTATGATGTGAACAGCGGCAGCATCAAGGTGTCCGGCACCGATATCCGGGATGTGACCCGCGCCTCCCTGCGCGGCAGCTACGGCATGGTGCTGCAGGACACCTGGCTGCGTGCCGGCACGGTGCGGGAGAACATTGCCTACGGCAAGCCGGACGCCACCATGGACGAGGTGATTGCCGCCGCCAAGGCTGCCCACGCCCACAGCTTTATCCGCCGCCTGCCCGATGGCTACGACACTGTCATTGCAGAGGACGGCGGCAATATCAGTCAGGGACAAAAGCAGCTGCTCTGCATCGCCCGCGTGATGCTCTGCCTGCCGCCCATGTTGATCTTGGACGAAGCCACATCCTCCATTGATACCCGCACTGAGGTGCGCATCCAGAAGGCCTTTGCCCGCATGATGCAGGGGCGTACCAGCTTTATCGTGGCACACCGCCTTTCCACTATCCGGGAGGCAGATGTCATCCTTGTGATGAAGGACGGCCACATCGTGGAGCAGGGCAGCCACGACCAGCTGCTGGCGCAGGGCGGCTTCTACGCCAAGCTCTACAACAGCCAGTTCGAGGGCGTGCAGACCTGAGAGGGCTGTTGTATCCTATCCAGCCTGTAATAACAAGCAGCGAAAATTCGTTTTGTTGATTAAAGCAGGCTGAACGGGCACTCGTTCATAGAATGTTAATAATATATTAACATTCAGTACACCACTTTTCGGTATACATAGGGCAACAAAGGCGCGCAGTGCGCCGAACCCCCGCCAAAAAGGGCAAAAACGCGTAGACTGCTGTGGTGTGCAGTGGGTCTTGGAAATGCCCTTGGTACAGGAAAGGAAACGTTACTTATGAAAATTGGTTTTTGGGAACTTATCGTCATCGTCATCGTGGCGTTTGTGTTCATCGGCCCGGACCAGCTGCCTGTCTACGCAAAGAAGATCGGCAAGATGCTCCGCGAGCTGAAGAAATACACCGGCGCTGCTTCTGAGGAGATCCAGAAGAACGTGGTGGAGCCGCTGAACGAAATTCAGGCTCCCCTGAAAGAAGCTGTTGCCCCCCTGACCGATATCAAAAAGGATATCGACAGCAGTATGCGGGACGTGACCAAGAGCTTTACCGGCATTGGCAAGACCAGCAAAGAGGAAGCCGCCAAGAAGCTGGCTGAGACCGAGGAGGTCACCGACCTGACCGAGGACACTGTGGAGGAGCTGCCCGAGCAGCCCGCCGAAGCCCCGGCTGAAACTGTGGAGGCTCCCGCCGAAAAGCCCGAGCAGCCCGCCGAGGCTGCACAGTCTGCCGCTGAGCCGGTGGCTGAGCCTGTGCAGGAAGCCCCTGCCGCTGCCGACGAGGCCGCCGAAGCTGCACCTGCTGAGGAAGCAAAGGTGTAAGCTGCCCTACTTATTTATGGATGCACCCGCGCCCGCGGTTGCCAGATACATTCTGTAATACGCCCGCCACGCGGCGCGGCAAGAAAAAGGAGATATTTATTATGCGTATTGGTACTAATGAGCTGCTGATCATTCTGGTTGTCGTTCTGCTGATCTTTGGACCCAAGAACCTGCCGAAGCTGGGCAAGATGTTCGGTAAGACCATCAACGGCTTCAAGAAGGGCATGGAGGACGATGACGCCGAGCAGTCCGAGGAGACCGTGAAGAAGGCTGATAAGAAGGACGAAGACGAGGAGTAATTGTGGCTACAAACAAAAAGCGCAAAAAGAAAGCCGAAGTCATGGCAGAGGACGGCAGCATGACGCTGACCGGCCATCTGAAAGAACTGCGGAACCGGCTCATCATCTGCGCGGTGGTGTTTGTGGTGGGCGTGGTGGTCTCGCTGGCGTATGCAGACCGTCTGATCGATCTGCTTACCGCCATGGGCCGCGACTATTACCAGTTCGTGTCCATTGCCCCGCAGGAAAAACTGATGCAGTATTTCCGGGTGTCCATTCTGGCCGGTGTGGTGGTAACGGTGCCTGTGGCCTTTTACAACATCTACGCCTTTGCAAAGCCGGGTCTGAAAAAGAGCGAGAGCACCTTTTTCAAGCTGGTCATGCTGCTGGGTCTGATTTTGTTCTGCGTGGGCGTGCTGTTCGCCTATAAGCTCATGATGCCGTTCATGCTGCGGTTCCTCAGCACCGGCATCGAAGGTGCAGAGTACATCCAGACCACGACCAGTATCGAGAGCTACGTCAACCTCTGCCTGACCATGTTCATCATCTTTGGCTGTGTGTTCGAGATGCCGCTGATCACCATCATCCTTTCCAAGATGGGCATCATCAACCCGCAGATCCTCAAGCAGGTGCGCGGCGTGGCCATCGTGGTCATCTTCTTCATCGCTGCTGTGGTCACCCCGCCGGACATCGTGTCCCAGTGCATGGTGGCTTTCCCCATGGTGCTGCTGTACTTTGTCAGCATCTTCCTGAGCGGCATCTTCTATAAGCCGCGTGATACGGATGAGGATGACGAGGAAGAAGCGGAGAGCGAGGACTGATCCCGCTTCCGTTCCGGTTTTCATCAACTGAACAATCAAACGCCGCTGCACAGCCGTGCAGCGGCGTTTCTTGTTGGCACGGAAACAAAAAAGCTGCCGCACAGCTTTGTGCAGCAGCCTATGAGAAAATAAAGGAGAAACGCAGGTTCTCAAAAACGATTATTTGCCCAGATGCCAGATATCGCGGTCGTACTCGGCAATGGTGCGGTCAGAGGAGAACATGCCCGCCTTGGCAATGTTCACAAGGCACTTACGCCGCCAGCCCATGGGGTCGCAGGCGTAATCGCTGATGGCCTGTCCCTTGCGCACAACGTAGGCGTTGAAGTCCGGCAGGGTCTGGAACCAGTCCTTGTGGATCAGCTCATCATGCAGGCGGGTCAGGTTTTCGGCATGGCCGGCGGCCAGCATCTCCGGCCCGGTGAGAAAGCTGATGGCGCGGCGGATGTTGGCATCGCCCTCCACCCACTAGGCGGGGTCGTAATCGCCCACGGCGTAGCGGTGGATGACCTGATCGGAGGTCTGGCCGAAGATATAGATGTTCTCCTCGCCCACCTGCTGGCTGATCTCCACGTTGGCACCATCCATGGTGCCCAGCGTCAGCGCGCCGTTCAGCATAAACTTCATGTTGCCGGTGCCGGAGGCCTCCTTGGAGGCAAGGCTGATCTGCTCGGACAGGTCGCAGGCCGGGATCAGCTTTTCGGCGGCGGTGACGTTGTAGTTTTCCACGAACACCACCTGCAGCCACTTGGACACCTCCGGGTCTGCGGCAATGACCTTGGAGAGGGTCAGCAGCGCATGGATGATGTCTTTTGCAATGGTGTAGGCGGGAGCGGCTTTTGCGCCGAAGATGCTCACCAGCGGCACAGCGGGCAGGTGTCCTGCCTTGATCTCGTAGTACTGGTGGATGAGGTACAACAGGTTGAGCTGCTGGCGCTTGTACTCGTGCAGACGCTTGGACTGGATATCGAACACGGCATCGGTGTCCACAGTCACCTTCTGGGTGTGCAGCAGCCAGTCTGCCAGTGCCTCCTTGTTGGCCTTTTTCACGGCGGTCAGCTCGCTGAGCACCGTCTCGTCATCGACAAAGGCCAGCAGCTTTTCCAGCTCGGCGGCGTCCTTGCGGAAGCCGGAGCCGATGTGCTTTTCCAGCGTTGCAGTCAGGCGCGGGTCGCATTCCAGCAGCCAACGGCGGAAGGTGATACCGTTGGTCTTGTTGTTGAACTTTTCCGGGTACAGCTCGTAGAAGCCGTGCAGCTCGGAGTTTTTCAAAATCTCCGTATGCAGCGCCGCCACGCCGTTGGTGGAGTGGGTAAAGTGGATGTCCATGTGTGCCATGTGCACCCGGTCGTCCTTGTCGATGATGGCAAGGCTCTCATCCTCGGTGCGGGTGCGTGCCAGCGCATCCAGCTTTTCAATGATGGGCATCAGCTGCGGCACTACGGCATCCAGATAGGCGCGGGGCCACTTTTCCAGTGCCTCGGCCAGAATGGTGTGGTTGGTGTAGGCGCAGGTCTTGGTGACGATCTCCACGGCCTCCTCAAACTCGATGCCGCGCTCGCCCAGCAGCCGGATCAGCTCCGGGATGACCATGCTGGGGTGGGTGTCGTTGATCTGGATAGCGGCGTAGTCCGCCAGATCATGGAAGTTGCAGCCCCGGGCGGCGCACTCGGCCAGAATGAGCTGTGCACCGGCAGAGACCATCAGGTACTGCTGGTACACCCGCAGACGGCGGCCTGCCTCGTCGGAATCGTCCGGGTAGAGGAAGAGGGTCAGGTTCTTATCAATAGCGGTCTTGTCGAAGGCAATGCCGTCATGGACGATGCTCTCGTCAATGGTATCCAGATCGAACAGGTTCAGGGTGTTGGTGCGTCCCTCGTAGCCGGTGACCGCCAGTTTGTACAGCCGGGCGGTGTACTCCTTGCCCGCCAGTTCCACCGGGTAGGTGGTGTCGGTCTTTTCCGCCCAGCTGTGGGCAGTCAGCCACGGGTCGGGCTTTTCGTTCTGCACGCCATCCTCAAAGGACTGATGGAACAGACCAAAATGGTACCGCAGACCTACGCCGTCGCCGGGCAGGTTCAGCGTTGCCAGAGAGTCGAGGAAGCAGGCAGCCAGGCGCCCCAAGCCGCCGTTGCCCAGAGAGGGCTCCGGCTCTACCTCTTCAATATCGGAAAGGCGCTTTCCGGCAGCAGCCAGCGCAGACCGGGCTTCGTCGTACAGCCCCAGATTGATGAGGTTGTTGGACAGCAGCTTGCCAATAAGGAATTCGGCGCTGATATAGTACAGCTTGCGCCCGGTGACCGGCCGCAAGCGGTCGGCGCTCTTCTGCCGCACCAGTTCCAGCAGTGCCAGATACAGCTCCTGATCGGTGCAGTCTGCCAGCAGCTTGCCGGTGATACTCTGTAACGTTTCGGTAAAGCTCATAAAAGCATCCTCCTTTGCTAGGGTGTATCTGAAAAGTAGAAAATTCAGTCTGTTTCTTTGTTTTCAGATACACCTTGCGGAAAACAGGTTTGACATCTGTACCTCAAGATATACCACATAGAACGATCAAAATCTTGCCTAAAAAGTGCAAACTATGGTACAATCCTATCATCGGAGGTGAGACGATGCAAAATCAGGCTTCTTTGCAGGAGACAAAACAGCACGGAGCCGTGCGCTTTCCGTTCAATCTGTACCCCTGCACCATTCCGGGGGATTTTCAGCAGGTGGCACTCCACTGGCACGAGAGCATGGAACTGGTCTTTGTCAAGCAGGGCATGGGGCTGGTACAGGTGGGCGTGGTGACCTACCCGGCCTACCGGGGGGATATCTTTATTTTTGCCCCAGGCACGCTCCACGCGCTGCGGCAGGCAGAGGGACAGCGCATGGAATACGAAAATATCATCTTTGAGCCGGAGTTGCTGGGCGGCGCAGAGGACCTTTGCGCCGAAAAATATCTGCTGCCGCTGCAAAGCGGGCGGCTTTCGCTGCCGGTGCGGCTGACCCCGAACGATTTGTGCTATCTGCAAGCCGCCGCCTGCCTGCGGGAGCTGGAGGATGCCAACCGCGCCAAGCGCCCCGGCTATGAGCTGCTGGTAAAAGGGGCGCTGCTGCGCTTTCTTGCCCTGCTCATTGCACAGGGCAGGCAGTGTCTCTCCACCGAAACCGCCGACACCCAGCGGCTGAAAACCGTGCTGCAATGGCTTTCGGCGCATTATGTCGAGCCGCTCCGGGTAGCCGATGCCGCCGGGGTCTGCTCCTTCAGCGCCAGCCATTTTATGCGCTGGTTCCGGCAGATGACCGGGCAGAGCTTTATTGCCTTTCTGAACGAGTATCGGCTGAACACCGCCGCCGAGGCGCTGCGAACCACCGATGAGACCGTGCTGACCATCGCCTCCCGGTGCGGGTTTGAAAATCTTTCCTATTTTAACCGGGCGTTCAAGGCGCATTTCGGCATGACCCCGCGGGACTACCGGAAAAAATAAGCAAAGCGCTTGACAGCTGCGGCTGTATGGCGTATGATGTGGGCAGCGGCTTTTCTCGGAGTGAAAAGTTAGTCAATTCTAACTATCATTTTATAAGATATTCCTGAAAGAAGGTATAAAAATGATCCAGACGACCGTAGAAGTAGGCGGCATGGCGTGTTCCATGTGCGAAGCCCATATCAATGACGCCGTGCGCAGTGCGTTTCCTGTGGAGAAGGTCTCGTCCTCCCACGCCAAGGGCAAGACCGTGATCCTTTCCAAGGAGCCGCTGGACGAAAACGCGCTCCGCGCCGCCATCGAAGCCACCGGATACCATGTGGGCACCATCCACAGCGCACCGTATGAAAAGAAGGGGCTGTTCTCCTTTTTCAAAAAGTGATATGTCCCCCCGCCGTGTTCAGCCGTATCGACAAAAATAAGGCGCAATACTGATCTCTACCAACCATTCTTCTTTTCACCTCTTTTTTGTTTTCCACCCACAGAGAAACACCCCCGGCAGCCGCAATGGCCGCCGGGGGTGTTTCTGTATCTTTAGATTTGCACTCGGCTTTAGTGGACAAAGCCCACGAACACCGGGCAGAGCACGGCGGTCAGCACACCGGCTACGGCAATGGAAAGGCCGCTCATGGCACCTTCCACCTCGCCCATCTGCAGCGCCTTGCTGGTGCCCACGGCATGGGCTGCCGTGCCGATGCCCACGCCCTTGGCGATGGGGTCGGTGATGTGGAACAGCTTGCACACGGTCTCGGCCAGCAGTGCGCCCACGATGCCGGTGACGATGACGATGGCACCGGTCAGGGCGGCAATGCCGCCCAGCTCAGCTGCCACGTCCATGCTGATGGCGGTGGTCACCGACTTCGGCAGCAGAGTAGCGTACTGCTCCTTGGTCAGGTTCATTGCCAGCGCCAACGCAAAGGCGCTGCCCAGACTGACCAGCGTGCCCACCGAGATGCCTGCAATGATGGCGGGCGCGTTCTTTTTGAGCAGGTCCAGCTTTTCATACAGCGGGATGGCCAGCGCCACCGTAGCGGGCAGCAGCAGGTAGCTTACCGGCGCGGCGCTGGTCTTGTAGTCCCCGTAGGGGATATTGCACACCGACAGAAAAACGATGACGAAAATACTGCCCAGCAGCAGCGGGTTAAAGATGGCCTTGCCGGTCACCCGGTTGATGAGCACACCCAGCCCAAAGGCTGCCAGCGTAAGCAGCACGCCCCATGCCACAGAGCCGGTCAGAAAATCATTCAGCAGTTCCGTCATGTTCAGCCTCCTTTTTGCTGCGGGCGGTCAGCGCCTGCGTGGTGCGGCCTGCGGCCGCCATCACCAGCACCGTCACCGGCAGGATGGCGATCAGAATGGGCAGCAGCAGCTGCCCCATCTCTGCCCACAGCTCCATGATGCCCGCAGCGGCGGGCACGAACAGCAGCGGAAAAATACCGGTCAGGTAGGTGCCGGTCTCCTTGACCTGCTCCAGCTTTACAACACCGGTGATCAGGGCTGCCAGCAGCAGCACCAGACCGTACACGCTGGCAGGCACCGGCAGCGGCAGCACCGCGTGCAGCACCTCGCCCAGAAAACAGAACGCGAGAATGCGCCCGAACTGAAAAATATACTTCGTGTCAGAACTCCCCTTTCTGGTCTTATAAACGTACAGACAACGGGCTTTTCGCCCGGAATTTTCTGTCTCACACAAGGTAACAGTATACCGCGGACTGCCCGTTCCATCAACCGTAAATCTTGCCAAGAAGTTCTGCACCTTTTGCGCAGAACTGTACAAAAAAACGCACCGGTGCAGTTCCGGTGCGCAAGGTTCAGATCACATAATCGTTGCCGGCCTGATCCGGCAGGGCAAGGTCTGCCAGCGTGATCTTGCCAAAATAGTCCGAGATCAGATCGTTGAGCCCCTTCCACATCTCGTAGGTGCGGCAGTTGGCCATCCGGGCGCAGGCAGAAGCCCCGGGGGTCAGGCAGCTTACTGGGGCAAGGCTGCCCTCGGTTAGCATCAGGATCTCGCTTACGGTGTACTGATCCGGGCTGCGGGTCAGCCGGTAGCCGCCGCCCTTGCCGCGCAACCCCTCCAGAAAGCCGTTCTGCACCAGCACCTTGAGAATGTTTTCCAGATACTTTTCTGAGATCTCCTGCCGGGCGGCTACTTCCTTTAAGGGAACATATTTTTCAGACTGATGCTCCGCGAGGTCGATCATCACCCGCAGCGCATAGCGTCCTTTGGTCGAAACGATCATGATCCGTACTTCCTTCCGGTTAAATTTTATTATAACCCATTATACAACAGGGTAAGTCACTTTTCAATCCCACTTTTTTCAAAAAAACCCTTGACAAGCAGGGAAAACAGGGCTATAATGCCATCAAACCCACAAACAATGTTGGTTTAAAGGTTTAGAGGGAATCACAGCCGGGCACCCCGGCGCAAGACAGGGCCATGCACCCCGTAACGATATCAGAAAGAGGGACAAGTATTATGAGCAAGATCTATACCGCCGCAGATCAGTTGATCGGTCACACCCCGCTGCTGGAGCTCAGCCATATTGAGAAGGAAGAGCAGCTGCCCGCCCACGTTATCGCCAAGCTGGAGTACTTCAACCCCGCCGGTTCTGTGAAGGACCGCATTGCCAAAAAGATGATCGACGATGCCGAGGCCAAGGGCCTGCTGAAGGAAGGCTCCGTCATCATCGAGCCCACCTCCGGCAACACCGGCATCGGTCTGGCTGCCGTGGCAGCTGCCAAGGGCTACCGCATCATCATCGTGATGCCCGAAACCATGAGCGTAGAGCGCCGTCAGCTGATGAAGGCCTACGGTGCAGAGCTGGTGCTGAGCGAGGGTGCCAAAGGCATGAAGGGTGCCATTGCCAAGGCCGATGAGCTGGCAAAGGAGATCCCCAATTCCTTCATCCCCGGCCAGTTCGTGAACCCTGCCAATCCGCAGGCACACATCGAGACCACCGGCCCCGAGATCTGGGAGGATACCGATGGTAAGGTGGATATCTTTGTGGCAGGCGTTGGCACCGGCGGCACCGTGACCGGCGTTGGCAAGTACCTCAAGAGCAAGAATCCCGATGTCAAGGTGGTGGCTGTTGAGCCCGCCTCCTCCCCCGTGCTGAGCAAGGGCACTGCCGGTGCACATAAGATCCAGGGCATCGGCGCAGGCTTTGTGCCGGACGTGCTGGACACCACCGTCTATGACGAGATCATCGCCGTGGAGAACGACGACGCCTTTGCCACCGGCCGTCTGATCGGCCACAAGGAAGGCGTGCTGGTGGGCATCTCCTCCGGTGCTGCCGTCTGGGCTGCCATCCAGCTGGCAAAGCGCCCGGAGAACGCCGGCAAGAACATCGTTGTTCTTCTGCCCGATACCGGCGACCGCTACCTGTCCACCCCGCTGTTTGCGGAATAATCCCCAAAAGACTCTCCTCTCCCGCTCTGCACCCCGCAGGGCGGGAGTTTTTGTTTGGGGACAAGACGATTTGAAATGGCTTCCGCTGCGCTCTAGCCATATTTAGCGGAATAATTATTTGATATTTCGCGTTTGGAGCGACCGCGTTTGCGGAGCGTAGCGTAGCAATGAAAGCCCCAGTGGGGCTTTTAAGCGGCAGAGCGGTCTGCGTTAGCAGATGGAGGGGCGTTGCCCCGACAAGCTCTGCGGAGCGCTCCAAACGCTATTTTCACAGAAGGGGTCGTAAAGGGAAACGGCAGGTGCAGCGCCGCTTTCTGCGAAAGCGCGGCGCTGCGGGCGTGCCTGCTCCCCCCTTGGGGGAGCTGTCGCGCAGCGACTGAGGGGCTTTTAATGGAGAAGCGAAAAAAGCGTTAAAGCGATAGCGCCGACTGGCGCAGCGCTAGCTTTTTTGTGCTTCGACTTCTTCTTTAGGATTGTCAAGGGCGAGCAGCCCTTGGCCCGTTGCGGGGTGGGTGGAGTCCAGAGGTAGGGAGGGGGGAGTCGGAACACCCCTCCCTGCCTCTGGCCCAGCGGAGCGTCTTTGCGCGCTGAAAGCAAGCAGAAACTTTCCCCACGGAGCACGCACTTTTCTGGTTCTCTTTTGGTGTCAAAAGAGAACATCCCCCGTCCCCTCCCCTTTCCCCTCACGCAATTTTATGCTACAATACCGGTAACAAAAACGTTTGGAGAAACGCCCATGCTTTATTATGCTGCCCCCATGGAGGGCTTCACAGACCGGGTCTGGCGGCAGACCCATCAGAAATGGTTCGGCGCACAAGGCGCTGCCGACCGCTATTATGCGCCGTTTATCTCCCCGCCGGAGAACCGGGTGCTCATTAAAAAGAAGATGGCAGAGCTTGCCCCGGAGGCAAACCCCGGTGCACCGGTCATCCCGCAATTGCTGGCGAAGGACGGCGAGCTGGCTGCATGGATGATCGGTCAGCTGCGGGCGCTGGGCTATACTGAGGTGAACCTGAATCTGGGCTGCCCCGCCGGGACGGTGACCGCCAAGGGCAAGGGCTCCGGAATGCTGCGGGACCTTGCCAAGGTGGACGCCTTTCTGGACGGCGTATTCTCCCGCACCGAGGGGCCTGTCTCGGTCAAGACCCGGCTGGGCGTGGAGAAGCCGGAGGAGTTTGCCGCCATTCTGGAAATTTATAGCCGCTACCCCATCTCGGAGCTGACCATCCACCCCCGGGTGATGCGGCAGCAGTACCGCGGGCAGGCCGACCGCGCCGCCTTTGCCGCTGCGCTGCCCCGGTGCACCATGCCGGTGTGCTATAACGGCGATGTGACCACCGCCGCCCAGCTCCACGCGCTGGAAGAGGAGTTCCCCACCCTGTCCGGCATCATGGTAGGGCGCGGGCTCATCGCAGACCCTGCACTCTTCCGCAGGGCGCGGGGCGGTGCACCCGCCGCCAAGGAGGAGCTGCGGGGCTACCTGACCGACCTGTACCACGGCTACACTGAACTGTTCGGCAGCGCAGGCTGCGCCATCAGCCGGATGAAAGGGCATTGGTTCTACCTCATCCACTGCTTTGCTGGGGCTGAAAAGCTGGAAAAGCAGCTGAAAAAGCTGCGGGAGTCGTGGGAGTACGAGGTGGTGGTGAACCAGATCTTCACCCTGCCGCTGGTGGAAAACGATTAAAATGGTCTCCAAAACCATCCTATCCATAATAAATGAGGCTTTTCCCTGCGACCCCACCCGTGAAAATGGGGTTCAGGAAAGTCCGCAGACTTTCCTGAACCCCGAAATTTAAAATAATCTTTCCTCTGAACATGGCCAGAGCAACGCGGAGGCCATTCCCAATCGTCCCACGCGCAAAAAAAGCCCGCCGTCTTGCAAGACAGCGGGGCTGAAAAGGACCGTATTACACGTTGAGGTAGCTGCGCAGCATAGCCTGCAGCAGATCGTCACGATCCACCTTGCGGATCATGGCACGGGCATTCTTATAGGTCGTAATGTAGGTAGGGTCTTCGGACAAAATGTAGCCCACCAGCTGATTGACCGGGTTATAGCCTTTTTCCTTCAAAGCATCATACACCTGTTGTACGATCTCGTGGATCTCATAGTCCTTTTTATCGTGGATGGAGAAAATCGCGGTTGCGTCTCCCACGCAATACACCCCCTTCGGTTGAAACTAGTCCCATTGTACACGAATTGCGCCGAAACTTCAAGATAATTACGCTGGATTTGCACATCCTGCACAAAATTTCCAGCAATGTTCCGGCAAGATGAACGATGTCCGGGCGGCATTCTGCCCGCGAAAGGAGCCTTTGTATGCTTTACGGCATCGGCTGCGACCTGTGCAGCCTTTCCCATCTGGAAAAAAGCCTTTCCTCTGCTCACGCGGCGGCCTTTGTGCGCCGGGTATACGGCCCGGCCGAGCAGGCGGCACTGGGGCTTTTGGAGGCCTCCCCTGCGCCGCTGAATGCCCACCGCCTTGCCAGCGCCGCCGCAGATTTTGCCGCCAAGGAGGCCTTTCTCAAGGCGGCGGGCACCGGCCTGCGGGAACCCTTTTCTCTATGTGAGATCGAGGCCGTCCGGCAGGAGAACGGTGCCCCGGCTTACCGTTTCAGCGGGCAGACTGCCGCATGGGTGGCGCAGCACCGGCTGCGTGCCCGGCTCTCTTTAAGCCACGAGGGCGGCATGGCGCTGGCCTTCTGCACGCTGGAAGAGGAAAGCTGACCACCCTTTGTGCATACAATGGAATATCGCCCCCGCACTGCATAAGCCGCACCCCGCCTGCGCATACTGAGAGCAGACAGGATGCGCCGGACGCATCACATAGCGGGGCACATCCTCCAGACAAACAGGAGGGAGATTCCATGGAGGTACACAGAGGAGAAGTTTTCTACGCCGATCTTTCGCCAGTGGTGGGCTCGGAGCAGGGCGGTGTGCGCCCGGTGCTGATCGTACAGAACGAGATCGGCAACCGGCACAGCCCCACTGTGATCGCGGCAGCCATTACATCCCGGCTGGACAAGACCCGCCTGCCCACCCACATCAACATCCGGGCGGCAGACACCGGCCTTGCCAAGGACAGCGTGGTGCTGCTGGAACAGATCCGCACGCTGGATAAGCACCGTCTGCGGGAGCGCGCCGGGCAGATCACCGCCGCCGACCAGAAGCGGGTGGATCAGGCGCTGGACGTAAGCCTTGGGCTGAGCTCGTACTGAAATTTTATTTATAAAGCAGAGACACCGGAGCGTCCACAGACGCTCCGGTGTCTCTATTTTTTAGTATTACTCGATCAGGCCGTTGAGCAGGGTCAGGCACTTGCGGCTGTGCAGCTTGCGGATAGCCTTGGCCTCGATCTGGCGCACACGCTCGCGGGTGACGCCGAAGTCGCGGCCGACCTCTTCCAGCGTGCGGGGACGGCCGTCGTCCAGACCAAAGCGCAGACGGATGACCTTTTCCTCGCGGGGGGTCAGGCTCTTGAGCGCCAGATTGATCTGCTGTGCCACCATGGCGCGGTCGGCTGCCTTGCCGGGTGCTTCGGCGTTTTCGTCAGCAACGAAATCGCCCAGAGAGGAATCCTCTTCCTCGCCCACGGGGCTTTCCAAGCTGGCGGGCTCCTGTGCCATGCGCTGGATCTCGCGCACGCGCTCCACGCTCATGTCCATGGCCTTTGCCAGCTCTTCCGGGGTGGGCTCGTGACCGTTCTGGTACACCAGCTGGTTGGTGGCCTGACGCATCCGGTTGATGGTCTCCACCATGTGCACCGGAATGCGGATGGTACGAGCCTGATCCGCGATGGCGCGGGTGATGGCCTGACGGATCCACCATGTAGCGTAGGTGGAGAAGCGGAAGCCGCGGTCGCAGTCGAACTTTTCCGCAGCCTTGATCAGGCCGATGTTGCCCTCCTGAATGAGATCAAGGAAGGCAAGATTATGACCGACGTGCTTCTTGGCGATGGACACCACCAGACGCAGATTTGCTTCGCTCAGGCTGCGGCGGGCGTTCAGGCCGTCGCGGCGGGTCTTGAGCAGCTCCTGACGGCGCTCCTCGCTCAGAGGGCCGTTCTCCACGGCTTCCATGGCCTTTTCCTCGTCTGCCTTTTCCTCGGCATCCTCGGCGGACTTTTCGCTGTCCTCGTCCAGATCCTCGTTGTAGCTGCGGCTGTTCTCGTCCTCTTCAAAAGAGAAACGGGCGCTGTTCTTCTTGATGTACTCCGGTGCGTCGTACTTCTGGCGGTCTGCCTGCAGAATGTGCGCAGCCTCGGCACCGGCATGGATGCGGCGGCTCAGTTCCACCTCCTGCTCGGCGCTCAGCAGCGGGATCTGACCGATCTGCTTGAGGTAGTTCTTCACCGGGTCATCCAGCAGCTCGTCCATGGCAGCCTTCAGGTCTGCCGGGTTCTCCTCGGCATCCTCTTCGTTTTCATCGGCAAGGCCCATGTCATCGTTGTTGTTCTCGGCGTTCTCCACCTCAGCAATGATGCTGTCCACGTCCAGACTCGGCTCGTTCTCTTCCTCCAGGATCTTGATGCCGCGCTCTTCCAGCAGGGTGTAGAGGGTATCTACATCCATGCGGCATTGTGCCGCCAGCGCCTTGGCCTCCTGTGCAGAGAGGGTGCCCTCGCCCTTAGTCAACAGTTCCTTCAAAGTCATGCCCATTTTTTCTCTCCTTCCCGCTCCGGGGAAAATTGTGTAATATTGCCCTGTGCATCAGATCACAAGGCCGCCGTTCACCCCGAACACCTGTCCGGTGATGTATCCGGCATCCTCGCCGGCCAGAAAGACCAGCAGCTTTGCAACTTCTTCCGGGGTGCCCAGCCGCCCCACAGGGGTCTCCTCGGCCAGCGCCGCCTTGTCCTCGGCGGTAAAAGCCGCCATCATATCGGTCTCGATGACCCCCGGCGCTACGCAGTTCACCGTGATGCCGCTGGGACCTTCTTCCTTGGCCAGTGCCTTGGTCAGGCCGATGAGCCCGGCTTTCGCGGCGGAATAGTGCACCTCACAGCTGCCGCCGGTCTGGCCCCACATACTGCTCACGGTCAGAATGCGGCCCTGCTTGCGGCGGATCATGCCGGGCAGCGCCAGCTGGCACAGGTGGAACGCGCCGCTCAGGTTCACGTCCAGCATCCGCTGCCACTCCTCCGGGGTGATGTCGGTAAATAGCTTCTGCTGCGCGATGCCGGCGTTGCACACCAGCACATCCACCCTGCCCATGGCCTGCTCCACCGCGTGGAACGCCAGCTCACAGCTGGCGCGGCTGGCTACATCGCACTGGATGGCGATGCACCCGGGCAGCTGCTGTTCCAGCGCAGCGGCAGCGGCTGCGTTCTGGTGGTAGAGCACCGCCACCTGATACCCTGCTGCCGCAAAGGCGCGGGCAGCGGCAGCACCGATGCCCCGGTCGCCGCCGGAGATCAGCACCCGGCGCGCCGCAGCGGGCGCGGCAGGGGCAGGCCGTTCTTTTACGGGCTGCGGCGCTGGCTCTTCGGGCGGCTCCACCGCAGGCGGCTCTGCGGGTTTTTCCAGCGTGATCACCCGGGTGGGCTCCTCCGCCACAGGCGCTGCCGTTTTTTCCAGCGTCATGATGCGGGTGGGCTCGTCCACCACCGGCTCCACCGGCTCCACCGGCGCAGCCGGCTTTGCAGCCGGTGCGGCAAGGGGCTCCGGTGCGCTCTCTTCCTCCGGCACCTGAAAGGTCAGTTCAAACTCGTCCTCGTACAAGAGTGTATCCCTCCTGTTCGGTATTCTCGGCCGGGCGCAGTGCCCCAACCGGAAAAACCCTGTGCCCATCCCCAGACAGTGCAGCGTTCCGTTCGTATGTCCGGCAAAGGTCCGGTGCTTTGGCGTGCCTGCCTGTGCTTATGATGGGTTTCGACAAGATTCCATTGAATAATATACCACAATCCAGCCCAAAAAGAAAGTGGGAACCGCAATTTTTTACGCAGTTCCCACTATTTTTCCTTATTTTCCCCTGTTTTCAGGCACCGGGGGCTTCCAGCGGGGTCTGCCCGCCCGCTTTTCCCGCAGGGAAACAAAAAACGCCTGCAAAAGCTGCTGCGCTTCGGCCTCCCGCAGCCCCTTTTCCACCACCGGGTGGTGGTTGAAGGGCAGCGCGAACAGGTCGGTCACCGAGCCGCAGCACCCGGCCTTGGTGTCGGCAGCGCCGTACACCACCCGGCGCAAGCGGCTGTTGATGATGCCGCCCGCGCACATGGGGCAGGGCTCTAAGGTGACGAACAGCTCGCACTCCCACAGCCGCCAGCCGCCCAGCGCCTTGCAGGCGGCGTCAATGGCCAGCAGCTCCGCGTGGTGCAAGGCGTTTTTCTCGGTCTCCCGGGTGTTGTGCGCCATGGCTACCACCTCGCCGTGCCGCGCCACCACCGCGCCCACCGGTACTTCGCCCAAGGCGGCGGCTTTGCCGGCTTCTTCCAGCGCAAGACCCATCAGTTCAAAATCGGTCATGTATCCCATCCTCTCATCCCATCGCCAGCACCAGCAGATTGTTTGCGCTGTGCAGCAGCATCCCCGGCCAGAGATGCCCGGTGCGGTCGGCAAGCCACCCCAGACCCAGCCCGCACACCAGCGCGTAGGCCATGGCGGCGGCGCTGCCGTGCTGCAGGGCGAACAGCACCGCCTGCAAAAGAATGGCCTGTCCCCTGCCCAGCGGCTGCGCCCGGCGCTGCACCGCGCCCCGGAACACCCCTTCCTCCACCAGCGGAGCCAGCAGACAGACCCGGAAAAACCGTGCCGCGCCGCCGGGCGGCACGGGCAGCAGCACCGCCAGCGTCTTGCCCGCCAGCAGATACCCCACCGCCCAGCCAAAGGCCGAAAGCAGTGCGGCGGTGCGGGGGTTCAGCTTGTGCATGGTCGGTTTCCTCCTGCTATGATTCGTTCCCGGTTATAGTACCATATCTGCCGCCGGGTGCGCAAGGTTTCGGCGTTCTGTCGTGGCAAATTTATGCAAATTATTGACACATCGCTCTAAATGGTGGTATAATAATTTCCAACCTTTTTGATGAAAACGTTGCGTATACTGTAATTTACCGGTAGACCGGAGGTATTATTATGATCCGTATCCTCACCGATTCCGCGTGCGACATCCTGCCCGCCGAGGCGCAGCAGCTGGGCGTGACCGTGATTCCCCTGAACGTGACGCTGGAGGACGGCACCGTCCTGCGGGACGGCATCGACATGACCCCCAGCGAATACTATGCCCATCTGGCAGCCTGCCGCAAGCTGCCCACTACCAGCCAGCCCAGCCCGGAGCAGTTCGAGCAGCTGTATCTGGACGCTGCTGCCGCCGGGGACGAGGTGCTGGGCATCTTCTTGTCCGATGCGCTGTCCGGCACCGGTCAGTGCGCAAAACTTGCTGCCGACCTTGCCAACGTGGACAATGTGGTGTTCGTGAACACCGAGAACGTCTGTCTGGGGCAGTCTTTGCTGGTGCGGCTGGCTGTGCAGCTGCGGGACGCCGGCAAGACGATCCACCAGATCGCTGCCGATCTGGAAAAGGCCAAGCAGCACCTGCATCTGGTAGCCGCTGTGGACGATCTGAAGTACCTGCGCAAGGGCGGCAGACTGTCTGCCGCCGCCGCTGTGGCGGGCGGTATGCTGGGTATTAAGCCCATCCTCGCCGTCATAGAGGGCAAGGTGACACTGGCCGGTAAGGCGCGCGGTCTGCCCGGCGTGTATGTGGCGCTGTTCAAGAAGATCGACGAGATGGGCGGCATCCACCCGGACTACACCCCGCTGCTGGGCTACACCGTCAACCACCGGGAGCTGCAGCCGCTGCTGACCTACCTGCAGGACAACCTGCATCTGGGCGCACCGCTGGTGCGCCAGATCGGCTGCGTCATCGGCACCCACACCGGCCCCGGTGCCTTCGGCATCGCATTCTTTGATAAAGAACTGGTGCTGGAATAAAACCTATTGAAAGCTAAAACAAGTCGGACAGCCCGCGGGCTGCCCGACTTTGTTTTTTGTGGGGGGTGCAAACTCCCTCAGTCAAAACCTGACGGTTTTGC